>Ga0209687_1000533_pt1 | contig 12529 bp, 10 predicted proteins | sample GraSoiAngelo_136_FD_185893 | JGI IMG/M metagenome (GOLD analysis project Ga0209687, IMG submission 185893) | Grasslands soil microbial communities from the Angelo Coastal Reserve, California, USA - 14_0929_09_20cm (SPAdes) (version 2) | ecosystem: Environmental > Terrestrial > Soil > Grasslands ...
TCATTGCGAACGTGTTTTCAGTGAAAATGATGTTGTCTGTAGAAGAGAACTCTAAGACGATGTCTTGGCGAAGGGCACCGACAAATAAGTTGGTGGTCGCCGCGTATCCTATGCCTGAAAGGAACACCGTGGCTAAACAAGCAAGAGCGAATTTAAGATACGTGCAGCCATTGCTGCAATTTACGCCTGTGCTCGGATTCATTCGTGACACACTCTTTCGAAGGGTCACTTTTTGTACATTGGCACTTCGGGCAACTGTGGTGGCTGTACCAATTCTTCTTCCTCGTCGGTGGAGTTGAAGGGAGTGCCGGCCGGCGTGACAAGATGCGCAGTGACGAAGATGACGAGGTTGCGCTTCACGTGTTGATCAACGTTGGTGCGGAAAAGTCGGCCCACGATTGGGATATCGCCGATGATCGGTGTTCTATCTTCTGTCTTTTGCACGTCTTCGCGCATCAAGCCGCCGAGCACGACCGTGGAGCCGTCGTACACACTCACGCTGGTCGTCACTTTGCGCGTACTGAAGATCGGCTGATTAATCACGTTCGCCGTGAGCAAAACGTTGGGCGAAGTTAGTAGCGTCGTCAGTCCCGTTATTGGGTTTACACTAGTAACAGGAGGGCTTACTGCAAAGATGGGACTACCGTAATTTATGAAGCCCTCGAACTCGACAACCTGCGGGACGAGGTTCAGATCAATGGTCACCCCGTCGGGGCCAACCACAGGTTCTACTTCCAGGGTCACGCCAGTATTACGCGTTTCGAATGCGGTGGGCGTCGTCGGTGTGACGACTGCCGGGGCAACCGTAGTTCCACTCCCGCCGCCGCTAAACGTCGGAACCTGCGGCGGACTGAATTGTGTCGCGTAACGAAACTCGCGTACTATTTCGATGACCGCGCGTTGACCGCTTTTAGTTGTTACGCGCGGGGCAGAAAGTAAATCGATTCCCTTCTTCTGGTTGAGCGCACGAATCACGACTTGAAATTGTGGATTCGTCATCACTCCGGCTAGGCCAAAGATGCCCGGCGCGACTGAAGCCCCGCCCGTGCCAAGAAGTAAGGCGTCTATCGCATTTGCAGTGATAGCAAAATCTCCACTGCGGTTGCCTGAGGTTACAGGAAACTGGTTCGCGGTCGAAAAGGGGAAGTTTGCTTGGTCGGCTGGAGGAGGAGCCCCCCCGGCGCCAACAATTTTCCCCGAGTTACCAGTGATGTTAAACGGGCCAAGCAACCAATCGAAACCAAGCTCCTTTAGATTGTTTTGCGTGATCTCGACAAACTTCGATTCGATCTCCACCTGTTTCGGCCCAGCTACGCTAGCTTGTTCCACCAGGGCATCGACTAGTTCCAGATTATCAATCGTATTGCGGACAATCAGGCGACTGCTTTGGGGCAGGAAGTGCGCACTCGCTCCCGGCGGAAATGGGACGCCCTGGCTCTCCAAGAACTCGCGCGCTCCTTCACGGTTTACCAGTAGCTGGCCACCTGTGGTCTCTTGTGTGTCCTTGCCCGTGCCGCCTGGCACCGCGGCCCCACCAGCCTTTGTCGGCCCCCGGTTAAGCGCGCTTACTCCCACGTTCACCGTGCTGCTTATGAACCCCGGCGGGACCCGATATTCTTTTGTCGTTAGCTCGTTGCTCTGCTCGCTCAGGGGAAGAATCAGAACCGCGTAGGGCTCGACCTTGACTTTCAAGCCGGCCTGGCTGGCGATGTAGCGCAACGCTTCTCCTAGCGGGATTTGGTTTAAAGTCAGAGTAATCCGGGCTTCAGCTGGATTGACTGGCGGGAGCGAAGGTGTCGCCGGTGTAACTCCGGGAACCGCGGTTGGGACAACCGCCGCGGGTGGGGGCGCGCTTTCCCCTGCTGGCAATGCCTCTGCTGGCGCCACGGTTCCGCCGACTGTGGTCGTGGCCGTTACCGGAGCGGGCTCACTCGAACGGCCAAGTGAACGTAACCGCAGAACAATGTCGACTCCGCGACGTCCTTCGGTCGTGGGATCGTTCGCTGCCGCCTGCTGGCGCAGGAAATCGATCGCCTCGCGAATACTGGCATCGCGAAATTCGATGCGCGGAATAATGATGCTCTCGAGCTTATTGCGGATGCGCGCGGTATTGCTGGCCTCACGCGCAACTGCGCCCTCAATCGGGCCGACGCTCGTCCCGTATTGGCGAACTGGCTGTTCCCAACCGTGCTCGACCTGCCACATGGCGCGGCCCCGCGTCTCGTTGTAGCCCTGAACGCCGTACTGATATTTGGTTAAATCAATTCGCTCCTGTCCCTTGCGCGCCGCCGTATTGTAAGGATCGAGATTGAGCACCTGATCGTAGCGTTTCATCGCCATATCGTAACGGCCTGACTGATAAAATCCTTCCGCTTCCGTCAGCAGCTTTTTCACGTCCTCGACTTTGGCGAGGAACTTCGGTCCCATCGTCTTGTTGATATAACCGGGATCATGCAAATGGGTGAGCAAGGTGCGGGCTTCGCGGCAATTCGGATTATACGCGTCGGTCAAAATCTCATTCAGGATTACCTCGGATTCCTCGTATTTACCCTCAGCCATGCGTTGTTCGGCCAGTCTCACACCGCTCTCGCAGAAACCATCCAGTGCGGCAGAGTACGATTTGCCCGCCGCCGGGGAATTCGGCAGATAGCGCAGCGCCATGCGAAAATCCTCGTGCGCCTGGGCGTATTGTTTGGCGCGCAGCTCCGCTTGAGCGCGGACCAGGACTTCTTCGCCCCGCGGGATGTGGGCCTGACGACGAGCAGCTTCGCGATCAGCAATGTTTTTTACGTTCTGCGCTTGCACAACCGCGGGCAAGCAAAGGATCAATCCCGACACGATGAGTCGAGATATGGTGGAGGAGTTTTTCATGGCGCGACAGGTTTTACTGGCTGAGCCGACCGATCTCAATCGGTGTATCGGGCTTTTGACTGCTCACGATCACCGCTTTGGCCGGCTCAACATCTACCAGTTTGTACCTGATGTCGCCCTGCGGTGGCAATGAAAATTCCTGGTCTTTTTTGACAACGAACTCCCGGCGTTCCCTCCAGGAATAGACAAAAGTGGCGACCGATTCCGGGGAAATCGCAACCTTTTCTTTTACCAGCGTCAATTGCTCGTGCGTTTCGGTATTCTCCAGGGTTAACTCCGAAACATCGATGTCGGTGCCATATCTGTCCTTGGCCGTCTTCTCGGTGAAACGGCCGATGCGAAAATGCGTGCCAGCAATGGTATCGCCGATTTTCACAAACTGTGTCGGCTGCTTTAAATCGATGGTGTTAATACCAAAGGTATCTTCCGTGCGCGAGGCAAAGACAAGGCGAAACGGTTCCTGCGAAAACGATTTCAATTTTAGTTTCGTTAGGTAATCCGGATGCGAATTGCGGTCGGTCGGGTTGGTGTGCCCCTGCCATTCGTCAAAGTTATTGAAACCGTCGCCGTCCGGATCCTGTTCCAGCACGTCGGCGTCGGCAATCGGCAGGCCGAATTGCTCGATCCATTCGTTCGGTACCGGCGGATGCACTTCGGTGGTCTGCAGGGTCGCGGGCTGTCCGTCGGTGCCGATGAAATGTTTTTCCGGAACAAAGAGCCCGGAACGCCCGCCGAAGGTCCATTGCGGTGGCTGCCGCAATTTTTGCAAAGCATCTTCCGCCTCTTTCGCTTTGCCGGGCGGCGAAGCGGGGCGTTGCGTGGGGTGGGATTGCAGCTCGGCAAATTGCGATTGGAACCCGACCGCGCGTCGGAAAATGCAAAACGCGCTCACCAGCAAGACTGCGACACCCGCGATCAAGACCACGCGCTCGTAATTTTTTTGCAACCAATCCATCAGCAGTACCTCTTCCTCTCCCTCTCCGTCTTACTCTTCCTGCTCACATTAGGATTAAAAGGAAGAGGAAGAGTCATCACAGTCTGAAATTGACGAGCTCGACGCGGGCGGAGAGGTCGATGTGTTCGTTGCCGACGATGAAATTTAGTGGCCCAGCCGGAGTAGCCGCTGGCGCGGCGCCGGTCGGATTCGGAGGCGGAATCGGCGCGGTCGGTCCTGCGTTTTCCCGAGGTGGCCCCTTGTCCTTCTGGTTCTTAACGTGGATCGCGCGAATGATGAAAAATTGCTCGTTGGTTGCCGCAATCTGATTGATCACCCTGCGTCCAGCAGTCGGCGACGCGGAGATTGTGAACTCGATCGTGCGCTCCTCGATCAACTTTGGTCCAGCCGAAGGCTTGGGTGGAGTGCGCGGCGTTGCCGCGGGCATCGGGGCAGCCGCCATCGCTGTCCCCGGATGCGCGATTCGATGAAACGCCGTTATGGCATCGACCCGCGCCTCGATGATCGTATTCAATAAAAGCTGGACTTGCGAAAGTTCCTGACCGAGCGCGGGCGCATCCTCTGGAGAGGGCAGCGATGAAACGAATTCATCGAAACCGAGAAAGAAATTAGCCGGCAGTTTTACCCGATTATTTCGCGCGTTCTCGGCCGTGTGAATTATCGCCTGGCGCAAACGCGTCTGAAATTCGTTCGGGGCCAATGGCGCTTCCGTCAACATCCGTGTCTTCAACTCGCCTTTCAGCTTGTCGAGAGCGGCTTTGTAATTATCCAGATACGTTTTCATTTTGCCCACGTTCGCCGCGCTCGGATACGGGTTACCGCTTTCCAAACTGGTTTGTTCGGCCGCCGATTCTCGATATTTCGCCATCGCATCTTCGTAGCTGCCTTTCGTCCACCAAAGGAAACCCGCGGCGAGAAGGAAAGCGCCACCCGCAATGGCGATAAACGCGCTCCAAAACGGATTTTCGCGAAACCAATTCATTGCAACGGCAGTGGTTGTTTTAGATCAAGCTGAAGCTCGTAGGGAAACGCCCACTCATTATTGTTCGGCATGGTCGGCTTGATCACCCGCTGCTGATTCTTGGGGTCAATCGCAAAAAAAGGTGAACCCACCAAGTTCTTGAAATAATCGACCACCACTTCCTGTTGCCGGGCGTTCCACAAATACAACCCCCGAATCAGCAGCCCGTCGATCGCGGGCCCGCCGGTTTGCGCGCGGCCAGGAGGGCGTGCCGGCGTAATCGGCGTTGCGGCCGGTTGGGGCGCGTTGGTCGCTGCACCCGCTGGCGCCGCCACCGCGCCCAAGACCGGTTTTCCATTCGACAACGGAACCAGCTCGGTGATCCAGATATTATCCTTCGGCAATCGCGCGTTGAGATCTTCCAATAGCTGCGGCCAGAAACTGCGTGCATTGACCGCGTTCAGCAGCGGCGAGGCAACGCCATCGAGAGAAGTCGCGTCTTTGCGAATACCGTCGATTCGTGTTTGGAATCCACGGAGGGTACCCACTTTCGCGTCCACCTGCTGTTTAACTGTGCGGAAAACTCCGGCGGCGTGCAGATAAAAAACGCTCCAGCCCAGCAGCGCCGCAATGACACATGCTGCCGCGCCAATCAGGAATGGACGTCGCCGTTGAATTTCATGGTCCCGGACAACACTGGCCGGCCGCAGATTTAACTCCATTGGGCAACTGGCGACCGCGCGCAGAGCCAGACCAACGAGTTCCCCGAGAAGATGAGCCGATCCCGCAATCGCTCGCGCATCCGCCTCGTTGGCGATGGCGACATTGCGTACGGGGTTAAAGAATTCGATCGGCACCTGCAATTTCTCCTGAAAAAATTCGCGCATGTACGGCATGCCCGAGCTGCCGCCGCAGAGGTAAATTCGCGCCGGCGCTTTGCCCTGCTGCTGCGTCCGATAATGACTGATGGACCGCATAATTTCAGCATGCAGGCGCGTCATGGTGCTCCGAATGATTTTCGACATTCGCGCTACGTCCGCATCAGAAGGATCGGCGTAAGCACCTCCGAGACTGACAAAGCCGCTCTCTCGCTTGCGCGTTTCGGCGGCGGCAAAAGGCTCGTTGAATTCTTTTGCCAACGCCGCCGTCACCGAGCTACCGCCAATTGGCACGCTGCGCGAAAAAATCTTGCCTGGCTCTATGAAGAGCAGATTGGTGGTGCGAGCGCCGATATCGACCACGAGCGACGAATCGGTCACATCGCTGTAGTTGTAACGAAAGGCGTTGTAGAGCGCCATGTTCGCGACCCCGATCACCATCGGTCGAAGCCCCGCCGCTTCTACCGCGGCGTTGATTCCTTCGAGTAAGTCGGATTTGATCGCGACGAGGACGACCTGCATTTGTTCATCCGTTCCGCCACCGACGAGTTGATAATCCCACACCACTTCGTCAATCGGGAACGGCACGTTCTGTTGCGCTTCAAACGCGATGATGCGGTCGATTTTTTCCTCTTCCACCGAGGGCAATTTTACGAAACGCGCGAAAACTGATTGCCCCGCGACCGCGTAGTTCACGTTCGCGCTCTTTATTCCGAATTCGTTTAATATTTCGCGAATCGTGGCGGTGATCTGCGCGTGCCGAATCGGCTCGCTCGGACTCTCGATCGCAAGATCGCGCCGCTTGTAATCGCGCAGCACGAGTCCACCGCCACTTTGCGGACGAAAATCTGCTACCGAAATCGCTTGCGATCCGAGGTTAAGGGTAAGAATACGAGCTGGCCCAGGCATAATTTAAAAATCCCCCCTCGGCAAGCTCGGGGCCTTGAGCCTGTCGAAACGGCAAATCCCAAAAACCAAATCCCAAGGAAATTTCAAGCTCCAAATCCCAAAACCACTCAAGCCATGAGATGCCGCACTTGTCATTTTGAATTGGGGTTTTCGCGCGCTAGCGCGGGGTTTTGATTTGGCAGTAGCGGTCCCAATACAAGGAGATAAAGGGAGTTTCGTTCTTATTCAGGACCAACCCCGCTACTTGCGGCAAAGTCGCATGCCATTGCGGCGCCGCTCGCTGCGCGCTTATCTCATCCTTTAGCGCGCCCTGCTGCACGAGTTGCACGGCGGCATTTTGCAGCGCGTTATTGGTCACGGTCCGGCCAAGCATCAGACGCTGCAACGTCTTGGGAGTTATGTACATGACAGAGCGGTTTTCGCGGCTAGCTGGAATGTTTACATGCGTAACCTCGCCGGTCAGCAATTTGCCATTAAACAAGATGAAATATTTTAGCGTCAACTCGTCGGTAAACTCAGGCGCACATGCGAACGTTACTTCTACTTCCAGCCAGCGCTCGCGCTGGTCGGCCTGGAACTGTTCCGCACCGGTGTAAGTGAATTGCGGCGAAGAAATGAAGTTGGTGTTGATTTTCAGCAATTGAAAATCGACTGCGCCCCGAGGTTGCGCCATTGCCGTGGCAACAATGGCTGACAGAATTATCGCACTCATCAGAAGCGGTCTCAAAACACCCGCTCGATGGGTCTGAGCGCAGTGCGTTACGCGCCCCTCACCCTCCCGTCTCCCCTCGGGGGAGAGGATTAAGGTGAGGGGAACGTGAGCATCCAGGTTACCACGGTAAGAACACGGCGTTTGCGAGATAGTCTTCAGAATCGTTCGGTTCATTTGGTTGTTCCGTTTACCAGCTCGATGTGTTGCTTGAAGTAGTCTATCGTTTTACGAATACCTTCATCGAAATTCACCCGCGGTTCCCAGCCTAGAATTTTTTTCGCCCGTGTGATGTCCGGCTGACGCACTTTCGGGTCATCCTCAGGCAAGGGGCGGTACTCGATTCCGGATTTTGTCCCGGTAATCCGAATGATTTCCTCGGCAAACTGTTTGATCGTCATCTCCCGGGGATTGCCAATATTCACCGGCTCATGAAAATCGCTCATCGCCAGCCGAAAAATTCCGTCGACCAGGTCGCTGACATAACAGAATGAGCGCGTCTGCGAGCCGTCGCCAAAAATCGTTAGCGGCTTCCCGGTCAAGGCCTCGCCGATAAATGCGGGCACCACCCGTCCATCGTGCAAACGCATGCGGGGTCCGTAAGTGTTAAAAATGCGTACGATCTTGGTATCGACATCGTGATAGCGGTGATAGGCCATGGTCATTGCTTCGGCGAAACGCTTGGCCTCATCGTAAACCCCGCGCGGGCCGATGGGGTTCACATTGCCCCAGTAATCTTCCTTTTGCGGATGCACCAACGGATCGCCATAGCATTCCGAAGTCGAGGCGAGAACAAAAGTGGCCTTCTTGTCCTTGGCCAGGCCGAGGGTATTGTGGGTCCCAAGCGCGCCCACTTTTAAGGTCGGTATCGGTAGCTCAAGATAATCGATCGGGCTGGCAGGAGACGCAAAATGGAAGACGAAATCGATCTTTTGTTCGGGCAGGAAAATGAAATTGGAAACGTTGTGCCGGACAAATCGATAATTTTCGTTGCCAGCCAGATGTCCGATGTTGGCAACATTCCCGGTGACCAAATTGTCGATCGCAATGACACGATGCCCTTCGGCCAACAGGCGATCGGTCAGATGCGATCCGAGAAATCCGGCGCCACCGGTGACAACGGAAACGGGCTTGGCAGGAGCAGGCATGGTGGAGTGTTCTTCTAATTCAGGCCGGCATGGCTGACGAGCAATTTCGACAACTTGCCATTTCGAACAAAGTCGAGAAATCTCTAGCCAGGGATTCTGAGTGAAACTGTTCGCGCAAAGCTGGTCCGGCGAGCGCAGGCTGCCAGCCTGTTCATCTCCGCAGCTTGGAACACGGGCCTGCGGCCTGTGCGCCCAGCGGGTTTTTGACCGCTGCTAGCAGCCACCCACATGGCATAGTCAGCGGAGTAAAACTCCGCTGGACGCACAGAGTGAAAAGTCTGTGTTCCTTGCTTGCTAAAAACGATCCGCTAAACACACCAAATAAAGGCTAAAAAAGAAAATATGCCGGAACGTTTCGCGTTTTAGCGTATTCGGCGTGTTTCGTCGGCCAAACTTTTTGCTGCAATTTCTCGGATTTTTAGCCTCTTTTAGCGTATTGGGCAGATGAAAAAACAAAAACCGATGCGTATCCTTTCTGGCATACAACCGAGCGGCATTCTGCATATCGGCAATTACTTTGGCATGATGCGGCCGGCGATCGCATTGCAGGACGAAGGCGAAGCGCTCTACTTCATCGCCGATTACCACGCCCTCACCAGTCTGCGCGATCCAATCGCTTTGCACGAAAACAGCCGCCGAGTGGCACTCGATTTCCTGGCCTGTGGATTGAACCCCGATAAAGCGGCGCTTTTTTTGCAAAGCGATGTGCCGCAGGTGACCGAGCTGGCCTGGATTCTTTCCACAGTAACGCCGGTCTCGCGACTCGAGCTGGCGCATTCTTATAAGGACAAGGTCGCGCGCGGAGCGGCCGCAGCGGCTGGCTTATTCACCTACCCGGTGCTGATGGCGGCCGACATTTTAATTTACGACAGCGACATCGTCCCGGTGGGGAAAGATCAAAAGCAACACATCGAGATCACCCGCGACATCGCGGCGCGAATTAACGAAACATTTGGATCGGCGCGGAAGGAGCCAATTTTGAAGTTGCCCGAGCCGCGCATTCAGGCGCAGACAGAAGTTGTTCCGGGAATCGACGGTCAAAAAATGAGCAAGAGCTACGGCAACACCATCGACATTTTCGGCGACGAAAAGGAAACACGGAAACGAGTGATGAGCATTGTGACTGATTCGACGCTGGTGGAAGCGCCAAAAAATCCGGATGCATCGACCATCGTGCAACTTTACGGGCTTGTTGCTTCGAAGGATGAAGTCGAGGAAATGCGGGAACAGTTTCGTAAAGGCGGCCGGGGCTACGGCGATTTCAAAAAACAGCTGTTCGAGAAACTGTGGGATTACTTTGCGCCGATGCGAAAACGGCGCGACGAAATTTTACGCGACAAAAATTACATTGACGATGTCTTGGAGCGAGGCGCTCGACGCGCAAACGCAATCGCGCATGAAGTGATGAAGCGCGTGCGTGCTGCCGTGGGGCTGTAGCGTCGGTCGGTGACCGCCGAAAATCACACCAATCCCGCCAGTCGTAGACCGCCGCTACCGTTAGCCGTGCCCATTCTTCATTTTCACATCGTTCCAAACGCGAAGATCAACCAGGTGGTGGCACGCACGGCGCCGCGATTAAAATCAAGCTGCGCGCGATGGCAATAGAAGGAAAGGCCAACGCAGCGTTACTCAATTTCCTGGCTGAACAATTGGAAATCGCGGAGCACGCGATCGTGCTGGAGCGCGGTCAAAAATCGCGCGAGAAATTGATTCGTATTGAAGGTTTGAGCGAAGATGAAATTCGCCGCCGATTAGGAATTCAACAATCGACTGGCCCAGGCCGTCAAATCACTTGACCTCATAATTCACATCAACCACAACCCGCACGGTTTTCCGTTCAGGCGTCGCCCCATCTCGATTTTCCACTTGGAATCAGCCCCGCGAGGCGGTTCGTAATTTACCCAGTGTTGTCTGCGAATCGCGAGCGAATTGGTCGGAGGCAATCCGAGCATTCTTCGTCGCCGCTTCGATCATCCCAGGTTTAACCTCGTTAAGCTGATTTTGGCGTTTTTCAGCGTGTTTAGCGGACAAAACTGATTTGGTCGGAGCCAGCTTTCAGCTCCCCGAAAATCAAACGGCCACCGGCCGTTTGTAGAGTACTTGAGACCACAATTTTCACTGTCTTCCCGATGAGCGAGCGAGCGTGATTGATCACGATCATCGTTCCATCGGGCAAGTAACCAACTGCCTGGTGCGGATCGCGCCCTTCCTTCACCAGCTGTAATTCCATCTCATCACCGGCAAGAACAATCGGCCGCAGCGCCCGCGTCAGGTCATTCAAATTCAGCGCGCCTACCTGCTGCAAACGTGCAACCTGACAGAGCGAATTATCATTCGTGAGCAGACGTGCCTGCAAAAGCTTTGCTGTTCGCACCAGTCGGTCATCGACTGAGCCTTCGCCCGATTCGCTCTCATGAATCGTTAGCTCGATTTCGCGGGAGCGCTGCAATTGATTCAAAATGTCGAGACCGCGCCGGCCCCGTTCCCGCTTAATCGGTTCGCGCGAATCGGCCAGCGCTTGCAATTCGGTCAGGACAAAACGCGGCACGATCAGCGCGCGACTAACGAAACCGGTCGCACATAACTCGGCGATGCGTCCGTCGATAATTGCGCTGGTATCGACGAGGAGCGGTTCGTGCTCCACCGTTTCGCGGGTAAAGCGGACATACGGAATGATGAGCGAGAATTCATCGCGATTGCTCCGCATCGCCAACATCATTCCGAAATAGGCGAAGACTACGTAGACACCCAGCCGCACGGACCATTGAACAGTTTCCGATTGAAAGCGTAAAACTTGCGATCCGCTCAGGAGACTGGCGAAAATAAGGCCAAGCAACAGACCGAAGGTCGCCGACGAAAACGCCCGCAGGGAGATTCCCTTCAAAAGTCTATCCACCAGGACGACGAGCAGGCCGAAGACGAAGCCGACTAGCAAACCGGGCAGGGTGCGATCAAGCAGTTCAGAGGAAATTGATGCGCCAACGACCCCGCAAAAGGTCACGAATAGCACCCGCAGAAGATTAACGGTAAAAAGCGGCGTCATTTTTCAAGGAGAGTTGCGGCGTTTTGCTGGCGAAGGAGATGGTACGACCTTGGGCGCGGAATCACGATAGAAAAGGACGCCGTGTGCCCGCAAATTCGCAACCAAGGCCCGGAGATCACGGGCCATATCAGAATCCTTAATCAAGCTGGCAAGCAAACCATTTCCATTGGTCGCTTCGCGCATTAATTGGGTGGCCGCTGAAAAAGTCTTGTGGGCTTCCCCAATCGTCCCGTGCAAATCGTCCGCATCTTTTTTCGCCGACGCCATGGCCGCGTCAGCCTTCTCGACTACGCCATCGAGTTTCTTGGAGGATTCCGCGAACGCCGTAGTGGTCTCGTTTAAATGATCGATGCTCGATCGCAAATCGTGCATCGCTTCGGGCGAGAGCGCTTCGGTATTCAATCGTGTGAATGTGCCATTGATGTTTTGCACCGTCCCACGCAACTCCTCGATCAATTGGCTTCCGGCATGAGTCAGGTCATCGATCCCACTCGGACGCGCCCCATCCACTACCGCGTTTTTCTGGAGGTACTCCTTCGCCGGACCAGGTGGGGTTATCACATTGACGAATCGATCGCCCAACAATCCCGAACTTCCCACCGTGAATTGGCTGCCCTTCGGAATCTTTACGTATTCGTAAATTCGTATCGGCACGGCCACCCCCTCGCCTTCGCGCAACAATCTCGGTCCGCCCGAAACCCGTCCAATCTTCGCGCCACTAAGCAAAATATCCGAGCCTTTAAGCAAACCGCTGGCGTCTTTGAATCGAACCGTCAAATCGTAGTAAATTTTGAAGCCTTCGCCGAGCCGGCCGAATTTCAGCACGAACCCTCCGATCATGGCCAGCCCGATGGCGACGAAAATGCCGACTTTAAGTTCGAGGGCCCGCTCGCGATTCATTTACCATAGCAGCATTCGCTAAATTCCAGTCTTGGCCAGCGCGATCTTACACGCTGGCACAAGTCTAATGCGTCGCCGATTCGGAGCGGCCGAGCAAAAAATCCTGAATAATCGGATCATCGCATTGTTTCAGCTCCGCCGTAGTGCCCTGAAAA
>Ga0209687_1000534_pt1 | contig 12497 bp, 8 predicted proteins | sample GraSoiAngelo_136_FD_185893 | JGI IMG/M metagenome (GOLD analysis project Ga0209687, IMG submission 185893) | Grasslands soil microbial communities from the Angelo Coastal Reserve, California, USA - 14_0929_09_20cm (SPAdes) (version 2) | ecosystem: Environmental > Terrestrial > Soil > Grasslands ...
CTTCCGGGCGCCCCCGGCGGATAATTTACCGGTCGCAGCAAACGCGGCTCCGTGTCGATGAAGGACAAAATATCTTTCTGGTCCCAGACATGGTCGCCGGTGGTCACGACTGAAACACCAGCTCGCAAAAGATCGATCGTGATTTTGCCGGTGATGCCGCGGCCGCCGGCGGCGTTTTCACCGTTCACGACAATAAAGTCCACATCATGCTGTTCCTTTAATTCCGGGAGTCGGGCAATGACCGCATTGCGGCCGGGTTCGCCCACGACGTCGCCGAGAAAGAGAACAGTCAACATTTTGCGATCTTCGTATTAATGGCGGCAAAATCCAGCAGTCGATGCTTGATTGTATTGTGAACCGGTTCGTTGCCGCGCTGATCTGCTTGTCAGTCATCCCCAGCCTCGCCTCGGCCGCCGATAATCTTGGCGTCCTCGGCAGCAAACCCAAATGGAGCGTACTCGAAAATTATCAGGACACGATTACGCACGACGAATTCGCGCATCTCATAAACGACGTCTATTGCACGCACGGTTTCGCGCAGGACTTGATCAAGATTGAGAACGATGCCGCGCAGATTCTGACCAATCGCGAATCGCGCACCACTTTCACTCTGCGCTTCGCTTCGGATCCAATTTCGAAAGCGCGCATTCCACGGCTCTGGCGACCGGCGAAATCTTTGCCTTCCGCTCAACCGGACAAACCGCTGGGCGGGTTGCGGATCGCGCTCGACCCGGGTCATCTTGGCGGTAAATGGGCGAAGATGGAAGAGCGCTGGTTTCAAGTTGGCGACACCAAACCGGTCACAGAAGGCGATTTGACGTTGCGCGTATCGCGAATGCTCGCTTCACGATTAAGAAAACTGGGCGCAACAGTTTTATTCGTTCGCAACAGCACTCAGCCGATCACTTCAAAACGTCCGGGCGATTTCAAAGAGCTCGCCCGAAAAATTCTGATCAAGAACGGCCTGCCTCAGCCGCGGCCGGATGTTCTCGATCCAAGCGATCCCGAAAAACAGCAAACGATCCGCTGGCAGAGCGAGATGTTGTTCTACCGCTACAGCGAGATCCGGCGTCGCGCGGTGCTTGTGAATACCAAGCTGCATCCCGATCTCACAGTTTGTCTACACTTCAATGCCGAAGGCTGGGGCGATCCCGCAAATCCCACTTTGATCGACAACAATCATCTCCATCTGCTCGTCGGCGGTTCGTATCTGCAGGACGAGCTCGAGCTCGATGACCAGCGATTTGAGATGATTCGGCGCTTGCTCAGTCGCGCTTACGATGAAGAACTTGCGATTAGCGACACGGTTGCCACTTCAATGGCCAAGGCGACTGGACTTCCGGCGTATCAATATCCAACTACGCTCACCACCACCAAAGTTGGATCGAGCGGTTACGTTTACGCGCGTAACCTGCTCGCCCCACGGTTGTATCGCTGCCCGGTCGTGTATTGTGAACCTTACGTTATGAACAGCAAAGATGGGTTCGCACGGATTCAGGCCGGCGACTACGACGGAACGAAGCAGATCAACGGGGTCGATCAAAAAAGTATTTTTCGCGAATATGCCGACAGCGTGGCCGAAGGCTTGGCGGAGTACTATCGAAATGCCCGACGTAAGGGCGATTGACCTCAATCGATGCGAGCCGGATTTGCGTTTGCGGCCGGTTCTGTGAACCGCCCCTACCTACAGCTTGTCAACCGCCGCGCCAATATCTTCCATCGTCACATCGCGCGATAAATTTGCCGATCCTATTTTCGGCGTGACCACAAACCGGATTTGGCCGTGCTCAAATTTCTTGTCGAACTTGAGCGCGTCGAAAATCTTCTGACGCGGAAAATTTGTCGGGAGCCTTGTCGGCAACTGGAACTTCTGCAAAAGATTAACAATTTCGTTCCGGTCTTCCTTTGCCAGTCCCGCCTTTTTCATTGAGACACTGCACGCGGCAACCATTCCCAGGCTTACCGCTTCGCCGTGCAAAATCTTGCAGTAATCAGCCGCACGCTCGATCGCGTGCCCAATGGTATGCCCGAAATTCAGCAAAGCGCGCTCACCGTTTCGGTCGCGCTCGTCGTTTGCTATCATCCGCGCTTTGATTTCAACATTTCGAAGAACGAGCGGCGCAAAATCGACCTTGTTAAGATCGATCCCGCGGTGGCGGGACAGCTGACGGAACATTTCTGCGTCGGCGATGATGGCGTGCTTGACGATTTCGGCGAAACCCTGACTCAATTCGCGGGACGGCAGTCTTTTCAGAACTTCGACGTCGTCGATGACGAGCGTTGGTTGATGAAAGGCGCCGAGTAAATTTTTTCCCGCACTCGTGTTGACGCCCGTTTTGCCGCCAATCGAACTATCGACCATTGCCAGAAGCGTGGTTGGAATTTGGACGTGCGGAATTTTTCTCTGAAAAATCGCCGCCACAAACCCGGAGAGATCGCCAATCACGCCGCCGCCAAGTCCAATGACAAACGATTGTCGATCCAGGCCCTGTCGCAGCATTTGTCCGCAGAGGGTGCCGGCTTGTTCGAGCGTCTTTGATTTTTCACCCGCCGGAATCGTGATTAGCGTTGGTTCAAAGCCCGCGGGCGTTAAACTCTTTTGAATCTTGTCAGCAAAAAGCGGCGCGACATTCGTGTCGGATATGATCGCGCACCGTGACGGCGATAGTTTTTGTTGTATCGCATCGGCAACGGTGTCCAACACCCCCGGGCCAATCAGCACACGATAGGAATGCTGACCGGCGCTAACTTCCGTCGAAATCACGGCGAGACGTTATTGGCTTTTGGTGCTTCGAAAAAGGAAAACCATTCACTCGCGAAGGCATTCGGAGTTGACAAAGCAGGCTTTCATCCTGTGTAAGTAGATTATGCCCGACGAACCGCCACCTCCGCCACCTGCCTCAGACTCGCCAAAATCGACCGGGCTGCCTTCTAATATCGCCGCGGCGCTGGCCTGTATTCCTTTAATCGGAGGCATCGTGTTTTTTATTTTAGAGAAACAAGATCCATTCGTGCGCTTCTATTCGATGCAATCGATCGTTTTCGGTCTCGCTTGGTTTTTGTTCAACATCATTTCAGCGATCGTGCACGCGATTTTTGGCGCCATTCCGGGAATTGGCGGGATCCTCGTATTCTTTTGGGCCATCATCGCTGCGATCGTTCAGATTGGCTTTGTAGTTCTCTGGATCATTGCCACGGTGAAAGCGTTCACCGGCGCGCGCTGGGATATTCCGTACGTCGGCCCAATCGCGCGCAAACAAGTCGGCGAAAGTTAAACTTCGCCGAGCAGCTTCACCACGACCTCGGTCAAAATCAGTTCGTGATCGAGCTGCGTCGTGACGAGTTGAAGATTTGCGGCAAGACAGGCCTGCATTCCGGCGACTAACTGTTCGGTCGAAAAGCGGTGCGCATTTTGCGCGGCGATTGCGAGAGTGTAGGCGTTGATTGAACCGTCTTTTTTGCGCGGCAAATGCGCGACCGCACCGGCGGGCAGGCGATTGATCGCGGAAATAAATGGAAAAGGCGCGTGTGGCCGCGGCAAGCGATGCCGTTCCATTAAGTCGTTTGCGAGCAATAGGTTCCGGACGGTCGGAAGGATTGCGGCGAGCAAGATCCCGATCGCGCTCTCGCCTTGATCGAGTAATTGCCGGACCAATTCGAGCGCGCGCTTGAGATCGTGCTCGGCCAAGGCGTTGCTCAAATCGAAAATGACTCCAGCGTGCGTGAGGGGCACCAGCTCGCGAACAAGATCGACATTCACCTGGCGCTCTTTGCCAAGGTAGATGTCGATCTTTTCCAATTCGCTGTCGATCTCGCGCGTGTCGCCGCCGGTGAGAAGGACGAAGACCTCGAGCGCGTCGTCATCGAACTGCAGCTTTCGCTTTTTCGCGCGCGCCTGGACCATCTCGGTTGCTTCCTCTTCCCAGCCGCCACGACTCGAATCGAGTTTCTCGAAAACCTGAAGCTCGGCGCGTTTAGCGAGCGATTTGTAAAACGAGCGCCGCCGATCGACCTCGATCGCGCTTAACAAAAATGTAATTTCGGGCCCAAGACCGGCGTTAATCGTTTCAGCCAACTCTTCCAGCGCCGCCTGTACCGCCGCGGCGCGCGCTTTCTGATCGTCGCCGAGGAAATTCGCGTTTTTCAGCCAGACCACCTTCTCGCCGCCGAAAAATGGAAGAGTTCGCAGCGCCTCAATTGTCGATCTTATCCGCGCTGCGGCCTGGTCGGCGTTGTCGGCCGCGCCGTCGATTGTTTCCAAGCCGAAATCGCCCGCCTCGGCGGGTTTCAATTTCTCGGCCAGTTCCGCCGCGGTGTGTTTTACTTCGACGTCATCCGATCCGACGACGGCATAGACTTTTGCGGCAGCAGTTTTTGCTTTCGTTTTTGGCATCGGCTCCGATGCCAATCCTATTCATTGCTGGCTTGTTGCAAAGAAGTTCCGAAATCTTTGGAGGCGTAGTCGCGGAATTTTTCCTCGAGCGATGCGGTATTTGCAAATTTGCCCGGGTAAGAACGGGGCAGCGCACTTTCGAATGGTTGATGCCGCGCAAGTGCGTCGAGCAGCGCGAGAAAAGCTGGCTTATCAGTCGCGGCCAAAAATCGCACCAGACGCTCTGATTCATCATAAAAAATGTGGACGCGATCTGAGAACGGACGAGTTGCGGCGGTCAGAACGCTGAGGGGGATCAAGTCTTGTGGCGCGATCGCGTCCGAATGTGGCTTGGAAATGTAACCGCGCGCACGCTCGTAACTGGCGTGGGCATCTTTTGAAATAAACTGAGCAAATCCTTCATTCAACCAACAGGGAATTCCATCGGCGTAGAAGCGGTGAAGAACGAGATGAACGATCTCGTGTCCAAGAAGATTATTGCTGAATTTGTAGGCTGGATTTCGTTGGACGAAGAGGCTGCCAGCAGAGTGAATTCCGCCGCTCCAGGGTTCTAGGTTTCCGAAAACCTGAAATTGCTGCCACTCCTCCGGCCGCTCAAAAATGTAAATGTGCGATTTGACGTCGCCGGCGGGCTGGTCACGCTCCAGTTCTTTCGCGATGACGCGGTAATGAAACTCCGCTTCCACTGACACGGGCGTAGCGGCATAACTGTGAACGAAATGATAGATGAAATGCTCGGTCTCGGCGTGTTTCCATTGCTCCGGATGAATCGCGAGTGCTTTCTCGCCGAGCGGATTCGGATCGCGTTGGCTTAACTGCGAAAATTCGATTTCGGGGAGCGAGCTCGATTCGTTGATCTGGGCGACGGCCGAGGTTGCGAATAAAATCGACATCGCGAAGATCGACGAGCAGCGCATAGCTCCGCCGATGCAGCTAATTCTATGCGAGGCTTTGAATTGTTGTGGCCACGGCCCTGTCGGCCGTTAACCGTCGCGCAGCGACGTGGCTACACCTACACGCGCGAACGTCTCCGGCCTGAATTCCGCGTGTATTTCAGTCGCCGCGGCGACCGTTTTGGTTCGATCTTGGTGAGCCCGGTGCCGCTCTTTACTTCCATGATCTGATCGCGCAACAGGGCCGCGCGCTCGAATTCGAGATTCGCCGACGCTTGTTGCATTTCCTCTTCCAGCTCGCGCAACAATTCGGTGAGATCAAAATTGCCGCCGGCTTCGCGAATGACCGATGATTCAATTTCTCGACCGCGCAAGATCGTGTGCAAACTTTCCTGGACTGCGCGCCGGACCGTTTGCGGCGTAATCCCGTGTTTCTCGTTATATTCCATCTGTTTGCCACGCCTATATTCCGAGATCGATATCAGCGCTTCCATGCTTTGCGTGATTTGATCGGCAAACAGCACTACCTCGCCATTGACGTGCCGCGCGGCGCGGCCGGCAGTTTGAATCAATGAAGTTTCGCTGCGCAAAAATCCTTCCTTGTCGGCATCGAGAATGCAAACGAGGGAGACTTCGGGAAGATCGAGCCCTTCGCGGAGCAAATTGATGCCGACGAGAATGTCGAAATCGGCCGCGCGCAGGCCGCGTAAAATTTCCACGCGCTCGATCGTGTCGATGTCGCTGTGGAGATAGCGCACCTTTAATCCAACGTCGCGCAAGTAATCGGCCAGATCTTCGGCCGTACGCTTGGTCAACGTTGTGATCAGCACGCGTTCGCCTTTCTCGACGCGCTGGCGACAAAGCTCGATCGTGTCGTCGATCTGGTTCTTCAACGATTTGATTGTTATTTTTGGATCGAGCAAACCAGTCGGGCGAATGATCTGTTCGACAACCAGCGGTGCTCCAGTTTTTTTAACTTCGAATTTTTCGGCGGGCTCGTCGGTGCGCGAGATGTGCACTTCGCCGTTGAATCTTGAACGCTTTCTGCCAGGCAACGCAAATGGCACGAGTTCCTCTTCGCCGATGCGCTGGCGCCGATGGGGAACGTAGCCCCTGTTTCCGACCACGCTGTTTTGAATTTCGAACTCAGCCGGGGTCGCACCGACGTAGATTAATTGGTTTGTTAGTTTCATGAACTCATCGAAATTCAGCGGCCGATTGTCGAGCGCGCTCGGCAAACGGAAACCGTAATTGACCAGTACGGTCTTGCGCGAACGGTCGCCTTCGTACATGCCGCCGATTTGTGGAATGGTCGCGTGCGATTCGTCGATCACAACGAGAAAGTCTTTCGGGAAAAAATCGACAATCGTGTAAGGCTTCGAGCCCGGCGGCCGTCCGGACAGATGGCGCGAATAATTCTCAATGCCATTGCAAAAGCCCATCTCCTGCAGCATCTCGAGATCGTATTCGGTGCGGATGCGGAGCCGTTGGGCCTCGAGAAGCTTATTTTGCGATTCCAGAACTTTGATCCGGTCTTCCAGCTCGACCCGGATCGTCTGTAACGCTCGATTCAATTTGTCCGCCGGCGTCACGAATTGTTTGGCTGGAAAAAATGTAATCACACTGAGCGACTCGCGGGCGTGTCCGGTCAGAGGATCGAATCGGGTGATGGCATCGATTTCGTCGCCGAAAAATTCCAGCCGCAACGCTTCCTCGTCCGCGGTCGCGGGATAAACTTCGACCACGTCGCCGCGGACCCGAAATTTCCCACGCGAGAAATTGATGTCATTGCGCTCGTAAAGCATATCGACGAGGCGACTGAGTACCGCATCGCGCGACGTATGCTGGCCGCGTTTTACGGTGAGCAGCATTCGTTCATAATCTTCCGGCGACGTGACCCCGTAAATGCACGAGACGCTCGCGACCACGATCGTATCGCGGCGCTGCAGTAGCGCGCTGGTTGCGGCCAGCCGCAAGCGCTCGATCTCTTCGTTAATCGACGAATCCTTCTCAATGTAGGTGTCGGTGCGCGGGATGTAAGCTTCGGGCTGATAGTAATCGAAATAGCTGACGAAATATTCGACCGCGTTTTTCGGGAAGAATTGCTTGAACTCGGAGTAAAGCTGGGCCCCGAGTGTTTTGTTGTGCGAAATCACCAGCGTCGGCCGGTTCAGCTCTCGAATTACATTGGCGATCGTGAATGTTTTGCCCGAACCGGTCACGCCGAGCAGCGTCTGGTGTCGATTGCCTGCTTCAACCGATTTAATGAGTTTGGCGATGGCCTGCCCCTGGTCGCCGCGCGGTTTATAGTTGGATTCGAGCTGAAACGGCATCGAACAAAGTAGCATCACGCGGCTGGCGCTGAAAGTGAGTGCGGTCAATTTGACTGCGCAGGCCAAGGCCGTGATAAGATCGACAATCAAATGTCAACTGACTCGGCACCGGACGTTCAGTTGGAGATTGGGCACGTCTTGTTCATGGACGTGGTCGGTTACTCGAAGTTGTTAATCGACGATCAGCGCGAGTTGCAGGAGCAACTCAGTGAGATCGTCCGCGGCACAAATTGTTTTCGGAGCGCCGAAGCGGCCGGCCGCCTCATTCGGCTTCCGGTTGGTGACGGGATGGCACTGGTCTTTTTCCACAGTCCGGAAGCACCGGTGCAATGCGCGATTGAAATCAGCAACGCGTTGAAAAATTATCCGAACATTCAATTGCGAATGGGGATTCACAGCGGTCCCGTCAATCAAGTCCGCGACGTGAACGACCGCACCAATATCGCGGGCGCTGGAATTAACATTGCCCAGCGGGTGATGGATTGCGCCGATGCCGGACACATTCTGCTTTCCAAACGCGTGGCCGAGGACCTGGCGCACTCGCGCGAGTGGCAACCGTATTTGCACGATCTAGGCGAATGCGCAGTGAAACACGGCGTCAACGTCTCAGTGGTAAACCTGTACACCCATGAGGCAGGAAATCCCGAGGTGCCGCAAAAGCTGAGGCGCGCACAGGAAGAACGAACTGCCAGAGCGGCCGCGAGTCGTCCACCGCCCATGCTTAGGCGGCGAAATGTCGTCATCGTCGCGGCTATTTTGTTCGCCGCTTTGGTTGGGCTGTTCCTTTACGAAAGGCGGCCATTTCTCTCATCAGCCGGTGAACCGATACCTGAAAAAAGTATCGCAGTGCTGCCGTTCACCAATATTAGCGACAACAAACAAAACGCATTTTTCGCCGACGGTATTCAGGATGACATCCTGACGAGCCTGGCCAAGATCGGGGCCTTGCGTGTGATCAGCCGTTCGTCGGCGATGCAATTTCGCGATCCGGCGGCGCACAATCTGCGCGAAATCGGAAAGCTGCTCGGTGTGACCAACGTGCTCGAAGGGAGTGTGCGGCGAGAAGGGGATCGAGTGGTGGTGAATGTGCAATTGATCGACGCCTTGAAAGATCGACATCTCTGGGCCAATCGTTACGAACGGACGCTGGCAGATTCGTTAGGCCTGCAAGGCGAACTCGCCGCAGAGATCGCAGAGGCGTTGCGAGTGACGTTAAGCCCTAACGAAAAGGCGCGCATCGAAACCAAGCCGACCGAAAATACCGATGCTTACCTGGTTTATCTGCAGGCGAACCAGATTGAGCGCAATCCGGACACATTGCTCGGGGACTACAAAAAGGCGGAGCAACTTTACATGGCCGCTATCGGGCTCGATCCAAAGTTCGCTCTGGCCCATGGGCGACTCGCTTCCACGCGCGCGGCGATTTTTCATTATTACGAACCGCTGGATGCTTGGAAAACGAAAGCCCGCATCGAAGCCGATATTGCCCTTCAGCTGCAGCAAAATCTGGCCGAGGCGCATCTCGCTCTCGGTCAATGCATGTACTGGATCGACCAGGATTACAATCGCGCTCTGGTCGAATTCGACACCGCCTCGCGTCTGTCACCGAACAACAGCGAGGCGGGCGGACTGATCGCCGCGATTAAACGACGACAGGGGAAATGGCAGGAGTCGCTCGACAGCTATCAAAAGATTAGCAAGCTCGACCCGCAAAATCCGAACATTGCCCGCAATTTGGTCTTTACCCACACGGCTTTGCGGCGCTGGCCGGAAGCCGCGCGCGGGGCCGAGCGAATGCGAGCGATGGCGCCCGCGTCGCTCGTCGCCAAGATCCAGAGCGGTTATATCGATTTTTGGTGGAAAGGGGACACGAAGTTATTGAAATCGCTGGCGGACCAGGTCCCCGCCGGGACGGATCCGGATGGGGTGATTACGAGTGTTCGATGGGACGTGGCAATGCTGGAGCGCGACTTTACCGGTGCCAAAGAGGCTCTGGAGAAATCTCCGTTGACCGATATTTCCTATACCAACGCCGGGGCAACGCCTAAAAGTTTTTTTGTTGGTTGTGTTCTCCTGGCGACGGGGAACAACGCTGATGCCGAGAAGACTTTTGAATTGGCGCGTCCGGCGTTTGAAGCGCAAGTGAAAGAAGCTCCGGATAGTGCCGATCGGCACGCTAATCTCGGTTGGTGTTACGCTTTCATGGGCCGGAAGGAAGATGCGATTCGGGAAGGCCGCCGCGCCGTTGAGCTGAAACCCGAATCTGCTGACGCCTTCGATGGCGCGATCATGAATTGCTATCTCGCGCTCATTTATGCGCGCTGCGGCGAAAAAGACCTCGCTATCCCGTTGATCGAGCGTTTGCTCAAAACGCCCGGCGCAGTCGACAGCGTGGTTTACAGTATCACGGTGAACGATTTGAAATATCGGTGGGAATGGGACCCGATTCGGAATGACCCGCGTTTCCAGAAATTCGTGAACGCGAAACCGTGAACCGATTTTTCGCGGAGCTGAAACGCCGAAAAGTTTACAGCGTGGCGGTTGCCTACATCGTCGCAGGTTGGGCCCTGGCCCAGGGCGTAGCTCAGGTTTTTCCCGTGTTTGACATTCCAAACTGGGCCGTGCGTTTAGTCATCGTCGCAATTGTTCTCGGCTTTCCGATCGCGCTTGTGCTGTCGTGGTTTTTCGATTTCACGCGCCACGGAATCGTTCGAACGCCGGATCTGAAAGATGAGATCGACGTCCTACCGGCTGTCAGTTCGACCGAACGGTCCATTGCAGTCCTCCCTTTTACCGATTTGAGCCCGGGCGAAGGGCGTGATTATTTCGGCGAAGGCATCGCGGAGGAAATCCAGACAGCGCTGGCGAAGATTGAGGGACTGCGGGTGGCCGCGCGCCGCTCCTCGTTTTGGTTTAAGGACAAGAAAGCGGACCTGAAGGAAATCGCGGACAAACTCAACGTGGAGCATGTGCTTGAAGGCAGTGTGCGTCGCGACGGGAATCGCATCCGCATCAGCGCCGAGCTGACGGATTGTTGCAATGGCTTCACGCTTTGGTCGGAGACATTCGAACGCGAGATGCAGGGAATCTTTGCGCTCCAGGATGAAATTACGCGGGCGATTGTCGATGCACTGAAATTGAAGCTCGATATCTCCGCACCGATTGCGTCGCGGCTCGTCCGTAGCACCGCTGCTTACGACGTTTATCTGCACGGTCTCTTTTATTCCGACAAAGCGACTGAGGAAGATCTGCGGAAAAGTTTGGAGTATTTCGAACGCGCGCTCGAAAAAGATCCGCAATTCGGTCGCGCCTGGACCGGGATCGCGAAGGCGTGGCTTTGGCTGGCCGATGCCTACGTGGCTCCTCTCGAAGCCTATTCAAAAGTACGCGAGGCCGCGACTAACGCGCTTACGATCGACAATGACGATGCCGAGGCGCACGTTTATCTCGGCGAAACGAAGCGGATTCTCGATTGGGACATGGATGGAGCGGCCCGCGAATTTCGCCGCGCGGTCGAGCTCGATCCGAGGTCGACACCTTCAAATTATTTTTCGGCCGCGTTTTGGGCCGCGCGCGGGGAACGCGACGAAGCGCTGGTCTACTTGCAGCGGACATCCACAATCGATCCTGGTTCCCTTTGGGTGAACAATTCAGCCTGCGAACTCTATCGGTATTTCGGTTTGTATGACGAGGCGATGGCGGCCGGCGAACGCGCATTGGAACTCGACCCTGCGTTTGTCTATGGCGAACCGTTGCTCGGTGCGCTCTATCGCGAAATGGGGCAATTCGACAAAGCAATCGAACTTTACGCGAAAGCGCAGCGCTTAAACGGCAGACCCGGATTTGGTATTGCCATTACTTACGCGCGCATGGATCGACCGGATGAAGCGCGCGGGATGCTTGCCAAAGCTGTCGCGAGTCGCGGGAGTTATACGCCCGGCGACGCGATCGCTCATGTTCATGTGGCGCTGGGTGCGCACGATGACGCAATTCGCGAGCTCGAGCGGGCGTGCAGCGAACGATCTTCATCGCTTCATTTTGTTGGCATCGCGCCCGAATTCGAACCGCTTCGATCCGACAAACGGTTCTTGTCGATCCTCAGGAAAATTGGCCTCGAGCCAGAAAAAGTTTTTGCGGCGAACGTGGCACGTTGAAGACGGCTTGACTGCTTAAAGCAGTCGATCTCAAAGTTGACCGGTTAAACCGGTCAAGTTGCGAGCGCTCGGGGTCGAGCCGACAAAAGTTTTTGCGGCCGGGGCGACGCGCTGATTACTGGAAAATCACATCCTGACCGTGGCCGTGCGAGCGGACGCCGTAGTTGTGCAAATCACGCGCGGCGAGATGCATTCCGAAAATAAGCACCGCGATCAGACCGAAATACATGATCGACATCGTCCAGCGCTGGATTGGTGTCACTTCATAATAACGTCGCTCTTCCTCGGTTCGTTTCCGGAAAAGCGAATAAATCCGCGGCAGGGAAGCGATCACCATTAGCCAGACAATGAAGTTCGGGTACTTCCAACCGAACCAAAGCAATACCGCGAAACCCGGCAACCAAAGCCAGCGCGACAAAGCGGTGACAATTCGCCCGCCATCGAGCATGCCCACCGGCGTCAGATTAAACAGATTCAAAAAATAACCGAACCAGGCGAGCGCGAAGAAAATCGGAATGTCGGAAAACTCGCCGATGGAATTGCAGACAAGGGCGCCGAGCGAACCCAACATCGGCCCGCCGATTCCGACGCAAGCTTCCATCCAGGCGTTGCGCGGCGCTTCCTTCAACGCGATGAACGCGCCCATGAACGGAATGAAAACTGGCGCGCCGACTTTGAGTCCGAATTTTTTGGCGACGATCAGATGTCCGCATTCGTGGACGAG
>Ga0209687_1000537_pt1 | contig 12438 bp, 9 predicted proteins | sample GraSoiAngelo_136_FD_185893 | JGI IMG/M metagenome (GOLD analysis project Ga0209687, IMG submission 185893) | Grasslands soil microbial communities from the Angelo Coastal Reserve, California, USA - 14_0929_09_20cm (SPAdes) (version 2) | ecosystem: Environmental > Terrestrial > Soil > Grasslands ...
AAACGACAAAGGCAAACAGACCGAATTTTGCAAAAAAGCCGACAAAGCCGAACTGTCCTATCGTGATCACCCAATCTCCATCAGTTACGCTAAGGTCCTCGCCAGTCTGTGGATCGTAAACCCTGCTGCGCCCAAAGCGGCCCCAGCCGAGTACGGGCCGTCTAAAAGCGTGCGTTAGAAGTTGGTCCTCGTGTTCAAATCGAAACTGAAGAGAATCAGCTCGCTCGGTGCTGACAAGGTTTGCGGCATCGACCGTCAGGGCTGTGGGGAATAAATCCATGCTACGCAAAGTCGGATAGAGAAGGCAAACGGAAACAAGCAAAACAGCGATACGCATCTGGGAACGCGGACTCGCCAAGCCGATCAACGGCGCTACCGCCGTCGCGTACAAAGTCGCTCCGAAACTTTTGCACATGATCAACAAAGTCGCCAAATACAACGACGGTCCGGAGAGAGGTAAGTTTATCAAAGGCGTCCGCGCCCGCCAGAACGCTACTGAGGCCATTAGTGAGGTCGCAACAAAGAATGCTGCGAGCAACCCATGTCCCATGAAGGCCATGGGGCGGTATCCCTCCTCCCGTACACTTTGCAAAAATTCGGCTAAATTGTATCCGTACACCCAATTATGCAGCTGCGGGCTAAAGCGCATTTCAAAGAACAGGAGCACTGAGTAGAATAGCATCGCGAGCACGAGTGCGCGTAGTATTTCCTTGGTGTCATCGGATTGAGCGAGAAAGCGTCGGGCTATGAAAAACGGGATCAGATCGATGCACAACGACTCTAACGTCGAAATCGCATCGTACAGTCCGACCCCCGCCACTGCCCTCGTTCCATAAAACAAAGGGTCACCGTTTAAAAGCGATGTGGCAATCGGGCCCAGCAAAAAGACAAAGAGCAAGAATTTAGCCACGAGGTGCAGGGGCACAGCTTTCGTAAAGCGTTGCACAATGAGGCACCCGGCCAGGATACATAGATTGGGTATTGTCTTTTTATCAAATTGCGGAACCATTTCATATTTCAGGAAGGCGCCCACCGGAAGGAAGAGCTGTGCAGCCAGGATCGTCCAGATTGTCGCGCGATTAAGCGGGAGAACAAAATACAGGATAACCGCAAAAACGGGCCAGCTGAGCAGGGCGAATGTAGCGAACCAGTTCTGCATCATCAGTTTCCGTGCTAACTACAGTGCTTGGTTTCCACACTGTTCGCCAGGAGAGAGCGGGGACGCTCCGGCGTGAAATGAGAAGGGAGCGAGTAGAATAGATCTGAATTGACTGTGGTGCTCAAGATAAGCTGCGATGAGCCGCTGAAACATAAAGCACGGTTTTTGGCACGGAGTCGTTGTCAGTTCTGACAGCGAGTGCGCCGCCTTAACAGACGTTAAGGCTCGAGCAGTCGGTTCCTTCTTCCCATTTCCAGCCAGCTCTCATCAAGACCGCTCCATTCTATTCCGCCTTTATTGAACGCGTATGCGTCCGGCTCAAGGTGGCCCCACCGAGCGTCGAGTTCTACGTAGTCGGCCGGCATATAGGCACCTTCCATGTGGTCAAAGCTTGCATGCGCGTTTTTGAGCGCGGCAGCATAAGCGCGGCTACGTTTACAAGCCTTCAAGAATGCCACCGATTGAGGGTTTCCCACTTCGCTCACTTCGTGATCCCATCCGCCTTCATACATACAAGTCCATTTACCTGCCTTTCTCATTGCTGCAGCAAATTCGGGCAATCGCTGTTTGTAATAGTAATCTATCGTTTCCTTCGATGGGTTAGATTTGATGCCTCCTACGTACTTAGCGCAAGCAGCCTCTATAAGTTCCGGACTACCGCGAGCGGCCACAAAATCAGCCGTGCATTGCGCCAAGCTGTTGGACGGCACGCTGTCGTCATTGAAGACGTAGCCCGCCCAGGCAAACCCGTGATGATAGGAAATTGCGGCAGCGCGCCTCGGATTTAGCGCGTCATTTGTAAAGAAGTTAGCCGAGCCGCCAAAGGCCCGCAGGTAATTCAACGTTCCGGGACCGATGCCCTGCGTTCCTTGTCCCGCCAAGATGAGCTTTATTCTCTGATTGGCAGGAAAAGCGCTCTGGATATCCCGGCACATCAAGCAAGAGCGTAGCGAAACCATGCTCACATAATCACCAGATGTCGACGCAGGCCAGCGGAAATTGCCGCGACGCGCCAGATATGGTGTCTGACTGAATTGGGTGCCTGCGCTATTCCAGGTCTCATTGCTGTATTCAACAAAAAGATTGCATCGATTGTTCAAACCAGCATAACCGCTTGAACCATTCAGAATGAGGTCAACGGTATTCGTGGCAAAGTTCGAGGCCTCGCTATAATCAGGATCCATAGAAAGCATGGCCCAATGAGGTATGGTGATCCACATGTGGATGGGCTGAACTGGCTTCATTGCATTGAGTTCGTTGACAAGCGCCGTGCATATCTCAGTCGGGACGCCTGCCTGGTGCCCGTTGGTTGAGCCGCCATTGTTAAACATCCATACTCCGAACATCCATTTTCCCAGGTTGTCCTTTTGAGCGGCAATTGTTTTGTCAAAATAGAAAGTCTTGTAGTCACCAGCCTTAAGATAATCATCGCCATATTGCGATGCGGAGGAACTCCCGTCGGTAAATATCACTGGATAGGCCCCTCGACCGCCGACATTCAGACTGATGAATTGTTTTGCACGACAATCGCTGAATATGAAGGAGGCGTCGGTTTGCTCCGTTGTTGCCGGCGCGCTCAAGGTTATGGTTGTTCTCGTCGATTTTGAAACCAGAGCGCCAGCAGGAACTCCGGGGCCGACAACACCGAATCCAGCCGCAATGGACCCGTCTTGGGGCACCGATGCAAAGCTCAGGATAGCGCTGTTTTTTTTTGAGCGCCCGGTGAGCGTTGCATTGGGTTTGAACGCCGAAAACCGCGAAGTATCAATTCCGATCGAATAGGTATCAGGCGTAATTACCGTGATCGTGCAGACGCGCGAGTCCAGTTCGGCCATTCCGTTCGCGGAAGGTACAGCGTGGACAACTTGATCTTTTGTAAGATAGCCGTGGCGAGCTGCGGTAACTACGCCGGGATTGGCTCTGGTTATCTCTGAGATGCTGGCCGCTTGATTGGTTCTGATCATGCCTCCACTTGCGCTGATCCGGCATAGCGCAATCTCGCCGTGTTGCATCGAAGTAGGCATCCCCGGTGCGGCATCCAAAAGCATCTGATTATGTCCGGACGTATCCAAGTATCGTGGTCCGGCATTCCAGTAAGAATGGTCGGTTGCATAACTCGCATAGTCCGGCTTTTTGCGATTTTCAAACCTGCACTCCTTGGAGTCGTTTGCTCTATTCCAATCCATAAACCGGATTGCCGAAGGCGCTAAATCGACTAGAGCTTGCTTGTACGGAGTTCTGAACACCTTACCTGCCGCAAGGTCTGCGGCGTCATCAGATCGGTACAGTCGAAGCCCGTTGAGGGGGTATCCTCCTGGACCCGAGCTCGTTTGATCGATGCTGTATGGGATGAGATGGGCAGGACCAGCATACAAGAGCTGAACCGACCAACGGCTCGTATCCGTGCCCGTTGCCGAAATTACCGCGTCGTTGCTGACAGAGCATCGGACGTTTGTCCGGGCTACCGGTTTCCACGCACCCGCCAAGAGCCGTATCCTGCCAGTTCCAAAGCCATCCAGGATATAGCTTCCGGAGTAATTTACAGAGGATGGGACTCTAACGCCGCCTCCAAATGGGCGGTCGCTCGCCAGCCTGCTATTAGGATACCCAGCGGTATCCACCATAGCATTGAAGTTCTTTCCCGAGGCCCAAGCCGATCCCACGGGCCCCCATTGGTCTTGTTCTTTAAAGTGATCGATGAATGCATATTGGAAAATGGAAAAAGAGTTTATGTTTATGATGCTGCGCTTTGACAGTCCGGCCGTTCCCTCAGTGGCGGCGGAGCGAGCGGAGCAAAAAAGAGCCAACGCACTAGCGCCGAGTAGCCAGTGTCTCCGCGTGATGTGCATTTGGTCGCTCAAGGAACCCCTTGCCATGCGGCCGGCTCCGATCGGTGGGGAAAATTTAAGTTAGAACTTACGTTTGTACAAGGGTTTGACCGCGCCAGCGGCCAATGCGCAAAGCCGATAATCAGATCCATCTACTAGAAAGCGGATGCTCAGCTGGTGAATCTATAGCTCGTGTCGCCCTGCTCACCGAGTGCAAGATCTCTGGGACCACGCTAATTGGGGAAGTGCGGAGTTATGGTTGGACCGCGCGGTGATTTGTAGAATTTGTAACCGAGACGTGTGGCTACGGTGTATACTCGCTCTCAGATCTTCTGTGTGAGAAAGGGCTGATGGGAAGCATGAATTTAGGAATGCGGGATTATACCAAGAATAGCTCCCAACAAACCACTGTCTGTTGTTAGTGCGTTTCCAAACTTCTCCTTGGCATCAATAGAAAAAGATGAGAATAGCGCTCTACGTACCAGCTTGGCCGTCCGGCTCACGCCCAAATGGAATTGTTACATATGGTTCCCACCTGGTTCCGGCACTGCGTGCTCTTGGTCACGAGGTGTTCATTGTTACTCCGGATGCACGTTCGGGTTCGCAAGAAAAAGACCCTTACACAATCGATTTGAATCAATACGAAATGCCGCGCTCATTGTGGCAATCCGCCGCTTCAAGGTTTTCGCCCAATTCGGCATTGTTCAAGGCGGCATCAACTCAGATCGCTTCAGCGATAAAAGACCTGGTCAATAAACATCAGATCGAGGTTTTCGAGATCGAGGAATCCTTTGGATTTAGCTATGCCGTTTCGTGCCTTCGCATAGTGCCTGTTGTGGTTAGACTTCATGGCCCTTGGTTTTTGAATGGCCGGTTTGATTCGAGCTTTGTTTATTCAAAGAATGATCTTCGCCGTGAAAAGCGCGAGAGGCGAGGTATTGTAGCGGCAGAGATTGTGACCTCGCCATCGCGGATAACGATCGAAGCCGTAAAATCTCACTATGGGATCGACTTGCCAATGAGCCTTGCGATTCCTAATCCTATTACTGCTGTGCCCCAGCCTAAAAGATGGAACATCGATACGTGCGAAAAAGACAGTCTGCTTTTCGTCGGTCGGTTTGACAAGCGAAAGGGGGGTGAACTCGTCATCCTGGCGTTTAGTGAACTCGCAACAAAAAACAAAAACCTCAAGTTGACATTTGTAGGCCCGGATCTCGGAGTCCATGATGCAGATGGCAAGCTTGAGTTTTTCAACGACTACACGAGTCGTGTTCTCTCGCCAGACGCGAGATCGCGTGTAACCTTCACGCATACGCAGCCCCACAGCGCCATAGCGGGGCTGCGAGGTAAGCATTTCGCGACGCTATGTGCGTCTCAGAGCGAGATATTCCCTTATTCCGTACTTGAGCCTATGTCATTCGGCTGTCCGGTGGTGGCGACTTCAGTGGGCGGTATTCCCGAAATGATCCATTCTGGACGGAATGGCCTGCTGGTCCCAGCGCAAGACATCAGCGCGATAGTACTGGCAATTCAAGACTTGCTTGACAATCCGTCTGCTGCAGCCGCCTACGGCGAGCAGGCTTGGGAGGATTGCCAAAACAAGTTCAATAGCGAACAAGTAGCGCTTTCCACCAGCAACGCCTATCAACGGGCAATCGATCGCTTCAAGAAATTCTAAATCAAGCTGCGGTCGTCCTGGGGTGGGGATATAGAGTTTCCGCGCGCACGGGATAACGCCTCCGCAATGACTTGATCTTACTCGATCGCTTTCCGCCACCCTTCAAGCGATCCGCCGATGCCTTCTTCGATCATTCGATTGCGGTCTCCGCAGGGTTTCCAGCCTAATTCATCGCAAGCTAATGTGCTGCTAAAGCGTCCTCTCTGGGTGCGAGACTCCCAATCCCGGTAACTGGGAACACGGAGGCGATCGGGATGGCCTACCGCAAGCTTCACAAACCACTTCGCGAGATCTTCCAGGTAAAATCGCCATATTGGCCGGTGCTGGATCACGAGCCGCAAGCCGCCGTGCTGTTGCAGGGCGGCCAGATAGTCGTTTGAGGTTAGCAGAGGAGCGTCAATAAGGTTGTAGGTCCGCCCCTCAATGTCGGCTTTCTCGATCGCCCGCACGAGCGCTGCGGCCACGTCTGCGACAAGAACAAAGGGTAGCACATTGTCGCCGTCGCCCCAGACTTCGCAGATGTTTTCTGTAAATCTTCCCACTCCCCAGTGGAAAGGATTGCCCCCTGCTCCAATGACGATACCGGGTCGAAAGATTACAACTGGCAGGCCATGGGTGCGGTGCAGCTCCATCAGTATGCCTTCTGCTGCAGCTTTGGCGCGCGCGTAGTAGTTGCGACGTGCAATATAAGGATCCAGAGGGGATTGTTCGTTGATCAATCCCGCTTTGCGGCCGGCGTAGTAGGAGTCAATTGTACCAGTAAAGATGAGTCTTTTGACGCCGCAGGCGAGGCAAAGAGTGCCGACCAAACGCGTCGAATCCACTTCGTTCGATTGATACTCTTGCCACGTTTTTGCGTGGCCAACGGCCAAGTGATACACGTACGCCACGCCGTCCATGGCAGTCCTCAGATCCTCTTCGCGCCGGATATCGCCGCGGACGAGTTCAACCTGGTCAGGATCTAATTCATCAAGCAGCGCGGTCGATCCCCGGATCATGGCACGGACCTGGTGTCCGCTTGCAACCAGCTGCCTGATTAGCTCCCGTCCGATGAAGCCCGCCCCGCCCAACACAAGAATGGTCGGTCGAATTTGCGCAGCCACGCGCGGCGCAACGGGCCTGCCGGAGGGCTGGACTCCTGCCGCCCTGATAACCGTCGCGCAAAAGTCAATTACATTGCGCCCGAATTCGGCGTCGATGCGGAGATCAAGTGGGCCGCCGCGGCGCAGTGTTTGGTAATAGCTTGCGATACTATCAAGGATCGAGAGTTCGTAAGGGTTGCCGCCGCGCTTCAGCTTGAGCCTTGCCAGCAAATAGCTTTGCAGGTTCTGCCTCGCCTGTGAGCGTAGTTGGCTGGAGAGAGATCGGCTTCTCTTGTATCGGTCGAGGTCCATGCCGAGCGAAGAGCGACTATCTACCAGACACGTATTGGCGTTGAGATCGACCGTTGCGGTGCCGTAAAGCCCGTGAACGGTGATTGTTCGTTCGTTGAAGCCCGGACCAACGGACATGTTGACAAATGCTGCAGTACGCCCACTGGTCGCCTGTACGCGCCAGCGCCGGTAAATCATTGCCCCTCCCGGCAATGTCACCTGACGGTCCGCTACGGCCAGCACTTCGCCAGGCGGGCCGACAAGATCCAGTAAAATTGAAAAAAGATGCGGTCCGGTTTCAAGCACAACATTGCCGGGAGAGCGCAACATCCAGGTTTCGAAAGGACCAAAACGTATCTGCTCGAGTTCGCTAAAATAGTTTATGCCGATGTTATCGATTGGACCTAACACACCGGAGCGCACGACCCTTCGGAGCTGCTGATAGGCACTAAAAAACATCATGTTGTGATTAATGCCCAGATACAATCCTTTCTGTCGCGCTAACGCGGAAATGTCTTCGGCCTCTTTGACCGAAATCGACATGGGCTTCTCCAGAAAAACATTAATTCCGGTGCGAAGAACCGATTTCGATACCTCGTAATGGTGATCGGGGGGAACGAGGACATGAACGCAATCTATCTTTTCGTTGCCAAGCATCTCATCCACTGATGCGTATGCCTTTGCGACATTCCAGGTTTCGGCAAACGACTTTGCAGCGATGAGATTGGCGTCGCAAATGCTCACAAGATCTACTCCGCTCAATGCGTGAATCGCCCGTGCGTGGAACTGCGCAATGAATCCCGTACCGACAATGGCGGCGCAGATAGGATTTGATTCGTATGTCTTCATCTTAGGTCATGAACCTTCTTTAGATTCCTGGGTCTTGGATTTAGCAAAAGAGACCTTGTTCTTAGCGCGTCTCAGCGCGTCGCCTAAATCGATTTGTGTTCGATAAGCGTGGCGCGGCGTCTGAAAAGTCTGTCGTATGTGAAGTTGAGTTGTCCCAGTCCTTCCGGGAAGCGGCCAAGAACCTGAAACGCCGCCAACAGCAGGCGATTTACCAGCGGGCCTCGTCTTCGACTTACCAAGCGAAGAACTTGCAACGGATAAATCAAAAATGCGGCCCAACCGATCGGGTGGAAAAGCATTCCAGTGAGAAGGCACAGCAGCGGGAGATAGATACCCCAGAGGCGTGCTCGTTGAGATTCCCAAACAAAATGGCGCTCCGGATTTTTGCCGTGCAAGTAAGCGCCTTGGCCAAAAGCGTAACCGCATCGCACGCTGCGCTTCCACCATTGATGGAAATGTGTCATCGCCGCGTCGTGCAGAGCCATATCGTTGCTAAGTCTGTAAATAGTCCAATTTGCTGCGCGCAGGCGCACACACAGTTCGTCTTCCTCAGCGGCGATCACCTCATCGCGATAGCCTCCCATCGCGGCGAGAGCTTCGCAGCGGACCATGACGTTTCCAGCGAAGGAGCGAACCTCGCCCAATGGACCGTCCCATTCTTGGTCGCACAACCAATTGTAGATCGAGTTTTCTGGATGTCGTTCTCGAAGCCTGCCGCACACGGCCGCAACTCCGGGATGGCTTTCAAGAAAGCAGGTCGCGCAAGATGTCCAATCACGGTCTAATTCGCAGTCACCGTCGACAAACTGGATGTACCGAACTCCACCGCAAATCTCACGCGCGCGTGCAAATCCGGCATTGCGCGCCCGCGCCGCTGTAAATGGAATGGTGAGGTCCAATTCGACGACCTCGGCGCCACAGTCTTGCGCGATCGCCACCGACCGGTCACTGGAGCCGGAGTCCACATATACGATCAGGGCCGGGCCTGAAAGCGACCTGATGCATCGAGCAAGGCGCTTCCCCTCGTTGCGTCCAATTACGACTGCACCAAAGCTCGGCGCGCCGGAGCTATCAGGAGAGCTTGGCATTTTCCCTAAGGAGGACTCGGGGGTCCTGGTTTCCGTGGCATCGCGTTCCGTTAACAAGCTGTTTCCGACAGGGCCTTTGGTTCGCCAATTGCACTGGCGTATGCGACAACGCTGGAGTCTTCCTCGACATTCCGGGTCACGACGGCGTTCGCTCCAATGCGGCTGTGAGCACCAATTTGAACCGGTCCAAGAATCTTCGCGCCAGCTCCGATATCGACGTGGCCACCAATTTGCGGCGCGTCCGAGCAATTGCGGGCTTTTCCAACGGTTACTTGCTGAAATATTAAGCAGTTAACCCCAATTTTTGCATCCGGATGGATAACGATTCCATTGGGATGCGGAATTAACAACCCGCCACCGATCTGGCAGGTCAACGGAATATCTGCCCCAGAAACGACAGTCCAAAACCGGTGCTGCAAAAAAAACCATCTACACAGAATCTTTGAGACGATTCCACCGTTTACACGCGACTTCTGATAGCGGCGGATCGCTTGCAACAGCTTTCGTCCGGGATCCCAAAATTGTTGTGGTGCTTCCCGGGTCCAGTCAGGGATATCGGCGCTGATCTTGTTTGTAGCCGCCATTTTTGCCGTTGTCTTCACATCAAATCCATAACACGCTCGACCAAGCGCCAGATAAATAATTTTTGGCTCGGTCGTGCACCTAGGTGATTGGCAACTTTGCATTCTGCAGAACTTGGATCTGAAACATGTTACGCAGAAATCGAGCCAGGGTCCGTCCATCATGATGTAACACAACGCGGGCACGACCCTCCGCGCCTTTGCGCGCAAGCTCCGCAGGTGTGCACTCCAGCGCTGATCGCATAGCGTCGATCAGCGCATCCTCTCCACCCGGAGAGATCAACCAACCGCAGCTTGCGTCCACAAGCTCCGGTGTGCCAGCAATCGATGTCGTAATCACCGGGCGGCAAATGGCTAGTGCCTCCATCAGAACGATAGGGAGACCCTCTGCAAAGCTAGGCAGCAGGAGCGCACGGCTATTTCGTACCAGTCTCAGAACGTCTCTGTTCGCCATCCAGCCCCGAATTTCTACCTGGTCTTGCACGCCGCATTCCACGATCGCGGCTTGAATTTCGCCACGACTCTCGCCGTCTCCGATCAGCAGAACTTTCAGATTAGGAAATTGAGCCCGAAGCGCCGCGACAGCCTTGGGGATTAACAATTGTCCCTTTTGCGGACAGAGGCGTCCAACGCAAACAAAGGTCTGGTTGTCATTTCCACAGAGGGGCGCTTCCGGAAACTCTTCGATAGCCAAGCCGCAACGGGCGACGAGTATTTTACTCGCGTTTTCCGGACCGACCAATCCGATCAATTGACGTTTACAATAATCGGAAATTGCCAGTACAAACGCAGCGTGTCTTGTCTTTAGTTCAAAGCTTAGTCTTTGCGGTTGGACGAACTCATCTGGTCCATGGACAGTAAAACTGTAAGTGGGCCCACCCATCACACGGGCCAGCATTGCAACCGCGGTTGCGTTAGTCGCAAAGTGAACGTGCACGTGATTGACGCGGTCTCTTTCGGTCACCTGCCGGAAATAAATGGCTTCCATCCAGTAAGCAACGTGTCTGATCAAGCCTCCTTTTGAATTCATCAGGAGGCGGAACCACGGGCCCACGCTCCGATAGAGGCCTCGTGAATTTACGAATGCCTCTTTTACGACCGCCCGGACCAATCCATCGACGTTAGCGGTCAGCAAATAATGTGCTCGAGATTGCTCAAAAACGTCCTGAGGATCGACCAGACGTACATCCCATTTTCGGACAACATATCGCTGGACGGTCACCCCCAGTTCTTCCAGCGCCTCGATCTCCCGTCGGATGAAGGTCGTGCTTGTCATGGGATAAGTGTTCAACAGATAGGCAACATTCACGGCAAGTACTCAATGTGCAGACGATCGGATGAATAGGTCGCAAGAACCGGGCGAAAAACGAGGTCGTGTCGTCGCAGAACACGATTGATCCTGCCTGTTTTGGCATACGTCATTAGCTTCGATCGGCCCTTATCCATCGAGAAATCTTGTCGCCAGCCAACAAAACTTTGTAGAGGTGAAGTTTTCCGGCTAGATAAGAGCCTACGAGCGCGAATGAGCTGCCAGGCAAAATATCCCGGCCATGTCTCAGCCACGACAGCAGGATGCTCGCAAACACCAGCATCATGCAGCAGAAGGTTAGTTTTGCAGCGAAGGAAGAATGACCCGCAGCAACTGCTAGGCCCGTCAGCACCAAGCTTATCGTCAACATCCCCCCGAGCACAGTAAGCGGGGGAACGCAGAGGTCGAGCACGAGGGCCAACAATCTTGCGTCTCTCCTTTGCAGAGCTCTCAGCAAAAGTCGAGGGGCCAGGGTCAAGATCAGCGCGATATGGCCCTGTTCCCATCGTTGCCGTTGGACATGCGCCCCGGCAGCGGACTTCGGAAATGTACTTCTGACGATGGCGGACGGGCAAAACACAGGGGCGGTTCCAGCCCGGGCCAGGTCGAGGCCGAGCTTCAAGTCTTCAACGATGGAATCCCCCGGTAGCCTGGCTTCCCTGATGACTTTCCAGGGAAAAGCCATTCCTGATCCCATAAGTTGGCAGGGCAGCCCTAGCGAACTCAGTCCAAGCGGGCGAACCCAATTTTTCAGCCGCCATGCGAATTCTGCAACTTGATGATTGATGCTTGAGCCGAAAGGAGCGGTCATCAGGTAGAGAGCCTGGACGGGCCGGTTTGTTTTAGAGCAGACGGAGGCCAGGCGATCCATTGTTCCAGGACATACCCGGCAGTCGGCGTCCACCATGATAACAACATCGGGTGGCTCGGCGGCCAGCTGGTTTAGTCCCCAATCCAGGGCGTATCCTTTGCCGATTTTTGCCGGATCGGAGCGAACAGCGACCTCAACGCCGGCCTTGGTGGCAACCGATGCCGTATCATCGGTGCAATTATCTGCGACGACCAGCAAGCGATCACCGGAACGAAGCTGGCTTTTCAAATCATCAAGCGTGGGCTGCAGGCCAATGCTTTCGTTATGAGCAGGTACGATCACGGCGATGCGCGCCCGTCGTTCGCCCACACCACCATCGTCTTGTTGCGGCAATAAGCTCGCGGCGATCACTTCGGAAAACAGCACCACACAGGGGATGCCCAAAAGCGCAGTCCACACATCCAACAAGAAGGTCACTGCGTCCATCTCTAACCTGCAACGTCGGAAGAGAATGTCGGCGGATTTAAATACATTAATCAAATCAACCGTTTTCGCGGATTGAATTATACTTGTTTTCAGCGGCGTCAGCAATCCGATTTGCGGAATATTTAATTCAGCGCCGTTTCTCCAAATTCAGTTAAAATCAGTGCCAGCCCGGTGGTTTACCGCGGGAGCGTGTTGCTTCCGGCCCGGAAAAACCCGCAAACACAGCAGGGTGACACATCGCGGAACTTCGCCAGCAAACGCCATTTAACTGGGTTA
>Ga0209687_1000538_pt1 | contig 12435 bp, 12 predicted proteins | sample GraSoiAngelo_136_FD_185893 | JGI IMG/M metagenome (GOLD analysis project Ga0209687, IMG submission 185893) | Grasslands soil microbial communities from the Angelo Coastal Reserve, California, USA - 14_0929_09_20cm (SPAdes) (version 2) | ecosystem: Environmental > Terrestrial > Soil > Grasslands ...
CCGGGAATCGATTTTCCGATAATGAGCTGCGAGCCAGATGTGCGGCACGTCGATCAGGAATCCGCAACCGGTCTGGTCGAAAAACCGCCTCAGAAATTCTGCTTCACTCATCTGCGCGTGTCTGACGGAAAAGAAGCCCGGGATGTTTTCCATCACCAATGGAGCGTCGACCGCGTTTCGCAATACCAGCGCGTTCTCGCAAAACCGCCGCAGAAATTCCTCCGTGTACAAAGGCGGGAAGACGTAATCAAGCGATCGCGCGTGGTCTTGAGTGTGCAGGCATTGAAAATGCTCAGCCACCCAGGGACCTTTGTATCGTTCCTGAAGCTCACGAGCGCGTTTGAGCGCGAACTCGCTGAGCGGGTCAGAGAGCTGTCCCAGGTAATCGTGTAGGAGCAGAGGGAACTGCTGCTGGATTTGCGGGAAAAATTCATCGTCCGCGGCTGGCGGATCGGCCATCGAGAGGTGATCGATCAGCTCAGGATGATCAAGCGTGAATTGCGCAAGATGTGGGTTGTAGAAAGTTCCGATGGAGAGCCGGTCTTGAGAAAGGGCAGTCATGTGCAGAATGAGTAGAGACGCAGCATGCTGCGTCTCTACCAAACCATCTGATTAGTGGCAGGTGGGAGCGACCTCGGTGCTCTCAACCAGCTTCACGCTGTTGTGACAGGTTGGGGCCACCTCGGCGGTCTCAACCAGTTTTACGTTGGAGTGACATGTCGGAGCTACTTCGCTAATTTCGATAATCTTCATTCAATTCTTCTCCTTGTAGTTCCCCAAATTGCGTACAGCAATAAGCTAGATGCCCAGAACCTAAATCGGTGTGCGGAATTTTCTCAGACCGGCCGAATTTGGGCAAATTGGCAGTTTTTACATCCCTGACGTTGATGGGCGCGATCCCATGCCCGATACAATGCGGTTGAGATGGCTTCCAAATCGGCACAAGATTCAGCAAAATTGCCCTTCTACACTATCGTGCTTCTGCGCGAGCAGGAAATCGCCGAACAACTACGGTCGGCGTTTCAGCAGCGGTACCTGCCCGAGCACCTGTTCTATTGGTTGCCATCCTCGGTGCAGGCCTGGGTTGAACTGTGCCGTTCAACGGAGTATAAAAACGCGAGTCGCGCACTTGAGGTGTTGAACCTCGCAGCTCCTGAGTTGGCCCGCCGGCTTTCGCACATTCGCACTCTCTGCGGTCTGGGATGCGGGGAGGGCAGCAAGGATCGTGTTTTGCTTGAGCAGTTTGGTGACGGCGGTAATCGACTGAACTACGTCGCTGCCGATTTCAGCCAGCCATTGCTCGAACTCGCGGCCGATCAGGTAAACGGAATTGCGCACTCAAGTCTCGGCTGCAAGCTTGATATTTTCGATGACGGTCATTTGGCTGCGACTGTCGGCGCCGCTGAGAGCTTTGACGGAGCTGTTTTATTTTCAGTTTTGGGCAATACTCTGGGAGCATTCGACGTCAAAAAGCTCCCGCGACGTCTGCGAATTCACATGCGTAACCAGGACCGCTTCCTCTTCGACGGCGAGATCTTCAGTGAGCGAACGCTTGGAGGTTACGATAATCCGACCAATCGGCGCTTTGCTTGGGGTCCGCTCACCGGAGTTGGAATTACCGAGGAGGACGGGAAGCTGGAATTTTCGACCGCACCGGCCGGCGATGGTCTCTTTGCCGTAACGAAGCATTTCACTGCCACGCGCGACTTACGCGTAAATCTTGGCAATCGCACCATGGAGATTTGCGTGGGAGAAAAACTGCGCATGAGCAGCTCGATCAAATATGTCAATCGAGAGGCCTTGCGTAGCGCAGTTGAGGACGCGGGATTTCGAATCGAGTCTGACTGGCAAAGCCGCGATGGCAACTTCATACTTGCATGCGCAGCACCAGGGTAGGGTGTTTGCAGAGTCTCTTTAGGGACTGTTATCCCCGATTCCGTAGCGATTCGCTGGTGACTCGAGAATTGCTAATGCGGAGTAGGGGATCTGCTGTTTATTCACCGCAGGAAAAGCAGATCCCCGCGCAAAAAAAAACCGCGCGAGCGACGACAGTTTCAAAAAGAGATATTCAATAATGAAACTTGCGCCAAGCCACGCCATTTTCCTGCAAGTGTCTGAGAGTCCATCAAAGATTTGTTTGATTCGACTGAGCTATTCAGCCCAGCGACGGAAGATCAACGAGCCGTTAGTGCCGCCGAATCCAAAAGAATTCGAGAGCGCGATATTGACCTTGGCGTTGCGCGAACGATTCGGGACGTAATCCAAGTCGCATTCCGGGTCTGGATTGTCGAGATTAATAGTCGGTGGAAGCATTTGGTCACGTAGTGCCAAAACGGTAATACCTGCTTCGAGGCCGCCGGCGCCGCCGAGTAAGTGGCCGGTCATCGATTTCGTCGAACTTACTGCAAGACCGTTCTTGGCGTGATCCCCAAAAGCGCGTTTGATGGCTTTGGTTTCGAGCACGTCACCTAGCGGAGTCGAAGTCCCGTGCACGTTGATGTAATCCACCTGCTGCGGTTTGAGGTTAGCGTCGCGCATTGCATTCAGCATCACGCGATATCCGCCCTCGCCCTCTTCTGCAGGCTGAGTGATGTGGTACGCGTCGGCGCTCATGCCATAGCCAATAATTTCGGCCATGATGCTGGCGCCTCGTCGGCGCGCGAACTCCAGCTCTTCGAGAATCAAAATTCCCGCGCCCTCGCCGATGACGAAGCCATCGCGATCGACGTCGAACGGACGGCTTGCCTTTTCGGGACAATCATTGCGCGTGGAGAGTGCCCGCATGGCAGCGAACCCGCCCACGCCCATCGGAGTGATCGCAGCTTCCGTGCCCCCGGCAATCATCACGTCGGCGTCGTTGCGAGCAATGATCTTGTATGCATCACCAATAGAATGTGCACTCGTCGTGCATGCCGTGGCAGTAGCTTCATTCGGCCCCTTGGCGTTGTAGCGGATGCTCACATGCCCGGCGGCCAGATTGATGATGGCTGCGGGAATAAAAAACGGCGAGATCTTTCGCGGGCCACCATTAAGCAGGTTTGAGTGCTCGCGTTCGATGATGTCGAACCCGCCGATGCCGGAGCCAATGTGTACGCCAACTCGCTCCGCGATCTCAGGCGTGACGTTAAGGCCCGACATCTTCACCGCTTCATCCGTGGCTGCCATGCACAGATGAATGAAGCGGCCCATCTTTTTGACTTCTTTTTTCTCGATGAAGTTGAGGGGATCGAAGTTCTTAACTTCGGCGGCGATGGTGCAGGCATATCCGGTGGCGTCGAAGCCGGTAATCGTAGCGACGCCACTCTTGCCCGCGAGGAGATTTGTCCAAGCCTCCGCACTGGTGTTGCCCGCAGCGCAAATCAGGCCCAATCCAGTGACGACAACCCTACGACTCAAGCTTACTTGCCACCTTTCGCGTGGGCATTGATGTAGTCGATGGCATTCTTCACCGTCTTGATCTTCTCAGCTTCTTCGTCAGGGATTTCGATGTCGAAGGCCTCCTCAAATGCCATCACCAACTCGACGGTATCGAGCGAGTCGGCCCCGAGGTCGTCCACGAACGACGCGTTGGGCGTGACTTCGCCTTCATCGACGCCAAGTTGCTCCACGATGATCTGCTTAACCTTCTCGTCTACTGCGGCCATTCGCGTTCCTCGCTCTTCTGGGATGTGACTGCAACCGCTACTAGCACCCGGCAAGCGCAACAGCGACGCTCGCTGGGGCCCGCTACTGCTTGGCTATTTTGGAATTCTTCTCGATGTAACTGACTGCGTCCTGCACGCTCTTGATCTTTTCCGCTGCCTCGTCCGGAATCTCAAGGTCGAACGCCTCCTCGAAGGCCATGATGAGTTCCACGCGGTCGAGCGAATCGGCGCCGAGATCGTCCACGAAAGATGCACTGGGTGTGACCTCGCCCTCTTCCACGCTGAGCTGGTCCACAATGATCTGCTTGACTTTGTCTTCTACCCCAGGCATGCAAACTCCTCCTGTATGCGCGACGCGCACATCACAAACTCCTCAGTCTATATGGCGCTGCATTATTTTGTCATTCCGAGCGACAGCGAGGAATCCCTGTTGAACCCATGCGTTTCCATTAACATAGATTCCTCGCCTTTGGGCTCGGAATGACAATGAAGTCAGCAACAGACTATCTCGCCGGTGGAACGCCACCGTACTGGTCCCGTAGGCGCGTCTGTCGGTTCTCCATCGGAACGCTGCGGCCCTCGATGAAGACTTGCTTAACGTCAGTCTTCACGTCCAACGGATCGCCATTGGCGATCACCACGTTCGCCGTTTTGCCCACATCGAGCGAGCCGAGCCTCTCTGCAACGCCCCAGATTTCTGCTGGATTGATGGTCACGGCCTTTAGCGCCTCGTCGTACGGCAGGCCAAAAGCGACCGAGTATCCAGCCGCATACGGCAGATTGCGGTTGTGCTCCACGCGATACGACGCAAAGGCGATCTTCACTCCCCGCTTTGCGAGCTCGGCGGGCAGTGAGTACACGGCGTCGTAACGCTCGTCGCCGCGAGGAAAGTCATAGATCGGTCCAACGATGACGGGCACTTTCCACGAAGCGATTTCATCGAGAATTTGCTGCGAGTGAGTCACATGGTTCAGTACGACCTTGAGATTGAACTCGCGCGCCAGGCGCATGGCATTTTCCAAATCGTAGCCATCCCGGGCTCCAATCACGACCGGCTTTTGCCCATGCAGATATGGCAGCAACGCTTCGAGTTTCAGATCGCGTTTCTGGCGTTCGCCTCCCCCGCCGGTTCTGCTAGTGCCGGCGCTGCTGTCGGTTTTTTTGTTCTCGGCCGCCTTCAGCTTGGCTTCGTAGTCCTGCGCGTCCATGAATGCTTGACGCAATTGCGTGGCCAGTCCCATTCTGGTCGACGGGAAACGGTTGCTGATGCCGCCACCGCCGCCCTCACCGCGTCCGCCGCGCCGTCGCTGGTCGCCGGAAAAGTTCAACGCCAGGGCAACATCGCGGACCAGGATCATCTGATCGCGGTCCTTGCCGTCGAGCTGAATGAAGATATCCTGACCGGGCAGGCTGTCTTCGGTTCCGGGAGCGACGATAGCGTTGGTAATTCCGTTCATTCGTACGACCGGAATACGCTGAGTCTCAGAATGGAACGCATCGGCGACGTGCATGTGGGGCATGATCTCGTCGCTCGGCTCGTTCATATCGTTGCTCATCTGATCGGCTTCAACTTCTACCAGGCCGAGGTTAGTCTCCGAATCGATGAGCCCCGGATAGACGGTCATGCCGGTGGCATCCACAACCGTTGCGCCCCGCGGAACGGCTGTGGCGGCGGGACCGACAGCAGTGATCTTGCCATTCTCCATTACCACCACGCCGTTCTCGATTACGCCGTGAGTAATGGTGAGCAGCTTGCCTCCGCGAATCGCGATCGGGCCGGTGGCCTCAGCCTGCGACGTGGCGATCTTTATCTTCTGCTTGGAGGCTTGCGCAAACGAGAAGATGGGCACGAGCGCAAGCAGGCAAATCGTCAGCATCAGATCAAGAAACTTCGCGGAATTTGGGTGGAAGCACCCGCCTTTATGCGGGGAGAGCGCTCTAGCGCTCTCGGAAGCTTCCAATCCTTCTTCGCGCTTTAGCGCTGGGCCGTAAAGCCCGGGGCTAAAGCCCTCTTGAAATCCGCAATAGCCGCTAATTGGACTGAAGTCCAATCCCCTGCTGAAGCAGGGGGCTTCCACCAATGCGGCTTCCACCAATGCGGCTTCCACCAATGCGGCTTCCACCAATGCGGCTTTCACCATAAGTTTGCTTTTCATCAGTGCGCCTCCCCAATGCCCATCTCATCCATTTCACTGCCATCAAAGTCGGAGCCCGACATCGGCGCATCTTTCCAATGCGTAAGTCCCAGACCGGGAAGCGAGCTGTCGAAGTAAACCTCGCCGTCGATGATCGTCTTGTCGACCTTGGCGTAGCTGGAGAGCGGATCTTTGTCCCAGATACTGATGTCGGCGTCTTTGCCCACATCGAGCGATCCCACGCGATCGTCCACGCCGATGATCCATGCTGGATTCAGCGTGATCATCTTCAGCGCCTCTTCCTGCGTGGCTCCGCCATAGCGCATCACTTTCCCGGCGTCCTGATTGAGGCGACGAACCACGTCGTTCGAGTCGCTCTTCAGTGCGACGCGCACTCCATGCCGCGAGGACATGACGGCGTTCCAGGGCTGCGCGTCCCAGGCTTCGTCTTTGAAGCCCCACCAATCCGGCCAAGTCGCAATCGCGACCCCCTCGGCCGCGATTTTATCCGCTACCTTGTAAGCCTCGAGCGCGTGGTGGAACGCGCGCACCTTGTACCCAAACTCATGCGCCATTTGCATCTCGGTTAGAAATTCATCGGCACGATAACAGTGAATCTGGACGAGGAGCTTGCCGCGCAACACGTCGGCCAAAGCTTCCAGCTTCAGATCCCGTTTTGGCGCGCGAGCCTCTTTGTCACCTTTCTGGACCTTGGCGTTGTATTCATCCCAGTCGCGCATGTATTCCTTGGCCTGCTGCAAGGCCTCGCGCTGCACTTCGAAATTGCCCATGCGGGTGGAAGGCGCTTGATTGCGCGAGCCGTACACACGCTTGGGATTCTCCCCGCTGGCAAACTTGATCGAGCGCGGCGCATTGGGAAAGAGCATCTGATCGCGGCTCAATCCAAATTTGTTCTTGATCACCACGGCCTGGCCGCCAATCATGTTGGCTGATCCATGCAACAGGAGCAGCGATGTCACGCCTCCCGCCAGCGCGTGATATAGACCTTTGTCTGTGTTGACGAAAGCATCCAGCATGTTCATCGCCGGCGTCACAGGGCTGGTCGCTTCATTCACGTCACCATCCAGCGCCAGGTGGGAGTGGCAATCGATCACGCCAGGCATTACGAACTTGCCCGTGGCATCGATGACGGTTGCTCCAGCGGGAGCAGCAATGTTGGTTCCGACTTGTGCGATTTTGCCGTTGTGCACCAACACACTGCCGTTCTGGATCACTCCATGAGTCACCGTCAGCACAGTGCCGTTCTTGATTAGCAAGTCAGGATGCGGGCCAGCCGGCTGTGTTGCCGTTGCCTGGGTGGCTCCGGGATTCTGCGGATCACCGGAACTCTGCGCGGCAGCGGCAAACGTGAATACGAGCGCAATGAGACCCAGGCGAGACGCCCAGGAAAAGATTGCCATCGCGATTCTCCTTGATGAGCTGTGAGGATGGAATTAAGACAGAGCAGGTTAAATGGACAAAGCGGCAATAGGCAATAAGCAATAGGCGATGAGCAAAAGCGGCGAGAACAAACTTTGCCTATCGCCTGTCGCTTATTGCTGCTTTATCCTCCCGCTATGCGCGCCGTCGTTCAGCGAGTCACGAAAGCTGCGGTCACGGTAGAAGACTCGGTTGTGGGGGCGATTGGTCTCGGGCTGCTGGTGCTGCTTGGCGTCGGCCGATCCGATACGACTGCCTCGGCTGACTACATGATCGACAAGTTGCTCGGGCTCCGCGTGTTTGAGGATGAACACGGCAAGATGAACGTCAGCCTGCGCGAAATTAGGGGTGCGGTGCTCGTCGTCTCGCAATTTACTCTCTTCGGCGATGTGCGGCGGGGAAAGCGTCCTTCTTTTGACGACGCTGCTCCCCCGGAACAAGCTCGCGTTCTTTACGAGTACGTTGTAGAGAAAATCCGAGAGCAGGGCATTGAGTGTTCCACCGGAGAATTTCAGGCGATGATGGATGTGTCTCTGGTGAACGACGGCCCGGTCACGATTCTGATCGATTCCGAAAAAGTCTTTTGAATCCTGAGGAAGCGGCGATTCCGATCGAGCTCTCCGGAGTTTGTTAAATTGGAATTACGATGCGCAGGCTTTGGGAGAAGTGGATGTATGCGTGGGAGACCCATCTCACTACGCGCGACACCAATCGCATCGTGCGCCCCCTCGAGTGGGGGATTGAGTGGACGCATCTCTGGCCGCAGGTAAATGGCAGCTTCCCCACTGCCGCTTCGGAATACGATAATGCACGCGCGGAGAGCTATTTCAGCGAGTTGAATCGGCGCATCGTTAGCGACAGCGATCGCTTTTTCAGCTATCAGACGCCGACTGACTTCTATCTCGAAGAGCGGTTGCCTACGCTGTTTCCCACTAACATGCGGCAGCAGAAACAACTCGTGAGACTCGAGAAAATGTCGCGCACCGGAAAATTGCGCCCGGCACAATTCCTGAGATTCACATCGCCGGTACGCACACCCTATCCGGAAAATGACATCGTCAATGCGCGCTGGTTTCCGGCATTCGATCGCGAAGGCCGACCGAGCAAAAAGGCGGTTGTCGTTCTTCCACAATGGAACGCAGACGCCTTCAGTCACAACGCGCTGTGCGCGATCATGAACCGCTACGGCGTCTCGGCTCTACGCCTGAGTAAGCCCTACCACGACATCCGCCGCCCCGCCGAAATCGAACGCAGTGACTATGCAGTTTCAGCAAACATCGGACGCACGCTCGATTCCTGCCGCCAGGGCGTCATCGACATCCGTAGCTGTCTCGACTGGCTGGAGATGCAAGGTTGCCGGCGTTTCGGCATTCTGGGAACGAGCCTGGGATCGTGCTATGCGTTCATCGCCAGTGCCCACGACGCGCGCCTGGAAGTGAATGCGTTTAATCACGCATCCACTTACTTCGGCGATGTTGTCTGGACGGGACAATCGACGCGCCATATCCGCGCCGCGCTGGAGGACGTGATGGACCTCGACCGGCTCCGGCAGGTCTGGCTGGCGATCAGCCCGGCTACCTACATGAAGAAGTTCGCAGCACACCGCAAGAAGGTTCTGGTGGTCTATGCCAAATACGATCTGACTTTCTTGCGCGAATTCTCCGAGCAGGTAGTGGAACTTTTCCGCGAACACGAGATCGACTTCAAAGCTGTGGCATTGCCATGCGGTCATTACACGGTGGGGGAAATCCCATTCAAGTTCATCGATGGCTGGCATCTCGGCCGATTCATCTATTCGGCATTCAAGCAGCTTGAGAACCAGCCTCTTATCTCCTGAGCTGCTGGAGCTGGCTTAGATCCACGTTTGCTCAGCAGCTTAGGAGCTGAGCAGCTCGGAAGCTCCCCTCTTACAACCACGTTTTTTTTCGCTTCATCCGATTAAGTTCGCACATGGAGGGACCATGAAGCAGGCATGGGTATTTGCATTGGGGGCGTTAGGACTGCTCGCGTTTGCAAATTATCGGAAGTCGAATACTCGTTACAGAGCTGAGCGCCTTACGGAGCAGCCTCGGCCGCGGCGAGCGCGAAGGATGCGACTGCGTCACCGAACAGAAGACGGGCTGCTGGACTTGAATTCGGCCACTCTGCTGGAGCTCAAGGAACTTGATGGAATCGGCGATGTCCTCGCCGACCGCATCATCGACAACCGCCCATATGTTACGAAGATCGATCTCGTCGGACGCCGCGTGATTCCCCGACGCGGTTTACACGCAGATCAAACATTCAGTCACCGTCAGACACGCGGCCTAGCAGTTCCAAATTGCAGCCGGGATCCGTCCAGCACAGCTCGGTTTCCCGGCCTCTTCCAGCCGCACAAGCCAGCCCATTCGGTCTAGCCCGTTGGTAACTAAGCGATAACCCTCGCCACTAACTCAGGTACCCTTTTCATTGACTTGGCGGTTGGGACACAGTACTTTTCCAGCACAGCACCCGTACGTTTCCCCGTCAGTACAAAGGACGATTTGTGGGTATCAAGATATTACTCGCCGATGACAGTGTGACCGCCCAGAACATGGGCAAGAAGATTCTGAGCGAAGCCGGCCACGACGTAGTCACTGTCAGCAACGGCGCAGCCGCTGCCAAGAAAATCGCGGAGGTCAAACCCGAACTCGTCCTGCTCGACGTCTTTATGCCCGGCTATAGCGGCCTGGAGCTCTGCGAGAGACTGCGCAATTCCGTGGACACCGCCAAGCTGCCGGTGCTGCTGACCGTTGGGCGCATGGAGCCGTACAGTCCTCAGGATGGGGCTCGCGTCAAAGCGGATGGGGTTATCGTGAAGCCCTTCGAGGCCACCGATCTCACCGCTGCCGTTGAGCGATTTGCGCAGAAAGCGAAGGCTGAAAAAGAAGAGCCCGGGAAGTATGAGAGGACGATCAAGATCGCCCCTCCACCGGGATCGAGAGACGACACCAGCAGAGAGAGCCAGAAGGTTGCCGTCCCCTCCGGCGAAACGCGGACCGGCTACGAGCAGACCATGCGTCTCGATGCCGCTCAGATCGCCGCGCTGCTCAATACAGCGGCGCCGAAGAAGCAAGAGCCCAAGGCTGAAGAACCAATTACCGCGAACATTCCGGAAGTGCAATTGAGCGCCGTCGCTGCCCCGGCGTTACCGGCTGAGGAGTTCCGAGTTGAGCCTGCTCCGACTGCCGACTTCTCAAAGGCGGAAGCAGCCGCGCCGTTTGTGGGCAACGAGCTGCTGCCGGAAGCGCACGCTAGCGCATCCCAGCCGGCGCAGATCCCTTCGTACATGGCGCAGTATCTGGATCACTCGGCCGACGATACTGTCACCGCGCGTCCGGCCGTAGGTCCTTCCGCTGAATTCGATCCGGAAAAGACAGTCGTTGTAGCGCCGCGCGAAAAGGCCCCAGCTCCAGCCAGGGAATTTCCGGGAATTGAACAGTTGTCGCCTACGATTCCTATTTCGGGCGAAATCCTTTCACACAGATTTCCAGGGGACATCAATCCGCCTCCAGTGGCATCCGCGCAGGGGCTGGAACTTACATCGGTCCCGCCGGTCGCCGATATGCCGGTGGCGCACGAGAGTGGACTCGAAACGCTTCAAGGTGTCGACACGCCGACGATCATCCTGCAAGACCCGGGCCTGGTCACCGATCGGCATCGCGCGACCATGGATTTTCCGACCCAGTTTGGAGCCGCCGAACCTCCGATTGCCGATCTGTCGATTCCAGCCCAGGCCGCCACGGCTCCAATTGACGACTTCGAGGCACGTCTTCAGGCGGCGATGTCGAGCTACGAGCCACCTTCGACAGATTTGCCGTTGCCAACTCCGACTGAAGTACCGGCCGATTTGCATCTCGGGTTAGGCAGTGAGCTGCCGCCTTCAACAGACTCGCAACCCGAATTGGTCACCGAGCTGCCTTCCCCAATCGGAACGTCTGGTTTCGAAGAGCTAGACGAGCCGTTTTTCGCCACGGCTCCAATTGGATCCACGGAACTCGCGCTTCCCGAGCCGGTACAACCGACGGAACTAGCGCACGAAGTTGTCCCCTCGAACGTAGTCGAATTTCCTTCGGCTGCCCTCAGCGCTTCCACGACAATCGAATCCGAGTACGAAAAAGCCATCGAAGAAGCCACATCTGCAGTTGACGCAAGCACTCCTGACGTGATGGCGATGTCTGCGCAACCGGCTGTGCATCAAGATACAGTCGAACAAGCTGAAGTCATGCCCCTGGCAATGGCAGCGGCGGCCACTGCTGCGGCGCCTATCGCTGCGCCGCCGCATCCGAACTACGAAGCCGAAGCTGAACTGGCTCGCGCTCTGAAGGCTGCGATGACCACCGAAGCCGATTCCACCTCCGTCTCCTTTACAGTTCCAGAACCTCCGCCCTCGCCCAAAGACGCAAATCGCCTCGCTGCGGCCGTCGAGAAGGTAATGCAGCGCGAGCTTCCGGCCCTGATCTGGAAGATCATGGCGGAACTCGACCTGACCAAGCGCTAATTCGCCGCAGACTGCAGTAAGGTCCAAGCCCTGTGCGATTTTTGTCTCAGGTCCTAAGCAAGTGCACCCATTGCGAGAGAAGGGCATTTTAGAACATACTCTTCGGCGTTCCCCGGGAGGCTTTGCAAGCATGCTTCTCGTCGCCGTAACTATCTTCCCCTTCCTCTGCGCGTTGATTCTTTTCGCCTACTTCTTCGGCAAGTTTGCCGGAAGAGAAGACACGCCTGAGATCGCCAGTACGATGCACCAGATGAATCAAGCCAGGATTATTCCTTTTCCGGAATTGCCTGAGAAAGCTCGATCCAGAGCTGCTGGAGCATGACATAGCGGGAAAGCGTCGGTTGCGCCTAATATGATGGCGACGTTTCGTCGCTCATTGCGTGGCCAAAGTCTTGTCCATTTATTGTTCCTCGTGCGGCACGGAGATCCAGTCCGGCACAAGGTTCTGCCCGTCGTGTGGCTCGGCACAGGCGTCGAATCCTGATCCGCTGGCCACGGCTACGTCGACTCCGGCTTCACCGCGCTCGGCGCAGCCTGCCATGCGGAGTACCCCGCGTTCGTCTGCGTCCAGCAGTTCGATCTCGCAAGGTCGATTCCTTCCCGGAGCGTTGCTGGCCGCCCGCTATCGCATCATCGCGCTGCTTGGACGCGGGGGAATGGGCGAAGTCTATCGCGCAGATGACCTGACGCTCGCACA
>Ga0209687_1000541_pt1 | contig 12388 bp, 10 predicted proteins | sample GraSoiAngelo_136_FD_185893 | JGI IMG/M metagenome (GOLD analysis project Ga0209687, IMG submission 185893) | Grasslands soil microbial communities from the Angelo Coastal Reserve, California, USA - 14_0929_09_20cm (SPAdes) (version 2) | ecosystem: Environmental > Terrestrial > Soil > Grasslands ...
GATCGAGTCGGCAAAGACGATGGGCATGGGGGATCGTCCGAAGTCGGACCAGGTGGCAACCGAAGCGATGCGGCGCGCGATGGATTCAGTACCGATGCGCGGCACGATCGTAATCGGCGAAGGTGAACGGGATCAGGCTCCGATGCTGTACATCGGCGAAAAGGTCGGGGCAAAGATGCCCGACAGCGTTGCCTTACCCGAAGTGGACATTGCGGTCGATCCTCTGGAGGGGACGAACTTGTGCGCCACTGGCGCTCCCAATTCGATCACGGTGCTCGCGGCATCCGAGCGTGGGGGATTGCTGCACGCGCCCGACTGCTACATGGAAAAGCTGGTTGTGGGACCAGCGTGCAAAGACGGAATCGATCTTGATGCTCCGGTGAAGTACAACCTGAAGATGATCGCCAAGAGCCTTGATCGGGATGTGAAGGATCTGGTGGTCATCGTGCTCGATCGTCCCAGGCACGAAAAGCTCATCGCGGAGATTCGCGCTACCGGTGCGCGTATCAAACTAATCGGCGATGGAGACCTTTCGGCAGGAATCGCGGCGGCAGTGATGGGAACTGGTGTTCACGCAGTTATGGGGATCGGTGGAGCTCCCGAAGGTGTGATAACCGCCGCCGCCATGCGCTGCCTCAACGGCGAAATCCTGGCGCGCCTCGTGGTGGACAAGCCCGAGCTGGAAGAGCGAGTGAAGAAGATGGGCATCAAGGACACGAAAAAGATCTATCACGCTCAAGATTTGGCGCCAGGCGAGAACATTGTCTTTGCGGCCACCGGAGTAACGGATGGGTCCTTACTCAAGGGAGTGCGCTTCTTCGGGGATGGAATTCGCACGCAATCGCTGGTCATGACACGCAGTACCGGCAAAGTGCGGTTTATCGACAGTATCCACGTGCATCAGGAGCCAGATTTCAAGGTGCGTTTCTAGGTTTGACGACATCCAACGGATCTGGCCGGTAAAACGTGCGCACATTTTCAGAGTTGTTGTAGTCACGAGGAGCGGCAGAAAACACAAGATGTTTCGACTCCGTCTCCCGCGCTGGTGAAAGCGCGCGGGAACCCTCCTCCGCTCAACATGGCTCTTCTGAGTAAGAGATAATGGGCAATCAGAACAGTAAGTCGCAACAAGCCGCAGAGCAGCTTCTTCGAGACGGTCGCGTTGCGCTCGAATGGATTTCAAAATATCTGGCGCGCGCGCCCGAGCTTCCTGTGCTGTCGCATGTGAAGCCGGGAGATGTTTTCGCGTCACTTCCCTCCCGCGCACCTTCGGCTCCCGAACCAGTTGAGACGATTCTCAAGGATCTTGACGACAAGATCCTGCCCGGCATTACGCACTGGCAGTCACCCAATTTCTTCGCCTACTTCCCGGGGAATAGTTCTCCAGCTTCCGTAGTTGGGGATCTGCTTTCATCAGGGCTGGGAGTGCAGGGAATGCTTTGGGTGACGAGTCCAGCATGCACCGAGCTCGAAATGCGCATGCTCGACTGGCTGGTTGAAATGCTCGACCTGCCAAAACACTTTCTGTCGACCAGCTCGGGGGGTGGGGTGATCCAGGATTCCGCCTCCAGCGCGAATCTCTGCGCTGTGCTTGCCGGTCGCGAGCGAGCAACTCAGTTCGGCTCAAATGAGAATGGATGCGATCAGCGGCTGACGGCGTACACCTCCGCGCAAGCGCATTCCTCGATGGAGAAAGCCATTAAGGTCGCCGGCATTGGACGAAGAAACCTGCGGGTGATCGAAGTAGATGAGCAGTTCCGGATGAAACCGGCGGCGCTGGCACGAGCGATTCAGGAAGACAAGGCTGCCGGGCGGGTGCCCTGCTTTGTGGGCGCTACGGTCGGCACAACATCAACTATGTCGATCGATCCGCTGCCGGAGATCGGGACGATCTGTCGCGAGCACAACGTCTGGCTGCATGTGGATGCCGCCATGGCTGGGACAGCCGCCCTGTGTGAAGAGCTGCGATCCATCCATAACGGCCTCGAGCTGGCGGACAGCTACTGCTTCGATTGCCACAAATGGATGTTCACGAACTTCGATTGCACATGCTTCTATGTCCGGGACCGGAAGGAACTGACAGAGACGCTGACTATTACGCCCGAGTATCTGCGCAATGTTGCTTCAGCCACCGGCGCCGTCGTGGACTTTCGTGACTGGCATATCCCCCTTGGCCGACGGTTTCGCGCTCTGAAACTGTGGCTGGTAATCCGCTCTTATGGTGTCGAAGGCTTGCGCGCCATGGTCCGCCGCCACATTGAACTCACGAACCAGTTCGTTGGCTGGCTTAGAGCGGATTCCCGCTTTGAGATTGTGGCTCCGGTTTCTCTGAATTTGGTTTGCTTCCGACTAAAAGGTCCGGATTCCGGGAGTGAAGTCCTGATGCAGAAGCTGAATTCCTCGGGCAAGATGTTTTTGTCCCACACCAAGCTCAACGGACGATTCGCCATTCGCATGTGCATTGGCCAGACCTACACGGAAGAAGAGCACATTCGTGCTGCATGGCAGGAAATCCAGCAGCACGCTACGGAACCGGCAATGGCGGCCGGATAACCAGCACTTTCTGCATCTTTCAAGACGCCGCCGAAATCCAAACTCCACTGTAGTATGAACCTGAGCGAGAGAGGCCTGATTGGACCAGGAATGTCTTCCCTTCCGTGACGTGCCCGGTATCTCGCGTCTCTATCTCGACTTTCTTGACGGTAATCCGCAGGTTCGCTCGTTTTATCCCACTTCCACACGCTCTCTCGATGAACTCGCACATCAAGCTCGCAGCGTAAGCATCCCGGTCGAGCGTCGGCAATGCGTCGCCGACGTACTCCTCAAGCAAAATCGCACGTGGAATGCTGGACCAGAGGTTCTCAGCAATATCGAGAACCTCCGCAAGGGAGCATGTGCGGTTGTCAGCGGCCAGCAAGTGGGACTGTTTCTGGGACCAGCTTACACACTTTACAAAGCCGTCACGATCATTCGACTGGCGCGCGAGCTCACGGCTAGGGGAGTAGAAGCCGTCCCGATCTTTTGGTTGGCCTCGGAGGACCACGACTTAGCCGAGGTGAATCACGTTTTCGTGCCTGACAGCCGGGGTGAGTTGCAGCGACTTGCAACCACTTCCCAAGGCTGTCCGGGTTGTCCGGTCGGAACTGTGCGCCTTGGGAACGACGTCGTCCCGCTCGTCGATCGGCTGCAAGAGCTTCTTGGCGAATCGGAAACGCTCAACTTTGTGCGTTCGAGTTACGCTCCGGGAACAACCTTTGCAACTTCATTCGCCGAGTTGATGACCAGGCTCTTCTCTCGATATGGCTTGATCCTCCTGGAACCCTCCGATGACGACCTGCATCAACTCGCTGCTCCGCTTCTGCGCTCGGCGGCCGAACACTCAGAAGAGCTGACGCGCGCGCTTCTTTCGCGATCGAAGGAACTGGAGAGCGCCGACTATCACGCGCAGGTCAAGGTCACTCAATCCTCGACGCTTCTGTTTTTTTTCAAAGAGGGAAAGCGACTTCCAATTCATCGGAAAAACGGGGCCTTCAGCGCCAACGGTCAGCAGTGGGCGCCAGACGAGCTGCAGCGCCAAATCGATTCCAATCCGAAATTGTTTACCGCCAATGTTCTGCTGCGGCCGGTCCTGCAGGATTATCTGTTGCCGACAGCGACCTACATCGCTGGGCCCGCGGAAACCGCTTATTTCGCTCAGGTTCAGGTTGTGTACGAGCGTCTGCTGGGCCGGACCACACCCATATGGCCTCGATTCTCGACTACTTTGATCGAGGCGCGTCTCAAAAGCTGGATGCGCAAGTACGGACTAAGACTCCGTGATGTCCTCCAGCCCAGAGAGGAATTCATAGCAGCGCTGGCGCGGAGAACCATCCCTTCTGACATAAAGGATGACTTTGATCGCAGCCGCGAGCAGCTCGAACGCCTGCTTGCTCCTCTGCTCCACGCATTGAAAAAACTTGATCCGACGGTCGAGTCGGCCGCCGAGGTTGCGGCGCGCAAGATGCGTCATCAACTTGAGCGTCTGGAATCGCGAGCGGCGCGCGCGCATCTCCGCCGCGAACAGGTTCTGGACCGACATGCGAGCATGCTCAGTTCGCTGCTGTTTCCCGAAAAGGAACTACAGGAGCGGCGGCTGGCGGGAATCTATTTTTTGGCCAAATATGGCGTGGAACTGATCGATCGCCTGCTCGAAGACTACCGCCCCGAATGCCACGATCATCAGGTAATCGCACTGATGTAACCGCATCGATTAGAACAGTGCTGCGTATAATGTGGGGTACCGTTCGCCTTCAAATTGCACTGTTACAGCGCTAATATCGGGAAAATCAGGTTTAGGGCGAATCGGCTTACGGTTCCGCATGTCTCTTTTTTGGCTACGCATCGCAGTAAGTTTGTATGGCCTCAGCATGCTCTACGCCCTGGTGGCGCTGCTGCGACGGCGCGAAATTCTCTCGCGCACGACTCTTCCCATCGCAGGCGTCGCGGTTACCTTGCATTTCGTTGCGCTGGCAGAGGCGTTCCGAGCCGGCGGCATGGCCGGCAATCCGCTGCATCAGTCGGAATCCTTGCTTGCCTTCCTGATGATGCTGCTCTTCATTGGCGTCTTTTACCTTTACCGAACAACATCGCCCGGAATCGTCGTCTTACCGATTGCGTTCCTGCTATCCCTGTCGGCTGCCCTGGCACAAGGCGCACCGCCGGTGATCTCGCCGCTATTGCGGAGCGGATGGATTTATACCCACATCATCCTGATCCTGATCGGATACTCGGCGCTCTTCTTCAGCTTCATCGCCAGCGTGCTCTACCTGTTGCATGAGCGCAGCCTGAAACGCAAAGATCTGAACGGAATTGCCGGGAAACTTCCGGCGCTGGAGACAATCGACAACATCGGTTATCGATTGCTTCTGATTGGCTTTCCCTTCATGACAATCGGGCTGATCGCGGGTTCGGTGATCGCGCAGATGCAGTACGGAGCCAGTTACTTTCAGGATCCCAAGATCATTCTTAGTTTGCTGATGTGGGGCGTTTACACGGTGATGCTCTATACGCGATGGAACTCTGGGTGGCGTGGACGACGCGCGGCATTGCTGTCTGCGTTCGCCTTTGCAGCCGCACTCAGCGTCTGGGCAGCAAACTACTTCAGCGGCGTTCATAGGTTTGTATCGCGATGAAGCTCCAACTCCTCGGCGTAAACCACAAAACCGCTCCCGTCGAAGTACGGGAACGGCTCGCGGTTCCAGAGTGGCGCCTGGAGGAGGCTACACGGAAATTGCTGCAGCATCCGGGCGTTGTGGAATGCGTTGTGTTCTCGACTTGTAACCGCGTGGAATTTGCTGTTGCATCCGACACCGGCGCCGATCTGCATGGCTTCATTCGCGACTATCTTCTGACGGATGTATCCACGCTGCGTGAGCATCTCTACGAACACAATGGTGACGATGTAGTGCGCCACGTTTTCCGAGTAGCCGCCAGCTTGGACTCAATGATCGTTGGGGAACCGCAGATCCTGGGACAGGTCAAACAGTCGTACGCAATCGGCAAAGCGATAGGTTCAGTTCACGCGAACCTCGACGCCCTACTCAGCCGGGCATTTTCAGTAGCGAAGCGAGTGCGCACAGAAACGGCGATTGGGAGCTCGGTGGTGTCGGTTGCATCAGTCGCTGTGGAACTCGCCAGGAAAATCTTCGGCAACCTGCAAGGAAGAAGTGTCTATGTAGTTGGCGCTGGGAAGATGAGCGAATTAGCTGCACGTCATTTGCGTTCTCACGGAGCCGGCACGATCTTCGTCTCGAATCGCACGCATGAGAGCGCGCTCAAGATGGCAGAGAGGGTGGGAGGCACGGCGATCCATTTTGATCAGCTCTACCGCACTGCCGATCAGGCGGACATCGTGATCACTTCCACCGGCGCGCCCCACGCGATCTTCCGGCGAGAGCACGGTGAGATGTTCATGCATCGCCGCAAGAACCGGCCAATGTTCTTCATCGATATCGCTGTTCCGCGAGACGTTGATGCGCGGATGAGTCAGGTGGAGGGAATCTTTGTCTACGACATCGACGATCTTCAACAGGTAGTCGAAGCAAACGTGAGCGACCGCGGACGCGAGGCGGAGCGCGCGGAAAAGCTGGTCGAAGAAGAAGTCGCGCGTTTTAAACGGCGCATGCAGAGCCTGGATGCTGTACCTACGATCGTTGCCCTGCAGCAGCGTCTCGAGCAGATCCGGCAGTCGGAAGTCGATCGACTGCGCGGCCGACTCGGTAAGCTCTCGCCGGAACAGGAAAGTGCAATCGAAAATCTCACACGCAGCATCGTGAACAAAATTCTGCATGTTCCCATTACCACGCTGAAAGGCTTTAGCGGCTCAGACCAGCTTGCCTCTACCGCCGAACTTCTGCGTTCCATCTTCGGGATCGAGAACGATGCTTCACAGTGGAACGGAGCCTCAGGCGTGACGAACGAAGAGGCTTCTAAGCGGCTTCATCAGCGGCAAGAGCAATCTCTCGCGATCCACTCGGACGAGAACGAAGTTGCCGAGCCGAAGCCTGGTTCTCGCCACTAATGGCTCATCTTCGCATTGGGTCGCGTGGATCTCAGCTCGCTCTTTGGCAAGCGAATCACATTGCCGCCCTGCTGCAGCGACAGGGACACACGATCTCAATTGAGGTCATCAAAACCACTGGGGATAAGATCACCGACGTTGCCCTCGCCAAAGTCGGGACCAAGGGAATGTTTACTAAAGAGATCGAAGAGGCTCTGTCAGAACGCCGCGTTGATCTTGCGGTACATAGTCTCAAAGACCTGCCAACTGAGCTCTCTCCCGGATTTGTGCTGGCGGCAATACCAGAACGGGAAGATGCGCGAGATGCGTTTCTCTCCATTCATTATTCGCAAATCGACAAGCTGCCGAAGGATGCGCGCGTTGGCACGAGCAGTCTGCGACGACAAGCACAATTGCACTCGCTCCGTGCGGATCTCGAGATCATTCCGTTGCGCGGAAATGTAGATACTCGAGTGCGAAAGCTCCACACTGGTGAGTTTGACGCCATCATCCTGGCTGCTGCGGGTGTAACCAGATTGGGACTGACCGAGGCAGTCCGACATTACTTTGAGCCGAGGCAGATGTGTCCCGCTGCGGGACAAGGCGCGCTCGCGATCGAGACTCGTGCAAACGACACTGCGACGATCGAGGCAGCAAGATTTCTCGATCACCCTCCAACTCGGGCGGCAGTCGCGTGCGAGCGAGCAGTGTTGAATCAATTGGGGGGCGGATGCCAGGTTCCGATCGGCGCCTATGCGGAACAAACTCGGGGAGTCTTGTTGCTTCGAGCTGTAGTCGCTAGTCCCGATGGAAGCTCAATTATTCGCGAGAAAAAAGACGGATCCGATCCCGAGAAGCTTGGTGTAGAAGTCGGGCAGGCTCTACTGTCGCGCGGCGCCGGCAGAATCCTGGACGCGGTTTACGGGAAAGAAGCTTCCGTACCACAGCAACCGTAGTATCCTGCATCTTCGTATGGCCATGGCAAAGAAGAGAGCCGCTGATCCACAGGCGCATCGCGTGGCAGAGTTGGTGACTTCCGGCCCGCTCGCCGGCAAGCGCATCGTCGTCACTCGCGCTCACAGACAGGCCGACGGTCTGTCGTCCCTACTGAAGCAGTTTGGCGCAGAGGTGATTGAGGCTCCAGTCATCGAGATTCGCGAACCGGATTCATACGACGCGCTCGACACCGCACTCAAGGACATCCTGCAATATGACTGGCTGATTCTCACCAGCGTAAACGGCGTCGAAGCGATGTTTTCCCGGCTTGAGCCACTGGGCCTCAGCGTCGATTCCCTTCAGCATCTGAAGATCGCCGCTATCGGACCGGTCACAGAGGAGCGCATTCAGGACCATGGGTTAGTTGTGGATGTTGTGCCTCCGCATTATGTCGCAGAAGAAGTGGTTCGCTCCCTGCGAAAACTCGTAAAGGGCGAGAAAGTTTTACTAGTAAGAGCGCAGATTGCGCGCGACGTGATCCCCGACGAGCTGCGAGCGGCAGGAGCGCACGTGGATGTGGTTGAGGCTTATCACACTATGATTCCGGAAGACGCGAAGTCTCGCATGCAGACCGTCTTCGACGATCGGCCGCTTCCGGATGCTATTACTTTCACAAGTTCCTCCACCGTGCAGAACTTCTTTACGGTTGTTGTCGGCACCGATATTCCCACGAAGCTTTCGCATGTGAAGTTCGCCTCGATCGGCCCGGTGACCTCACGCACCATGCGCGATTACGGTTTGAGGATTGACGTGGAAGCCGATGAGTACACGATGGAAGGGCTTACGCAGGCGCTTGTGAGGTACTTCGGAAATTAATCAATTCCTCTGCGTCACGGCTATGCCCTAGAACCCCGGGGTATCTGTTCGCGACATCTTATTTTTTTTGCACGTCGGAAGCGTAAAAGCTGGCCAGTGAGACTAGAGCGTCGAAACTCGTTGGATCAGCTTTGACGGCGTTCAGATATAAGTCTCCGAGGCCATTAGTCCTTTTCTCCATGCGGGCAAGTTGCGCTTCAGCGAGATAGCCTTTCGACAAATCAATTCTTCCAATCTGCTCGGCCAGGTGGTGTGCCTTGTCCTTGCTTCCGCCCAGCACGCCCGGCGCTTGCTCGTAGTACATCATCATGCCTAGCAAGCAATCGGGGTTCTTTGGCTCGAGTTTCAGGGCAGTTTCCAGCTCAGAGTGTACTCGCTTCGCGAGTGAGATTTTTCTGAAGAGCCTGGCATCTTTTAACTCTTCACTCAGCACGCTCGCGAGTTGCAGATGATAAGCCGCCTGCTTCGGATTAGCCATGACTGAACGTTCGGCGAATCGCAAGGCGTCGGCGTGTTCTCCAAAATTCTGCTTAATCTTTGATTGAAGATACAGAACCTCTGCCTGCTGATCGCTGCTGCCTGAAATGACTCGAGCCACCTGCTCGAATTGGTCTGCCAGGGGCGGGGTGACGTCACCATTCTGGGAAAACATACACGTTGACAACAGCACCGGGGCTATCGCGTAGAACAGACGGCGAGGCAAGAGAGGAAGCTCCAAAACCGACCTGGCGCCGAGCATAGCATAACGATTGCCGTCGGAAGCGTGAGATCGAAGCGAGACACTTGGACTTAGCCCCAACTCCTAATATCTGTTATCAGTAAACTGAATGTCGTTTCGGACGCGTTGTAGCGCTTTCTGTCTTTCCACGGAAAAGGCACGGATTTCCTCGAGGGGATAAGTAGTACCTCGCCATACCACTCCACCGTGTATGAGCGAGCTAACAGCAGAATTCAGCAATGTGTAGACGAACATGACTGTCGAGAGAGGATGGGTTAAGAAAAACCAGGGAGAAAGTCCGAATTGACGGCCCATTCGCCAATAGAGCAAAGCAATCGAGAAGATGGCAACCGCGAATCCAAGTTTCGCAACTCCTGGAGCCGCGACCAGGCCAACCCATGGCCCCAATTGGTAAATTGAAGCCGCGACAGTGGCCAGGGCAGCTAGCCACCAGTTGAAGTGCAGTAGACTGAAGGCGTTTTTGCGCAGGTTGCGCACCACACCCATGGCCCCTTCTGCCCATCGGACTCGCACGAGGTCGGTGCCGAGGACGCAATCCTGTTTCAGACCATGTCCCTTGACAGCTCCTCCCAGCCTCAGGTCATCGATTACTTCCATGCGGAGCGCCTGATATGTGCCCAGTTGTTCGTACGCTCGGCGTCGGATCAAATTGAATGCTCCAGCTCCGATGAAATCTCGGGCTTTCGGATCCTTCACTCTCCAGGGCCGCAGGAGGAGCGAGGAAGCCAGACCAAAGAATCCCAGCATCATGCGCTCGCCGAATCCCTTCATAATGAGCGTGGGGAAAATTACGAGGTGATCGGCAAGCGTAGCTTCGGCGTACGCGAGAGTGCGGCGAAGCGCATCTTCGCGAAAGATTACGTCGCCGTCGGTGAACAGGATCCAATCGCTCTGCGTCTCGCGGGCGCCGCACCACATCGCGTGCGTTTTTCCCAGCCACCCCGGAGGCGGTTCACTCACATGTACTACGCGGAGTTTTCCGGATGACCGGGCCTGGATCCGGTCCATGACCGAGCCGGTTGCATCAGTAGAGCGATCATCCACAGCAAGAATTTGCAAATTGGGATAATCCTGAGCCAGCAAGGAAAGCAGGCACTGTTCAATCGTGCCGCCCTCGTTCCGCGCCGGAACGACGACCGCAATGCTAGGTTGTCCCCCTTCGCGTCGAGGCAGCCTATCCCATTCTGGGCTGGTGACATCCGCCAGCTTGCCCATGCCGAAAGCGGTACGAAGAGACCGTCGCAGCCAATCCGCTCCCAGCAGCATGCCGCTTGCAAGCCACATCCAGCGGTTCAAGCCAAGGCTCCTGCAAGTTGCCGTTCGTGCGCTCGTGGCGGGGCGAAGCGAGTGCCTAAAAAAAGAATAAAGGCAGAGACAACCATCGCAATCAGGGTAACGGAAAAACCGAGGCGGAGGCTGCTGCGGTCAGAGATCGCACCGATCAGGACGGGGGAAAATGCATCTCCAAAGAGGTGAATGATGAATAGATTTATGCCAATCGCAGTGGCCCGAATCGGAGCGGCCACTGAATTTACGATAGCGGCGTTCAGCGGTCCTGTGTTCAGAAAGAGGAAAAACTCGGCAACCGCCAGCGATGGAAAAATCCAGGCTGGGTGTCCATAGAACGCATAGACCGCGCCCGGAAGAGCCAGCAAGGCACTGATCGCCGATATCCCATAATAGGCTCCGCGCGATCGGCGCAGCCAGAGGTCTCCCAGCCAACCGCCGACCGCGGTTCCGGCGAGGCCATCCACAACTGTGATCAGTCCAAAGTAGTAGTTCGCTCTATCGAGCGGGATGCCTTTTTCGCGCTCAAGGAACGTGGGCATCCAAACTGAGATTCCGCCGATGGCGAACGTCATCATCGCGAGGCCGAGTGTAGCTGTCCAGAACGCGGGATTGCGCAGCAACCCTCGGAACGTTGTCCGCTGAACGGTATGGAGGGCGATTTCGCTTTCGCCCCGCAGAGGCTCGTCCGCGGCAAAATAAAACCAAACGGCGACCATGAAGCCCGGGATAGCACACACGTAAAAGGGGGCGCGCCATCCATACCGAGTTCCAAGGGCACCACCAATGATGTACCCAAGAGCCGCGCCCATGGGGATTGCCAAGTAGAAGAACGAGAGAATGCGTCCGCGTTTTTCTGCGGGAAACAAGTCGGCGATATAGGCGGGAGCTATTAGTGAAAAGGTCGCCTCTCCGACCCCGACGACGGTGTGCCGAATCAAGAGAGAGGTGAAGCTGTATGTCACCGCTGTCAGGAGAGTCGCTCCACTCCAGATCAGTGCGCCAATGACCATAATGGCCTTGCGCGATTTTCTGTCCGCAAGAAACCCAACGCCTGGCGCGACACACATGTAGAACAGTATGAACACCATCGTCAGCGCGCCTAACGCCGTGTCGGAAGGATGGAACTCCCGCTTAATCAGTGGCTGGACAGCAGGCAGTATGTAGCGGTCGATATAGTTGAGAAAGTTGAGCGCAGTGAGCAGACCCAGTGCGAGCAGCGGTCGTGTCGCACGCTGCATCTTTATTCGCGTTCCTTAGGACCGGCGATCGGACGCGGCCAGCGTGCCTCAACCGTTGTGCCAATTCCACCCCGCGGACGAAAAACGCCGCGAACCAGTGCCCATTCCGGATCGGCAGCGCTCACAACATCCTCGAGAACTCGATTCACGATGTTTTCCTGAAAGATACCAAGGTTGCGATAGCAGGTGAGATATTCCTTCAGTGACTTCAACTCCAAACATCGTTTCCGCGGCATATAACGTAGCGTAAGAACGCCGAAATCCGGCAGCCCCGTCTTGGGACACACCGAGGTGAATTCCGGTATATCGATCTCGATCTCGTAAGCTGGAAATTGATTCGGCCAGGTCTCTATATCAGGAAAGGCGAAATCCAAACCGGACTTCGCGTGTTCCGGCGTGTATGCGGGAGCTCGGGACATCTCTCCCATTGTAACGGTGCTGGTAGAAACGCAGCATGCCGCGTCTCCACACTGCCATTTGGAGGCACCCAAACGCCTTCGTAAGACGCAGCATGCTGCGTCTCTACCTAAATTCAGGCAGCCTTAGGCATCTCGACCAATTGGCCTGGCGCGACTCGTTGCTGTCCTTGCAGCCTCTCGCCTTCGACTTTCAAGAGTTCCGCGTTCAATTCGGCGCCAATCAGAATCGCAATGCTGCTCACGTAGAGCCAGAAGAGCAAGGCAACGACCGCGCCGATAGTTCCGTAAGTCTTGTTGTAGTTGGCGAAGTGCGACACATAGACGTTGACGGCCGCCGAAATCAATATCCACA
>Ga0209687_1000542_pt1 | contig 12385 bp, 10 predicted proteins | sample GraSoiAngelo_136_FD_185893 | JGI IMG/M metagenome (GOLD analysis project Ga0209687, IMG submission 185893) | Grasslands soil microbial communities from the Angelo Coastal Reserve, California, USA - 14_0929_09_20cm (SPAdes) (version 2) | ecosystem: Environmental > Terrestrial > Soil > Grasslands ...
TGATGTTTTGGTTTCACTGAATGGCGATTGGTAATTGCTTTCACTTATCCATACCGTTTTGGACCGCTGATATTCCCCTGCCCTTAGTTGATGTCGCGCCGGACGACCGCAACGCTGGACAAAGCGGTGAAGTTTGGTGACGGAGGAAGCGCGAAGCACCCGTCACCAAAGAAAAAAGCTGAGCGCTGTGCTATCAGTTATTTTGCCTGAAGGATTGCGGTAATTCTCGCGTCTTACTAAATGTCGCGTTTAATTCTGGCATGACCGGCGCCGAGATTCGTCAAAGCTTCCTCGATTTCTTTCGCGAAAAGCAGCACGCGATCGTGCCGTCGTCATCGCTTCTGCCCGACGCGCCCAATTTGCTTTTTACCAACGCCGGCATGAACCAGTTCGTGCCGATTTTTCTGGGCCAAGAAAAACCGATCTGGAATCCGCCACGCGTGGTCGACACCCAGAAATGCATTCGCGCCGGCGGGAAACATAACGATCTCGAAGATGTCGGGCTCGACACCTATCATCACACCTTTTTCGAGATGCTCGGCAACTGGAGTTTTGGCGATTATTTCAAGGAGGAAGCAATCGAATGGGCGTGGGAACTTGTGGTTGAGCGCTGGAAATTTCCCGCGCAACGACTCTATGCGACCATTTACAAACCAGGCGCTGGCGAACCGGCCGAGTTCGATCAGGAAGCATACGATCACTGGGCGCGCTTGTTCCAAGATGCGGATCTGGATCCGAAGATTCACGTTCTTGGTTTCGGCAAAGCCGACAACTTCTGGATGATGGGCGATACCGGGCCCTGCGGACCTTGTTCGGAACTACATGTCGACCTTACTCTTGACGGCGACACGCGCGGATCGCTCGTGAACAAAAACGATCCGCGGTGCATTGAGATTTGGAACCTGGTGTTCATTCAATTCAACGCCAACGCGGACGGCACCTTCGTGCCGTTGCCACAACGTCACGTCGATACCGGAATGGGTTTCGAGCGCGTGACCGCGATCATTCAGGGCACGAAGAATCTCGCCGATTTTTCCGGAACAGTTTCAAACTACGAAACCGACATCTTTCGCCCGATCTTCGATGGGATTGAAAAACTCAGTGGCAAAAAATATGAGTCGACCCTTCCAAAACATGGAACTGCCGGTGAAAGCGAGCAGGAAAAGATCGATATCGCCTTCCGCGTCATCGCAGATCATATCCGCGCGATCATTTTTGCGATTGCGGACGGAATTATTCCTTCAAATGAAGGGCGGGGTTACGTTTTGCGGCGCATTTTACGGCGCGCCGTTCGTTATGGTCGTTCATTAGGCTTTCACGAACCGTTCTTCTTCAAACTGGTGGACGTTGTTGCCAAGACCATGGGCGACGTATTTCCCGAGGTCCCCTCAAAGATGAAGATGATTCAGGAAACCATTCGCCGGGAGGAAGAATCGTTTAACAAAACGCTCGATAAAGGAATCGACTTGTTCGACGAAGCTGTTCGGATGATTGAATCGATCTCGCGCTTCAGCGGCCAGGATGAGTTCGAAGCGTCAGAGTTTTCAGCAGCGACGAACGATTACAAGACGCGCAAATCTTTCGGACGGGCGTTTCGCGATGCGGAAGGTAACCTCAAAAAGGAAATTTCTGGTGCATTCGCGTTCCGCCTTTATGACGAGCAAGGATTCCCGCTGGATTTAACTGAGCTGATGGCGCGTGAGCGAGGATTGGCAATCGATGTCGCCGGTTTTGAAAAGTTGATGGAGCAGCAACGCGCGCGCGCGCGCAAGGCTCAGAAGAAAGAGAAGATCGCAGTTGAAGGAGAAATCGCGGCCATGCCAACAAAATTTCTTGGCTACGATTTTTTGGAAACTGAGTCGGTTGTTCAAAATGTTTTGCCTGGAAACAAGCCGGAAGAGCTCGCCGTCGTTCTCGATCAAACGCCCCTTTATGCCGAAATGGGCGGACAAGTCGGCGATCATGGAATGCTCCATGTTCCGGGACGTGATCGGACGGAAGTGGGCCAGCTTCGGGTCATCGACACCCAAAAACGCAGCGATATCTTCGTTCATCGCGCCAAGGTCATAGATGGCCGCCCGCCGGAACCTGGCGAAGGGGTGCGCGTTTCGGTCGATGTCGATCGAAGGAAGCTGATTCAGGGACATCACACTGTGACGCACTTGTTGCATTGGGCGCTGCACGAAATTGTTTCGCGCGATGCGACGCAAAAGGGAAGCTACGTTGGACCTGACAAATTGACGTTTGATTTTTCGAGCGCGCCGCTGACGCCGGAGCAAAAGCGCGATGTCGAAAGGGTAGTGAACGAAAAAATTGCGGAGGACGCGTCGGTCTCGTGGACCGAGATTCCGTACGCGGAAGCTAGGCAGCGTAAAGAGATCCAGCAATTCTTCGGCGAAAAGTACGGCGACAAAGTCCGTGTCTTACAAATTGGCGGGGAGCCGAGGAGGTTGAATGGCTACTCCATGGAGCTTTGCGGTGGCACGCATGTAAGATCGACATCGGAGATCGGGCCATTTCGTATTGTGAGAGAGGAAGCGATCGCTGCGGGAATTCGGCGAATCGAAGCGGTCGCGGGCAAAGCGGCGCGCAACTGGGCGATTCATGAAGCTGCGCGGCAGGGGAAGAGATTCGAGACACTTAAGCGGAAGAAATCGGACGTTGCGGCGTTGCCTGCACTCGATGACAGAAGCGAAACGGCGGAGATGTTGAAGGTGATCGATGCGCGCGCGGCTCATCTGGAAAAGTTTGAGGCTGACGTTCGGGAATGGGAAAAGAAAGGGGCAAAGGCGAGCGAGGTACAATTGAAGACTCGGGCGGCTGAGATTGCGAAGGAACTAGCGACAACGCATGCCGACAAAGGCAACGTCGTTGCCGAAGTAAAGAATGCCGATACCAAATTGCTTCAAGCCGTCAGCGATGCACTCAGGACAAGAATTAAGGGGCCGATTTTTTTGGCAGGCACGGCAGACGGGCGTGTCGCCCTCCTTGCGGTTGTGCCCAAAGAACTCAGCTCTAAATTTCAGGCGAACAAATTGATTCAGGAGATCGCACCGATTGTTGGCGGCAAAGGCGGCGGTCGGCCAGAAAATGCCCAAGGCGCCGGGAAGGACTCGAGCAAGATCGCTGAGGCGCTGGGAAAAGCGCGAGAGCTCATCGCCGCGATTTAGGCTGGCAGTGCGAGCGTGACGAGAACAGTGCCGGCAAGAGCGAGGAAGAGAACAATAAGATAGATGACGCCGCCGAACAGAAATTTGAACACGCTCATAAACCATCCCTGCCGATAAACGCGCCGGATGGAGAAAAGCAGCTGCACGATCACAGTCACAATTAGCGCGGCCATGATCCAACCGCTCAAGGCCGGTGCCACGTGGCGCAAGCCGGCCGAGATAAAACCAATTAACAAGATCGCAAGATAAGCGAAGGCATGAATGTGCAGCGCGTAAATAAGGTGATCGATGTACAACACACGCCGGAACAGGTAGAGGAATTTTAAAACGAACGCGAACAGCGGGATGCAGCAAAGCATCATCGCGGGCAGGTTGCTCACCAAGGCAAGAAAGAAAACTTTAGCGTTAACTCCGTGCTCCCCGATTTTTTCTTTAGCCCGCCGACTTAGCCATTTCTCAAAAGGAGACGCGTTTGCGTCATCCTTGTCTGTTCCGACCTCCAGAAAGCCCCCGTCATCTTCTGTCGGTTTGCTTTCAGATTTTGGTTTGGCTGATTTGTCGATCTCTTTTTTGACTTCGGTTTGAATGTCTGGTGGAAGTTTCGAGAGTTTGGAATCCACTTTCGCTCGTTCCTCGGGTGTAAGATCGCGGTGTGTTCTCGGATTAAGATTCGCCTGCTTCGCCAGCTCGTGAACGCCGAAGAAAAACACGATGCTGACGAGTAAATAGAGGCGCAGTGGATGCATGTGACGGACGCGCTTTCCCGATAGGAAATCGATCGTCAATTTCCAGGGCCGCGACATCAACAGCCAAAGCGACATGGTGAATTTGGAGTCCCAATTCAGGAATGAATCGAGGACATCGGCGAAAACGCGGCCAAAAGAGCGGCGATAGTCGACCGCATGTTGGCCGCATTTCGCGCAGAAAGGTCCAGACATCGGCGCCCCACAATTCTCACAGTACGGCAAGGGGGGCGGTTGTTCCTTGCGCCGGCGCGAGAAGAAACGGCGCCGCGGCGGCTCCAGCGCCGCCGACACGCCTGCTTCGCCGAGCACGATGCGGGACTGGTCGTCCATTTGAGACGAAGGTAGAAGGTTTGAGAGGGGAGTCGACTCTGAATGCGCTCACGCAACATTCGAGTCCAAATCTTGTCGCCGGCTGGCCGCTCTAGCTATGACGGAAAACGATCGCGGCCGTTCCCAGAACCGCGCTGCTGATAAGGAGGGCGAGATCGGCCACAAAGAGTGGCAGCAACATGAGGGCGAGGCCGCAAAGCATCGGTGTCCAATATTTCATCCGTTTTCCGTAAGTGAAAACGATGAAGCCGAAGGCGCTGAAGACGACGCCGGCGATAGAATTCACTATGAACGAGGCGGGCACAGGCCCTGTTGTAGCTTATTGCAGGCCAGCAAACTAAACATTGACCGACTTGGTTACGAAGTGGACGATGCCGCCGGCTTGCAACCCAAATGCCGACGCAATAGCTGAATGGGCACACTTTTTCGAACCAAGAGTCCAGAACTGTTAATGCGGGAAGCGCAGGCGCCCGAGCGCCAATTGAAGCGTTCCCTCAGCGCGCTGGACCTGACCGCGCTGGGGATCGGTGCTATTATCGGCACCGGAATTTTCGGCCTTACCGGCACCGCCGCGGCGGGCGAGCAGGCAGCCGCCTCCATTTGGAAGACGCCGCTTCTTAATTTTGTACAGGCTTGGATAAGTCACAGCGATGTCGCCTTTGGTCGCGCCGGCGCGGGTCCTGCCATTGTCTTTTCGTTTATCGTGGCCGCGATTGCCTGTGGTTTTGCTGCTCTCTGTTATGCCGAACTTGCCGCGATGATTCCGGTCTCAGGATCGGCCTATACCTATTCTTACGCCACGCTTGGTGAAATTGTCGCCTGGATTATCGGTTGGGACCTCATCCTCGAATACGCCGTCGGTAATATGGCGGTCGCTGTCGGCTGGTCGGGATATTTCGTCAAATTATGCGGGAGCTTATTCGGAATAAAATTTCCCCTATGGACGATAACTGACTACCAGACTGCCCGCACTGTCATTGAGACTGGCGGCGACGCTCTCAAGGATTTTTCGTCGACGACGCTGCCGGTGATAGCGGGCCACAGCATTGCGCTGAATCTGCCCGCCCTCGTCATTGTCGTTCTCGTTACTATTCTTTTGGTTTACGGAATTCGTGAGAGCGCCCGGGCTAATACCACTATCGTCATTGCGAAGGTTGCGGTCGTTGTTTTCTTCATCGCTTTCGGTTCTTTCATGGTCAATCCCACCAACTGGCACCCTTTCGTTCCAAACGGATTTGGTGGGGTGATGAGCGGAGCCGCAATTGTCTTTTTTGCTTACATCGGGTTCGACGCCGTTTCGACTACCGCCGAAGAGACGAAAAATCCGCAACGCGACCTGCCCATCGGAATGATGGCCAGCCTTTTTATTTGCACCCTTCTTTATGTCTTGATGTCGGGGGTTCTCACCGGAATCAAGAAATACACTATCTATCTGGGCGACTCAGCGGCGGTAGCGACGGCGTTTGCTTCAAAACCTTGGGCGCAAGCTCTCGTTAGCGCCGGCGCGCTGGCAGGTATGACTTCAGTCCTGCTTGTTTTCCAACTCGGGCAGCCTCGCATTTTCATGGCCATGGCACGTGACGGACTGCTGCCACAATATTTCGCCCGCATTCACGCACGCTTTCGCACTCCGTACATCACCACCATTTGGACCGGCATTATCGTTGGCGGCGTCGCCATGTTAACCGACATCGGCTCACTTTCCGACCTCACAAATATCGGAACGTTGTTCGCCTTCATCCTGGTTTGTTTTGGGGTCGTTGTCCTCCGGCGGACCAATCCCGACCGGCTCCGACCCTTTCGAGTCCCGTTAGTGCCGCTCTTCCCCATTCTTGGGGTGATTATGTGCTTCGCGCTCATGTTCAGTCTGCCGCTGGAGACTTGGGTGCGATTCGTCGTCTGGCTCGTCATCGGACTCGCCATCTATTTCTTCTACGGCAGCAGCCACAGCCGCTTGCAAAAAGGCATCGATACCGGAATAACGGAGGACGAGCCACCGCCTATCATCAGGACGTAGATCGGCTTGGATTTTCGGCTCTGGTCATCCCCAGCAAAAGCTGAGGGATCTAGCTATAACATCTTTTAGCTTACGCAACGGGATCAGGTAAGCTACGGCTCGGCAGGCGAGTGGCGCGCTAGGGACGACGGCTAACTAACTCAATCGTGTTTCGATTTGTCGTAGAACAAGATGTTGAGTAATAGGACAATTCCAGCCCCGGCCGCACAGATGAAAAAGATGATCGCCAGGCCCGGGTAACCCCAGATTCGAAAACTGGTTTCGACCCGCATGAGCAATGCCGCGCCAACGATGAGTGCGGCGATGATCAAGCCGACAGTGATGCGATTCGCAATCTTCTGAAAGCCGACGATCAATGTCCTCTCATCGATGGCATCCACTGAGACCTTGAATTCATTGTTGGCCAGCGCATCGAAGAAACGGTTTAAACGCGCCGGCAGGCGTTGAAGCAAATCTCTTACTTCCAGCACGCCACTGAACAGGTTTCCGGGCGATAAGGTTTTGACGACTCGTTGTCGCAAAATCTCCGCGGTATTGCGCCGAATGCTTGCGTTCGGGTCGAACTGCGGCGCCAGTGCACGTCCGACCTGATCGAGATTGAGCAAAGTCTTCCCAAGCATCGTTAGTTCAGGCGGCACACGGATCTGGGATTCGGCCGCGCATCGGGTTACTTCCAGAACTAACCGGCCCACCTGCATTTCCTCGACCGTGGCCGTCTTTTGCTGGGCCACGATTTCGGAAATGCGGCGGGTGAATTCCGTTTGATCAAATTCGCGGCGGGGTTGCCCGATTTTTATCGCAATCTGCGATGCGTCTTCGCCGTCACCTTCGGAAATCGCGATCAGTAATTGCAGCAAATCTTCCTGTAAGCGCGGCATGATACGCCCGACCATTCCAAGATCAAGCAAGGCGATTCGATAATCGGGCGTAATGAAAACATTGCCCGGATGCGGATCAGCATGGAAAAATCCATCGACCAGGATCTGTTTCAGATAGGCGCGAAAAAGTTCTTCGGCAAGGATTTCACCATCGAATTCCATCCGCGACAGCGGACTCATCTTCGTGATTTTCGTGCCCGGCACATATTCCATCGTCAACACTCGTGAAGTACTGTAGTCGGCGATGGGTGCCGGGACGATAAGGTGCGGGAAATCCCTGAGTTGTTCTCGAAAAGCCGCGAGATTCTGACCTTCCTGTCGATAATCGAGCTCGCGCATTAAACTTTTTCGCAACTCATCCAGCATGCGGGTGAACTCGTAGCGCCGACCGAACTCGGTATGATTGTCGAGAAACTCCGCGATGTCCGCCAGCGCATCGAGATCTTCCACCATTTGCTCGCGAATATTCGGGCGTTGTACTTTCACGGCCACGGCTCGGCCGTCTCGCAACCGCGCCAAATGTACCTGTCCCAGCGAAGCCGACGCCATTGGTGCGGATTCGAAGTCGACAAATGCCTTCGATATTCTGACGCCAAGTTCCGTGGTGACAATCTTCTCGACCTCGCCGAAACCGAATGGCTCGACTTCGTCTTGTAAACGCGAAAGCGCGTCGAGATAAGAGCGGGGGAGCAATTCCACCCTGGTGGACAGTAATTGTCCAAGTTTCACGAAAGTTGGGCCAAGTGACTCCAAGTCTGCCGCCAATTCGTCCGCTTTAGCTGCTTGCTTCGGCGGCGTTGGTTGCTGTGCTTCCAAAGTGCTCTCCAACCCCGTTTGCTTCACCAAATCTGAGCGACCGTATTTCGCTAATAGCCACGCAATCTGGCGATAACGATTCAAGTGCTGTGGTTTCAGTGAGATGTCCATGTGACAACGAGAATTCGTTTTTCGAAGCCTAAGTGGAGGGTACAGGGCTTCGGCCAGGATGACTCAGAAAAGAGGGCGGAGCCCACTAAGGAGGAAGAGGCACGACTGCGCGCGCCCCCCTCCAGTTTTGCAGTTTATTAGCGAACGTTACGCCGCTTTTTTGTAGCTGACTTTGTCGTCAGTCTCCAACCAATCGAACAATGGCGTCGTTTTTGGATCGAGACCGAGCGGTTTCAATTGCTCGACGTACCACTCGCGTTTCTCCGGATTGTGGTAAAAATTTACCTTCATCACTTCCTCATTCCAGGCTTGCTTTTCTTTTTCGCCTTTCGGAATGCCGTTGTGATTGAGCCACTTGGCAATCTCCTCATCGTTGGCCCCGGTTTCGACGAACGCCTTAAAGTCGTCGCCCTTAACGCCCTTGAACCCAAACAGCATGTTATCAAGCGGACAATCAAAATGGTATTCGCCGATATTCCCCCAAAGCAGCGCACGGCATTTGTCGATCGTGCGCCCCAGAATGGTGTAGCCGCCCACCCGCGTTTTCGGACTGCGCGGCGGTTCCTTTGTTAGGTCTTTCCCTTTTGTATTCATGGAAAAAACTACGGACTCCCATCCGACTTGGCAAGAAATGAACGCGAATCCCGAACGGCGTGCGAAACATTAGTATGGCACAACAGAAGGAAACGATATCGACAATTAACGATCTCATCGAGACAGTGAAGGACGGACAGGAAGGTTTTCGTCAGGCGGCGGAGGCGGTGGAAGATTCGGAACTTAAATCTTTGTTCAACGAATGTTCGTTGCAGCGTGCGCGTTTTGTCGGCGAACTTCAAAGCGAAGCCGTGACACTAGGCGAAAGTAAACCCGAGGACAGCGGCAGCACCGCTGGTGCACTCCATCGGTCGTGGATCAGTCTTAAGGGCGCAATCGCCAAACACGATGATCACGCCATTCTGGAGGAGTGCGAGCGCGGGGAGGATTCGGCGGTTCATGAATACGAAGAAGCGCTGGAGGATGAGGATCTCACCGGGCCGGTCCGCGAAATCATTTCGCGCCAGTACGAAAAGGTGAAGAGCGTACATGATCGGATCAAACACTTGCGCGACGCGACATCGAGTTGATAGGGAAAGGCAGGACCAGCCACGCGGTCCCCGGCTGCAGCGGCGGTCTCGTTGATTGATCCTTTCGGCGGTCATAACCGCCGCTACAGTGCGCTGATGGAATATCGGTGCGCCATCATTATATTTTTTTCGGTTGCGCTCGTTCATGCCGCACCGATCGCGCTACCGCCGACGGGAAAGCTTTATCACGGATTCTATTTCGGCGGCGTCGGTACCGATTCACACGATCCGACCGAGCATGATTTCTCACCTCGGGATGTCGAGCAGTACGAGAAAACGGTCGGTGCGAAAACGACCTGGGTTTACTTTTCGGATAATTGGTTTGAGTCACGAAACTTTCCGGAAGGGATTTGTTCGTCGATTCGTCAGCTCGGGAAAATTCCTTTTCTGCGCCTAATGTTGCGTTCTGATGTTGATCAGAATCACGCCGAGAAAGTTTTTTCGCTGGATAAAATTATCGCGGGCAAATTTGATGCCGATCTCCGTGGTTGGGCACGTGGCGCGAGAGATTTCAGAACACCGTTGTTGGTGGAATGGGGGACGGAACCAAACGGGAAGTGGTTCAGTTGGAACGGCGCCTGGAATGGCGGAGCCAGGACTGGGCCGGCGAAGTATATTGCCGCTTACCGCCACATCGTTGACTTGATACGCAACGAAGGTACCGACAACGTGCAATGGGTCTGGCACGTGAACTGGTTCGATGAGCCGGAGCAAAAATGGAATGCGTTCGAAACCTATTTTCCCGGCGAGAATTATTGCGATTGGGTCGCGCTTAGTGTTTACGGTCCAACGACCCCGCGCACCAGGGACGGGACAGAAAGTTTCGCTTTCAAGCTGGGTGAGGCATACCCGCGATTGGTCAAAATCGCACCGGGCAAGCCGATTATCATTGCGGAGTTTGGTTGCGACCTGCACAACAAACATTGCAACGCCGCGGAATGGGCGCGGGGTGCGCTAGACGAAATTTTCTCGGGGAAATGGCCAGCGCTCCTCGGCTTTTGCTGGTGGAATGAAGGCTGGCAGAACGATGATCACAAGAAAAACGATACCGACATGATTATCTGGCATGATCCGAATCTGGCTCGGGTTTTCCGCGAAGAAGTGGCCCGTCATTTCGACAAGATTCAACCGTTGGCAATGGCCAACAACGCTGGCGACAATTGACAAGCAAAGAAGTTTCCCACAAATCGATCTGCAAGATGCGAAAATGGTTGATCCTTCTTTTTCTCTGCCCGTGTGCGATGCGGGGGCAAGCGCAGTCTTCTACCGACGCGCTCGACAAACTTGCTAACGACTTTTGGACTTGGCGAGAGAATTACGCGCCCTTTACCGCAGACGACGTAAATCGGCTCGAGCGTCCAGGCGGTGTGCGTGACTGGTCGGCGGCCGGGATCGATAAACGCACTCGCGACTTGAAGGAATTCGACGCACGTTACCAGAAGATCGATCCGAGCAGTTGGTCGATCCCGCAGCAGGTTGATTATCGATTGATCGGTTCGGCGCTCTCACGAGTGCATTGGGAATTGGAGGTGAATCCGCGCTGGAAACGGGATCCGAACTTTTACCTCGAACAAACTCTCACGCCGATTGTGGAGGCACTGACAGTTCCCGCACCCTACGATCAGGCCAGGAGTCGCGAGATTCTCACACGCATCGAGAATGTTCCGTCAATCTTGCAACAGGGGGCGGAGAATCTCGACAAGGCGCCAAGACCGTTTGTGACCGTGGCCATTGAAGCGCTCGAGGGCGTGCGCGAGCGCCTGCGCAAAATGGCTGAATCATTGCGACCCGCTACAACCCTCGGTGAAAAGGAGTTGAGTGAGGCAACGAATCGGGCGGCTGATGCGCTCGAACATTTTCACGCGAACTTGAATGATCGGCTGGCGTCGGCGCCAAAAGAAACGGCCCTCGGTCGCGATGCTTACGTCTTCTTTCTTAAAAACGTCGCGCTCTATCCCTACTCGCCCGAACAAATTCTGGAAATGGGCCAGCAGGAATGGAATCGCGCGGTTGCGTTTGAAACGTACGAGAAAGAGCGCAACAAAAATGTCCCACCGCTTGAGCTAGCGAAAGATACCGATAGCTGGATTAAGGACGCGGCGGCGAAAGAACTCCAGATTCGGGAGTTCCTCGAGAAGCACGGTATTCTTACCGTGCCTGGCTGGTTGCAGCATTATACCCTCCGGCCGATGCCGAAATACCTGGAAAATCTGGGCTTCGGCGAAAACGATGATTTCACCTCTCCTTCTCGCCTGAAAGAGAATTGCACGCGTTATGTGCCTCAACCTTCAGGCAATCTTGGTTATTTCTGGCGCGCTACTGCGCAAGACCCGCGGCCGATCATCGTGCACGAAGGAATTCCCGGTCATTATTTTCAGCTCTGCCTTTCCTGGAAACACGAAGATCCGATCCGCCGGCATTACTATGACTCCGGGGCCAACGAAGGAATTGGTTTTTACGCCGAGGAGATGATGTTGCAGGCCGGCTTGTTCGACGACAGCCCGCACAGTCGCGAGATCATTTACAATTTCATGCGTCTGCGTGCGCTACGCGTTGAGGTAGATGTGAAACTCGCCCTCGGCCAGTTCTCGTTAGAAGAGGCAGCTAAATACCTCGAACAAAAAGTGCCAATGGATGGACAAACAGCGCGCCAGGAAGCGATCGCCTTTTCTACCGGTCCCGGGCAGGCGTTAACCTATCAGATCGGCAAGCTCCAGATCACGCAATTACTGGCTGAAGCGCGACTACAGCAAGGCGACAAGTTTAATCTTCGGATCTTTCACGATTTCGTCTGGAAGAATGGCAACGTTCCAATTGCGCTGCAGAAGTGGGAGTACCTGGGCAAAAATGGTGAGGTTCCGGTGGCAAAATAGTGTTGGCGGCCGAAACGGATTAAGATCGCCAGCTTTTTACGGTTTTGTTATACGCTGAGTCCGCCATGGCTAGGGAGATCGGGCAGGACGTTGCGCTGGAGATAGCTCACATATTGTTCGTCGATATCGTCGGCTACTCGAGCAAGCTGCCCAATCCGTGAAATCCGCGGTCAAAGACTATTTGGGGTTCTGCAAATCAAATCGCTTCGCTCTTCGAAAGCAGCGTTTGCGCGGTCCTGCTGATGGAAATGGCGAGATATTGGCCCCGCCTCTGCCGGCGGCGAAGATCGCTGAGGCGAAGTTCGCTCGAAACGCAATAC
>Ga0209687_1000543_pt1 | contig 12380 bp, 13 predicted proteins | sample GraSoiAngelo_136_FD_185893 | JGI IMG/M metagenome (GOLD analysis project Ga0209687, IMG submission 185893) | Grasslands soil microbial communities from the Angelo Coastal Reserve, California, USA - 14_0929_09_20cm (SPAdes) (version 2) | ecosystem: Environmental > Terrestrial > Soil > Grasslands ...
GCGCGTGGTGGAGCGGGGGCCTAAGGCAGCGGCACCAGCCGCCCCCGCGGCGGGATCCCCGCCTCGAGCTCCATAACGCCGACGCTCGGCGCGATCCCGAAGCGCGGCCCCCCCGCCCCGCCGGGATTCATCACGGTCACCGTCCGATCCACCAGCTCGAGCAGCGGCTTGTGGCTGTGCCCGTACACGATGATCTCGGCCTTGGGAAACGCCTCGTGCAGCGCCGCAGGAGTCGGATGACCGAATTGGTCGCCGTGCGTCACCACGACGACGAACCCCTCGAGCTCGACCTCGGCCACCTGCGTCAGGCGCGCGCGCAGCTCGGGCCCGTCCACGTTCCCGTAGACAGCCGTCACCGGCGCGATCGCCTCGAGCTCGATCAGGATCTCGGGCTTCCCGACATCGCCCGCGTGCAGGATGTGATCGACGTGCTCGAACACGTCGAACACTTCGGGCCGCAGGAACCCATGTGTATCCGAGATGACCCCGACTCTCACTGCACCCTCTTACAACGTGGCGTCGTAGCGTCGTGCAACTATCCGTTGCCTTCCCAGCGCTTGACCAGTGCGACCTCGATGCCCAGGTGGTCGAGCACCCGCTGCACCACGAAATCGACCAGGTCGCGCACCTGCTGCGGCTTGTGGTAGAAAGCCGGAGCCGCCGGCAGGACCATCGCGCCCGCCTCGGTGGCAAGCGTCAGGTTGCGCAGGTGCACGAGCGACAGGGGGGTTTCGCGCGGCACCAGGACCAGCGTGCGGCGCTCCTTGAGCACGACGTCGGCGGCGCGCTCGATCAAGCTGCGGCTCGTGCCGTGCGCGATCGCGGCCACGGTACCCATGGAGCAGGGGCAGATCACCATTCCCGCGGTTTTCGCCGAGCCCGACGCCGGCTCGGCGCCGCGGTCCTTGTCGTCGAACACCCGCACGCTGGTCCAGTCGCCGCCGGTCACCTGCTTGAGTCCGCGGTCGTCCGTGATGCCGCACTCCTCCGCGAGCAGGCGCCAGCCGTGCGTCGAGATCATCAGCCAGACGGGCACCTGGTGCAGCGCGAGCAACTCGAGCAGCCGCACGCCGTAGGGCGCGCCGGAAGCGCCGGTGATGGCGAGGATCACCGGAAGCTTGGTCATCGCCCTCGCCTATTCGGTGCGGGAGAGCGCTTCGGGTGCGCCGGCGGGCGGGGGGGCGGCGGAGAACGCGGAACGCGAAACGCGGAAGGCGGAACAGGCGCGATCGGCGCTGGCCCGTCTGTTCCGCGTTTCGACTTCCGCGTTCCGCGTTTCACAGCACCCGGTCCACGAGGGCGCCCAGGAACACCACGATGCTCACGACGCCGTTCGCGGTAAAAAACGCCGCATTGAGCCGCGACAGGTCTCCCGGCTTGACGAGCCGGTGCTCCCACGCGATCAGCGCGGACCCGACGGCGACGCCGCTATAGTACGCGACCCCGAGGTGGGCGCCGGCGCCGAACACGACCAGCCCGACGAGCGCCAGTCCGTGCAGCAGCTTGGCGACCAGGATGGCGCGCGCCTGCCCGAAACGCACCACGAGCGACTGGAGCCGCTCCGCGCGGTCGAACGCCTCGTCCTGCAGCGCGTAGAACACGTCGAAGCCGCCCACCCAGAACGTCACCGCCAGCGCGCCCGCGGGAAGCAGCCACCAGGGCTCGCTCCACCGTCCCGTGACCGCGAGATACCCCGCCGGCGTGGCGATCCCGTCCGCGAGACCGAGCCAGAGGTGCGACCAGTGCGTGAACCGTTTGGCGTAGCTGTAGGCCGCTAGGAACAGCAGCGCCGGCGGCGCGAGCGCGAAGCACAGCGGGTTCAGCGCCCACGCGGTCCAGAGAAACAGCGCCGCCGCCCCGGCGACGGCGATCCAGGCCTGCCGCAGCGTGAGCCGCCCCGACGGCAGCTCGCGCGCGCGGGTGCGCGGGTTCTTCGCGTCGAGCTCCCGGTCCGCGATGCGGTTGAACCCGAGGGCCACGAAGCGTGCACACGTGAATGCGGCCGTCGCCAGGCCCACGACCCGCCACGTGACCGGGGCACGCGCGGAGGCCACGACGATGCCGAGCAACGCGAACGGCAGCGCGAAGATCGTATGCGGAAGCTTGACGAAATTCACGTACCGCGTGAGCAGACTCTCCCCTGCAAACGTCTGCCCCTCGCGCGCGGTCATGCCGCCCATTGCCGCCCTCTACCGCCCGTTGCCGCCCAGGTCAATCCCCAGCTCCTCCCACATCGCGTCCACGCGCCGTTTCGTCTCCGCGTCCATGACGATCCGGTTCGGCCATTCACGCGTGAATCCCTCCTCTTTCCACTTGCGCGTCGCGTCGATTCCCATTTTCGACCCGAACGTGAACCCGCGGCTCGAGTGATCCAGCACGTCGATCGGCCCCATGGTGAATCGCACGTCGCGCTCGGGGTCAATGTGATTCAGCGCCACCCACCACGCCTCCTGCGGATCCTGCACGTTCACGTCCTTGTCGAATACGACGATCACCTTGGCCAACGACATCAGTCCCTGGCCCCACAACCCGTTCATCACCTTGTACGCCTGCCCGGGATACTGCTTGTCGATGCTCACGAACACGAGGTTGTGGAAGATCCCGGCCGCCGGCATGTGGATGTCTACGATCTCGGGGATAGTGAGCTTCAGGAGCGGCAGGAAGATCCGCTCCGTGGCGTGCCCCAGCCAATAGTCCTCCATCGGCGGCCGGCCCACGATCGTATGCGGCCAGATCGGCTCCGCCCGCAGCGTGACGGCGGTGACATGCACCTTGGGGTAATAGTCGGCGAGCGAATAGAAACCGGTGTGATCCCCGAACGGCCCTTCGAGCACCAGCTCCTCGCGCGGGTCGATGTAGCCCTCGAGCACTATCTCCGCCTCCGCCGGCACCTCGAGGTCGGAGGTCACGGCCTTGGCGAGCCGTACCGGCTCCCGGCGCAGGAACCCGGCGAACAGAAACTCGTCGATGGTGGGTGGCAGCGGCGCCGACGCGGCGTAGATCGAGGCGGGGTCGCCCCCCAACGCGATCGCGACCGGCATCCGCTCGCCCCGCTCCGCCATCGCGCGCCAGTGCGCCGCCCCCACCTTGTGGCGCTGCCAGTGCATCGCCAGCTCGTTCCGCCCGATCACCTGGATCCGGTACATCCCGACGTTGCGGACGCCCGAGGCCGGATCTCGGGTGATCACGCCCGGCAAGGTGACGTAGGGTCCGCCGTCCTCCGGCCAGCACACGGGCACGGGGAATTGCGCCAGGTCCACGTCGCGCTCGCGGATCACCACTTCCTGGCACGCCGGGCGGCCGCCCGCCGTCTTGGGCGGGAACTTGGCCACCTCGGCGAGCTGCGGCAGCATGGCGAGCTTGCCGAGCAGGGTGTCGGGGACCTTGAGGTTCAACAGCGCGGCGATGCGCTCGCCGATCTCGTCCAGACATTCGACGCCCAGGGCGAGCGCCATGCGGGGGCCCGAGCCGAACAGGTTGACGGCCACAGGATAGCGCGACGGGGCCCCGCCGGCGAGCGTCGGCCGCGTGAACAGCAGCGCCGGCCCCCCGCCGGGGGACTTCATGCAGCGGTCGGCGATTTCGGTGATCTCTTTGTTTATCGAGACCGGGTGATCGATGCGCACGAGGTCCCCCCGCGCCTCGATCGCCCCGATCAGGGCGCGCAGGCTATCGAGTGCCATGATGGAGGGCGCAGATCCCGCCGGTCAGCAGCTCGTAGCCGACGGCGCCGAATCCGGCGCCGGAGAGCCGGCGCGCGAATGCGTCGGGGTCCGGGAACTCGAGCACCGACTCTGGCAGGTAGGTATAGGCGTCCCTATGTTTCGACACCGCCCGGCCGATCGCGGGGAGCAAGCGCCGGAAGTAGAACATGTACACTGCGCGCAGCGGCGCGAACCGCGGCGTGGTGAACTCGAGCACCACGAAGCGCGCACCCGGCCGGAGCACGCGGTGCGCCTCCCGCAACCCGGCGTCCAGGTCCGCCAGGTTCCGGACCCCGAAGGCGCACATCGCGCCGTCGAACCGGCTGTCGGCGAAGGGCAGCGTCAGGGCGTCGGCGGCGACGGGACGGGCGCGCGCCGCTTTCCCCTTCCCCCGGGCGAGCATGGGAACCACGAAGTCGGCGCCGACCACCCGCCCCCCGAACGCCGGCTCGCGGGCAAGGGTGGCAGCGAGGTCGAGCGTGCCGGCGCAGAGGTCGAGGTAGGTGCCGTCGGGCGTCCGCTCCCAGGCGAGCCGCCGCACCGCGGCGCGGCGCCAGGAGCGGTCCACGTTGAGACTCAGCAGATGATTGAGGAAGTCGTAGCGCGGGGCGATCGCGGTGAACATGTCGCGTACGTACGACTGCTTAGCCGCCCGCGTCGCGGGCGGGAGGTTGCTGGAGGTTGCGAAGGTTGTGGAGGTTCGTGGGGAGGACGCCATAGGCGCGAAAGATAGGCCGGGCCACCTGACGGGCGCCAGCGATCAGGACGTCGTCGAGTGGGCCAAGCGCGGCCACGAAGCGGCGTTCCGCGAGCTGGTGCGCCGCTACGAGCGGCCGGTGTTCTCGCTGCTCTACCGGATGGTGCGTGACCGCGGGCTCGCCGAGGACCTCGCCCAGGAGACGTTCATCAAGGTCCTGAACGGGCTCGGCTCGTACAACCCGCAGTTCCGCTTCTCGTCCTGGATCTTCAAGATCGCGAACAACGCGGCGATCGATCAGCTCCGCAAGCGCGAGCTCGACACGCTTTCGCTCGACGGCTCGCCCCACGCCACGACGCCCGAAGCGATGCGCGCCACCGCGCTGCAGCTCGGCGACAAACGCGAGACCCCGCTGCAGGAGCTCGAGGCGCGCGAGCTGGGCGGCGCGATCGAGCGCGCGATCGCGCGGCTGCGGCCGGAGTACCGATCGTGCATTTTGTTACGCCACGTGGAGGGGCATTCCTACGAGGAAATCGCCCGGATCCTGGAGCTGCCGCTGGGCACGGTGAAAACGTATATCCACCGGGCCCGCAACGAATTGCGGGGCTACCTGGCCGATCGGAAGGAGTGAAACCGGTGCGCTCGCAAGCCCGTAAGGCTGGGCCAAGATGACCCCGACTCCTGACACCCGCCACCTGACCCCGGACGAAGTCGAGCTCTGGGCCGAGGGCCTGTTGCCCGCCGCGCGCGACGCGCATCTGGCGCAGTGCGACGCGTGTCGCGCGACCGCCGGGGGCGAGCGCAAGCTGTTCCGCGACCTGGCGCAGCTCACCCGCTTCGCCCCCGAGTTCGGGTTCGTGGAGCGGGTGATGGCCAAGGTGAAGATTCCGACGCCTTCAGGCCCGCACTTCCGCTCCCACTCCGACTCCTAGCAGTCGCGCCGCGCTGCCGTCGCGCACCGCGATCTCCACCGTTCCACCGCTGCCGACGAGCGCGACGAGCACGCCGCGCTTCACGTCGCCGAAGGTGCGCGCCGGCGTGCCGATCTCGGTGCCGGCGACCTTGATCCGCACGCCGGGCTCCACCGCGTCGCCCGGGATGTTCGAGATCAGCGTGCCGAAACGATCGACGTACAGCACCTCTCCGACCACCACTCCCCCATCCACGCGGGGAACGGGGAGGGGGGAGCGGTACGGATCGGTGATCGGTTGGCCGAGGTGCGACAACGACGCGCCCAGCGCGAGCTGGCCGGCCGCGGGTGCGAACAGGTCGCGGGCGTGGAACGTGGGCGCCGCAGCCGGGGGCACCGGCAGGGAAACGAAGTGCGCGTCGGCGGGGAGGAACGAGAGCAGGCCGTTGTCGGGCGCGACAAAGAAGTGCCCGGCCCTCTGCGCGGCGACCGCACGCCGGTCGGTCCCCACGCCCGGGTCCACGACGGCGAGGTGCACCGTCCCCTGGGGAAACCGCTGCCACACGCGCGAGAGGATGTATTGAGCGGCGCGCACGTCGCCGGGGGGGACCTGGTGGGTGATGTCCGCGAGCACCACGCCGTGCACCTGCGACAACAGCACGCCCTTCACCTCGCCGACGTAGCTGTCGGCGAGGCCGAAGTCGGTGAGCAGGGTGATGAGGGTGGCCATACTAGACCGAACGCGGAACGCGAAACGCGGAACGCGGAACACGCGTACCGAGCTCCGCCCTACTGTTCCGCGTTCCGCGTTCCGACTTCCGCGTTGTCATACGACCATCCTGCGCCATGCGCCGCCGATCCAGAACAGCGTCATCGCGATACCGCGGGCCACGGCCGTGACGGAAAGCGCCAGCCAGATGCCGAGCAGCCCGATCGTGCCCGACCACCAGGCGGCGAGCGGCACGCGCAGCAGCGTGAGTGCGGTGCTCGTGATCTGCGGCCATAGTGTGTAGCCCGCCCCCGCGAGCGCACCCTCGAGGATGATCTCGAACGTCTGCCCGATCTGCGCGAACGCGATCACGCGCAGGTAGAGGGTCCCGTCGGCGATCACCGCGGGATCGGACGTGAACAGCGCCACCAGCGTACGCGGAATCGCGAGGAACGCGGCCGCCGTGGCGACGGTGACCGTGAGACAATAGCCCACCGTCATACGCACCGCCCGGCGCGCGCGCGCTTCCTGGTTTGCGCCCAGGTTCTGCCCTACCAGCGCCGCGGCCGAGAGCGCAAATCCCGAGATGGCGAGGAACCCGATCCCTTCGACCTTGTGCCCTACCCCGAGCGCCGCCAGCGCGGCGGTCCCGAAGCGCGAGGTGTACCGCGTGAGCCACATGTACACCACGGAGAGGAGCACGCCCGCGAGGGAGAGCGGGGCGCCCACGCGGAGCAGCGTGGGCACGGCCCGCCAGTCGGGGACGTCGAGCCGGATGAGCCCGCGCTTGAGCGCGATGCCGACGCCGATCAGAAACCCCCCGCCGCGGACCATCACGGACGCGACGGCCGCCCCCTCGACGCCGAGCCTGGGAAACGGCCCCACGCCGGCGATGAGCAACGGGTCGAGCCCGACCGAGAGCAGCACCGACGCCGCGAGCAGCGCGAACGGCGTCCGCGTATCGCCGGCGGCCCGGAACGTCGCCTCGATCGCGAAAAACCCGAACACGAGCGGACCGCCGAGCAGCCACGTGTCGAGGTAACGGTAACCGAGCGCGGCCACCTCCCGCGGCACGGTCATCAGGCGGAACAGGTCGCCGGTGAGCGCGAACCCGAGCAGCGACGCCGCCGTGCCCGCGCCCAGGGCGTACAGCACGGCCGCCCCGGCGGCGCGCGCGGCGAGGTCGGGGCGGCCCTCGCCATGGCGCCGGGCGGCGACCGCGATCAGCCCCACCTCCACCATCTCGCCGAGCGACAGCAGCACCCAGACGTAGAATCCCGCGGTCGAAACGGCCGCGAGCGCCGCCGGGCCGATGAGCCGGCCCACCCAGATCGAGTCGATCAGGTTGAAGCAAAAGTGGCAGGCCATCATCGCCACGGCGGGGGCGGCGAGCTGCAGGATGACGGGACGCAGCGGCCCGACCGTGAGCGATCCGGGCGCGCGGGTGACGCTAGTCATGGCGCCACAAGCTACCGGAGCGTGGCGCCGGGGGTCAACGAGGAGGCGGGGCGCGCCGCCCTATTCAGGCAGCGTGGGGGTGCGCCGGCGTCGGACGGCTCCGCTCGCCCGGCCGGGGCGCGGTTTCGCTCCAGTCGATGTGAAAGGCCTGATCGCACCGCGTGCACGCCATGGTGCCGCTGACCTGCCGGACGGGCTCGCGCGCGCTGCAGCTCGGACACACCGCGTACCACGCGCCCCAGCTCTCGGGCATCATCACCGCATCTGCTGCGCGTGCCACGATGCTCCAGCGGGTGGGGCGGGCGAAGGTGAGCTCGAGGTAGGACTGGTGCACGCTGAGGGGCATGCCACGCACATCGACGACGACGGCGTGCGACCCGGTGCTCAACACCGGATACCACGCGCCGCGCCGCAGGCGAGATTGCACCGCGTCGCGGATGCGGGCCCACCGCGGACCCTTCCCCACGTCGGCCCACTCCGACGGCGATCGATCCATACAACCTTCCCCCGCACGCGCAGCTTGTGCAGTTCCATATATCCGCTGCCGCGGGGGTCGTCAAGACCGCCCCAGTGTCGGCTGGGCGACACGGGGCGACGCGTTAAGACGAGCAGAAGGAAAGGGTTAGGAAGCCTGTGCCCGGTGTCGCTGCTGCGCCTTCGTGTCGTACAGCGAGCGGTCCGCCGCATTGAGCAGGCCTTCGAGCGACGCCCCATCGCGGGGATGGACGGCGACGCCGACGCTCACGGAGATCACCGGCTGCTCCCCATCGCGCGCCACGCGCTCGGCGATGCGGCGCGCCACGTGCCACGCCGCCGCGTCCCCCGTCTCCGGCAGCACCAGGGCGAACTCGTCGCCACCGAAGCGCGCCGCGGTGTCGATGCCGCGGCACGAGCCGAGCAGCGTCTCCGCCACGCGCCGCAGCGCCAGGCTCCCCACCAGGTGGCCGAAGCGGTCGTTGATCGTCTTGAGGCCATCGAGATCCATCAGCACCACCGCGAACGGCCGGTCGGTGCGCGACGAGCGCTTGATCTCCGCCTCGAGCGCGTGGACGAGCTGGCGGTAGTTCGACAGCCCCGTCAGGGGATCGCTGACCGCCAGCCGGCGCAGCCGCTCCTCGGCCTCCCGCCGCTCGGCCACCGCCGCGGCCAGCACCAGCGTCATCACGGCCGTCACGCCCGTGAACGCCTGCAGCAGCACCAGCGACTCGTCGTAGGTGGGCCGCGCGAACGGCCCGAATCCCGCCAGCGTGCCAGCGATGGCGACCCCGGACAGAGCGAGCACGGCCGTGGCCGCCTCGCGCGGCTCGAACCGGAACGCGGCCCAGAGCAGCAGGGGCACACACAGGAATTCGAGGGGATAGTGCCGGCCCCGCCAGGGGAACAGGCCGTCGAACACGGCGATCCCGACCACGACGACGCTCAGCAGCAACGCACCGGCGTCGAGCGCCTGGCGCCGCGTCCAGTGTACCCGGGGGCGCAGGGCCCAGAGCAGCACCGCGGGCGCCACAACCAGATCGCTCACGGCGTCGCCCAGCCACCAGGTGAGCCAGATCGAGCCGAAGTCGCTCCAGCGCGCGAGCCCGTCGAGCGAGATCGCGAGCACGCCCGCCGTGGCGCTCACGGCGGTGCTCACGATCCCGGCGAGGATGGCGAAGGTGAAGATGTCCCGCGCGCGTTCCAGCACGCGGCGGCCGCGAGCGAAGCGATTGACGAGATACGCGCCGAGCAGGCCCTCGAGCGTGTTGCCGGCCGCAATGGCGACGGCGCTCGGCACCGAGCCCGTCGTGCTCAGGTGCACCAGGAACGCACCCACCATGATGGCCGGCCAGACGTCGTAGCCGGCGAGGAGCAGGGCGGCGAGCGCGATCCCCGTCGGCGGCCAGACGACGGTCGCGTTGGGGCTGACGACGGCGAAGCGCAGCCCGAGCCTGCCCGCCACGAAGTACGCCGCGGCGAGGGCGACGAGCAGCCCCAGACGTCTGAGCGATTGCGACTGGATGGTCCGAGTCATCCCCTGTCTCCGGCCGGCGCGGCACGCCCGTGCAACGCTACCATGATGAACGACGTTGCGGTGCGGAGCGGCGCTGCGGGGCCCAACTCAGTCCGTGCCGACGAACCACTCTTCCCACGCCACCCGGAACGTCCGCTCGCAGCGCGGGCAGCGCATGGTGTGCGGCGCTCCCTTGAGTTGGGCGCGGTTGCGACAGCCGGGGCAGACGGCGTACTTGTCGCCCCACAGCGCCGGCAAGCTGCGCGCGTCGCGCGGACGCGGGACGACCGTCCAGTACTGCGGAGGGGCCGTGACGATCTTCACGGACGTGCGCGGCACCGGCACCTGCTCCCGGTTCACGTCGAGTGTCGCTTCTGCGGACGTCAGACCCGCGACGCGATACCACGCGCCGCGACGCAACCGACAGTTCACCTCAGTCTCGAGACGGGCCCACCGCACGTCGGCCATTCCGGGATCCCCTAACGAGTGCCGAACCTCACCCCATCGTAAGGATGCCGCCCTTCCGATGGTAGAGTGGCGGCACCGCAACAGCCGTTGGGTCACGGCACACGTCACGGGGCGGTGGCGGGAATCTCCCTGAGGAAGCGCAGAAAGACGGGGTTGCCCGGGTAGCGGTCGGCGAGCCGGGACACTTCGTCGCGGGCGGCTCGCTGGAGGGTCGCGCGCGCCGACGCGGCGCGCGCCGCCTCGCGCACCAGGGCCGCAGCGAGCACCCAGCCGGCTTCGACCCGCGCCAGATCGCCGTCGATCGCGGCGCGGCGCATGTAGCCGATCCCTCGCTCCGCGTTGCCGCTGCCCAGACCCACCAGCTTGGCAACCAGGCGGGCGAGGGCGCCGGCGCGGGCCAGGCCGTACTGGTACACGCCGAGGCCGAGGTAGCAGTCGGCGCAGCTCGAGTCGGCGGCGAGGACGCGGGCGTAGGCGTCGCGCATCGCCTTGGCGTCCTTGGCGGCGCTCCAGGAGTGGCCGTGCAGGTCGCGCTGGCGCGCGCGGTACCCGAGCGCGGTGGCGAGCCAGAAGTCGCGGGCCGGCCCGCGCGGCGCGGCGGCGCCCCGGGCGATCGCGCGATCGAGCAGCGAATCGATCCGCGCCGCCTCGTAATCGTCGTTCTGGAGCGCCGCCGCCCACCAGATGTAGGCGCTCGCCTCGAAGATCACCGGCGCGGGGTCCGCGCTGTCCCGCCGCGCGAGCTCGGCAAAATAGCCCGCGGCCGCGGGGAAGCCGCCGCCATAGAGGGTGTCCAGGCCGGCGCGCAGCTCGGGACGCTCGACGCGCCGCGGACTCTGCAGCAGCAGCAGCGCGGCGAACAGGAGCCGCACGTCAGCGCGGAACGGCGGCGAGCGCGTCGGCGACGCGGCGCGCGATAACGTCGAGCGCCCGCGCCGCCGGTGAATCGGGCTGGGCGGCGACGATGGGCCGTCCGGTGTCGGCCAGGTCCGCCAGATGCGCCTGCAACGGCACCTCTCCGAGCAGCGGCACGCCGAGCTCGTCCGCGAGCCGGGTGCCGCCACCCGCGAGGAAAATGGCGGTTCGCTCGCCGCAGTGCGGGCACACGTAGTAGCTCATGTTCTCGACCACGCCGAGCACCGGGACCCCGACCCGCTCGAACATCTTCGCGCCGCGCAGGCTGTCGCCCACCGCCACTTCCTGCGGCGTGGTGACAATGACCGCGCCGCGGATGTGGACCGACTGCGCCAGCGACAGCTGCGCGTCGCCGGTGCCCGGCGGCAGGTCCACGAGGAAGTAATCGAGCTCCCCCCAGTCCACGTCGCGCAGGAATTGCTGAATCACCTTCATGATGATCGGCCCGCGCCAGATGGCGGGGGCGTCGCGCTCGACGATCAGCCCCAGCGACATCAGCTTCACGCCGTGGGCCTCGAGCGGCTGGATCCGGCCACCCCGCACCTCCGGCTTCCCGTCGACTCCCATCATGCGCGGGATGTTGGGCCCGTAGATGTCCGCGTCCATGAGGCCCACGCGGTGCCCGGCGCGCGCCAGCGCGACGGCGACGTTGGCGGACACCGTCGACTTGCCGACGCCCCCCTTTCCCGACGAGACGGCCAGGATTCTGCCGAGGTGCGGCAGCTCGACGGGGGTCGGGGGTGGAGGGACGCCCGCGGGACCGGGGCGCGGTGCGCCGTCCGCGGTGGCCTGCGCCGCGGCACTCGCATCGGTCACGTTCACCCGCACCGCCGTCACCCCCGGCACTCCCTGCACCGCCTTACGCACGTCGCGCGCGAGCGAGCCGGGATCGTCCCGCGCGAGCAGGAAGGTGAATGTGACCGCGCCCCCGTCGTCCACCGCGAGGTCCTTGACCATGCCGGCGGCGAGCACGTCGGCGCCGCGGCGCGGGTTCTTGAGCTGCGACAAGGCGCGCTCGACGCGCGCTTGGAGGGTATCGGACGCTGGCACTGGAGAAAGGTAGACGGAGATGCAGCGGAGGTGCAACGAGTCGGGGGCGGGCACGGGGATTGCAGGCCTTTGCACTGGCCCAACGGCGCACTCCATGTCCGACGATCGGCACCCCGTTCGCCGCGCCTCGGTGGCGCAGTGGACGACTTATCTGTTGTTCGCCTGTCTCGCGCTCGAAGGCGGCACGATCGTATCCCGCCTGTCCGAGCGCGCCCTCCTCGCTCCCGCAGTGGCGGATGCGCAACCGCTACCCGACGACGTCGCCGCGAGCGACGCCCGCTGGCGCGCGGACGCCGAGAAGCGGGCGGACGCGCGATCTCGCGCGATCGGCACGCTCAACCTCGTGGCGATCGCGTGCACGGCGGTGCTGTGGCTCGTGTGGCTGCACCGCGCGTACACGAACCTCGTGTTCGTCGGGTCCAAACGGGTGCGCTTCAGCCCGACCTGGGCGGTCGGCTACTGGTTCATTCCGTTCGTCA
>Ga0209687_1000544_pt1 | contig 12376 bp, 7 predicted proteins | sample GraSoiAngelo_136_FD_185893 | JGI IMG/M metagenome (GOLD analysis project Ga0209687, IMG submission 185893) | Grasslands soil microbial communities from the Angelo Coastal Reserve, California, USA - 14_0929_09_20cm (SPAdes) (version 2) | ecosystem: Environmental > Terrestrial > Soil > Grasslands ...
CCGGAAAATTACAAACAGGATGCCGGCTTACAGCAGATGCAGGCGCTGATTGCGTGGGGTAGCGGTGGAATGGAAGGCCTTGGCCTTGGTCACGGACGTCAGAAAATGCTCTATCTGCCCTACGCGCACACCGATTTCATTTTTCCCATGATTGGCGAGGAACTGGGATTGCGTGTGAGCTTGCTCGTCGTGTTCCTGTTTATCGTCATCATTGTTTGCGGAATGATGATTGCGCTGCACGCCAAGGATCGTTTTGGCATGCTCCTCGGATGCGGGATTGTTACGCTGCTGGCGTTGCAGGCGGCGGTGAACATAGGCGTGACAACTTCGCTCTTGCCAAACAAAGGGTTACCACTGCCGTTTATCAGTTACGGGGGCTCGAATCTCGCAGCCTGCCTCTTCGGTATCGGTATTTTGTTAAGTATTTACCGACAGGCCAAACTGGAACCGGGAAATACGAAACGCATCACCATGCAAGCGCGCATGACGCCGAGGATATGAAGAATTGCGAATTGCAGATCGCAGATTCCGGAATGCGGGCAGCAGAACGCGAAAGCGCGTCCCTCCGTCCATCAACCAACGACCGTCGACCATCAATCATCTCATGAACGCCGTTATCGCATGTGGAGGAACTGGCGGGCATCTTTTTCCGGGACTTGCTGTCGCGGAAGTGTTGCGCGAGCGCGGACATGTGGTGCTGCTTTTTGTCTCGGAAAAGGATGTCGACGCGCGCGCCTTGAAGGAACATCCTGAAATTCCGTTCGAGAAACTTCCGACGATCGGGCTGCCGTCCCCGTTTTCGCCGGCTATCCTGGGATTTGTTCGCCGATTTAACGAAAGCTTCCGGCGTTGCCGTTCCATCTATCGCCGATTTAATCCCCAAGTTGTTCTCGGAATGGGAGGGTTTACCTCCACTGCGCCCGTGCTTGCCGGAAAAATGCGGGGCGTACCAACGTTCATCCATGAATCGAATGCCATTCCCGGCAAAGCCAACAAATTGACGGCTCGCCTGGTGCGGGCCGTTTTGCTCGGCTTTAAGGAATGCGCTCCGTTTTTCCCGAAAGTAAAAACGGAAGTGACCGGCACACCGATTAGGACGGAATTGCGGCGGATCGATCGCGACACGGCGCGTGAAAAGCTCGGGTTAAGAGCAGATCTCCCGACCGTGCTGGTGATGGGCGGAAGCCAGGGAGCAAGCGGAATTAATCAGGCCATGATCAAGTCGCTGCCCGCGTTAGATGGCGCAACGTTGCAAGTGATTCACCTCACCGGAACACGCGATGAAAAACTTGTGGCGGACAATTATCGCCGCGCGAAACTGCCGGCTTTTGTTGCGGCGTTTCATCATCGCATGGAAGAATTGTACAGCGCGGCTGATTTCGCGGTTGCCCGATCGGGCGCTGCCAGTCTGGCCGAGCTGGCAGCCTTCGCTCTGCCCGCCATTTTGATTCCGTTTCCCTACGCAGCCGACGATCACCAGACACGTAACGCCGAGGTTTTCGTCAAGGCCGGGGCGGCCATCGTGGTTAAGGAATCGGAAATCCTGGATGACGCACTCGCCCACAAAATCCTTCCGTTCGTCAAAGACCAGGGCCCCCTCCAGCGCATGTCGCAAAACGCGGCCAAACTTTCCACTCGAAATGCCGCCAGCGCAGTGGTGGAAACGATCGAGAGATATACCACCGTCGCCGAATGAAAACCGGGCCTACACACCTCAGTCTGGCGCGCTTTCTTACGCGCGAGCATCACCGCGTCCATCTCATTGGCGTGGCCGGAAGCGGAATGAGCGGTGTCGCGGCCTTATTGCTCGAGCTTGGCCACCAGGTGAGCGGTTCGGATAAGTCGATCTCACTCGAAGTGGAACGGTTGCAGCGTCTGGGCTTGAAATTTTTTCAGCAACATTGCAGCAAAGACGCCACTCAAACCGAACTCATCGTCTATTCCTCCGCCATCAAGGTGGACAATCCAATTCTCCTTAGCGCCGGCAAATCGGGAACGCGTACGGCGCGACGCGCAGAAGCGCTGGCGGCAATCATGCAGGATAAACGCGGGATCATTGTTTGTGGCATGCATGGCAAGACTACCACTTCGGCCATGACCGCACATGTTTTGCGGGAAGGGGGCCTGCACCCGTCGCATTACGTCGGCGCGGAGATTCCGATTCTCGGCCAGAACGCCCACTGGGACCCGCGGGGAGAATATTTCGTGGCCGAGGGCGACGAAAGCGACGGCACCATTCGCTGTTTCCATCCAGAACATATCCTGGTCCTGAATATCGAGCTGGAGCATCTCGATTTTTATGAGGACCTGGCCGAAATCGAGGCGGTCTTTGATCAGTTAATCGGGCAAACCTCCGGCAAAATCTTTTTTTGTCTGGATGATCCCGTCACCACGCGTGTTTGCAAATCCGATCGCTCGGTCTCCTACGGTTTTGCCGAGAATGCCGATTATCGGGCGCGGGATATTTCGCTGGAGGATTTTTCCTCAGTCTTTTCTGTATTTCATCACGGCGAAGAACTGGGCCAGGCGCGTTTGAACGTTCCCGGTCGCCACAATGTGCAAAACGCGACCGGCGTGATTGCGCTGGCGAGTGAACTCGGCATCCCGTTCGAGAAAATCGCCAGTGCGCTGGCCAAGTTTCGGCACGCCCGCCGCCGTTTCGAAATCAAATACGCCAGCGACCGCTTTTTGTTGGTCGACGATTACGCGCATCATCCCACGGAAATCCGCGCGACGCTGGCGACAGCGCGTTCCACAGGACGCAAGCGGGTACTGACAATGTTTCAGCCGCATCGCTACACGCGCACCAAGGCATTGTGCAATGAATTTGGCGCCGCCTTTGATCAGGCCGATCGCGTCGTTATCACCGATATTTATCCAGCGAGCGAGCCGCCCATTCCCGGAATCAGTGGCCAGACTATCGCTGACGCCATATCGGCGCACGGTCATCGCGGTGTGACTTATCAATCGCGATTTATGCGCGTGCATCGCGACATCGGCAACATGCTGGTATCGGGCGATCTCATCCTTAGCCTCGGCGCCGGAAACATTCACGAGCAACTTTCGATGCTGGCAGCGGAACTCGTCGTTGCCGAAAAATTAAAGGCGATTGTTGGCGAAGAAGGCGATGTGCGTCTGCACGAGCCGATGGCAAAGCATACGACCCTGCGCGTCGGCGGCCCGGCGCAGTTTTGGGTCGAGCCACGGACGGAAAAGGCATTTGCCGAACTGATCCGTTTTTGCCGGCGCGAAGACTTGCCGCTCTTCGTCGTCGGGCGCGGTTCGAATCTATTGGTGCGCGACGGCGGCATTGAAGGCGTGGTTGTTCATCCCTGTGGCGGCGAATTTGATGACATTAGTGTCAGTGGAACTGAAATTACGTCCGGAGTTGGCGCGAAATTGAAGCAAGTCGCATATGCGGGACGCGATGCCGGCATCGGTGGCCTTGAGTGGATGGAAGGAATTCCTGGCGAAGTCGGCGGTGCGTTACGGATGAACGCGGGCGCCATGGGCGGGCAGACATTTGAACATGTCCTGAGGGTGCGTGTTCTCGATGACGAAGGAAATGCCCACGTCATGACTCCGTCGGAGATGGAAGTACACTATCGTCATGTTCCGACCTTGGAAAAACGATATGCGGTTTCAGCCGTATTTCGCGGCACCCCCTCAGCCAAGGAGGAGATTGTGCGAAAACTCGAGGAGTCGCAGCACAAACGCAAGACCACCCAGCCGGCGGCTTCCAGCGCCGGATGCATTTTCAAGAATCCGGACAGCATTCCAGCGGGAAAATTAGTGGACGAATTAGGTTTGAAAAATTGCGCGATCGGAAAAGCGCGCGTGTCCGAAGTACACGGTAATTTTATTGTTAATGACGGCGGTGCGACCGCGTCGGAAATGCTGGAGTTGATTGAAAAAATCCAGGCAACCGCGCGGGAGAAACGCGGCGTCGAATTACAAACGGAAGTTCAAATCGTTGGGAGAATGCATGAAGGGAATGCAATCGAAAGGGGAGAACTGAAATGAGCGCGCTACCAAAACGAATTGCAGTATTAATGGGTGGACCCGGTTCCGAGCGGGATGTCTCCCTTGCCACAGCGCGCGGCGTTGCCAAAGCGCTCCGCTCGCGCGGCGCGGAAGTTTTCGAAATCGATGTTCGCAATGAAAATTTCGAGCTCCCACAGAACATCGAAGTCGCCTTCCTCACCATTCATGGGACCTTCGGCGAAGACGGCCAAATTCAGCAGATTTTGGAAGATCGCGATGTTCCCTACACCGGCGATGGCGTAAATGAGAGTCGGACCGCCTTCGATAAAATTGAATCAAAGAAGAAATTTGAAGCTGCTGGTGTTACGACCCCTCGCTGGCAGATCATCGGTTCGAATGAGCGACCGACCCTTCCGCTTCCTTTCGTGGTTAAGGCGCCACGACAAGGCTCGACCGTTGGCATCTATATTATTAGGAGCGCCGATCAACTTGAGACCGGCCTGGCGGAAGCGCGTAAATTTGATCGTCGGTTACTGGTCGAAGAATTCGTGCCCGGCCGCGAACTGACGGTCGGCATTCTGGGTGATCAAGCCCTTCCGATTATCGAGATTATTCCGAAGAGCGGCTTCTACGATTTCGCCAATAAGTATCCGTTCCTGAATCCGCAGGCCGGCGGCGGAGCAGAACATGTTTGTCCGGCCAAGATTGAAGAAAAGCTGACGCGTCAAATTCAGGAACTGGCGTTGCGAGCGTATCGTTCGATCGGTCTGCGCGTTTATTCGCGAGTGGATGTGCTCCTGCCGGAAAACGCGGCTCCGACGGTTTTGGAAGTTAACACTATTCCGGGAATGACGGAGGCGAGTTTGTTGCCGGAAGCAGCCGCAGCTGCGGGCATCAGCTACGAGGACCTGTGTCTGCGGATTATTGAATTATCGCGTCTGCGGAGAGGGAGAGGGAAATGAGATTAAGCAACTCCACTCGCAAACGGTCTCGCAATAAGCGCGTCTCGAATCCGCGTCAGCGCAAACAGCAGCATCTGCTTGATGTCAAGGTGCGCGCGCGCAAAGCCACGCAGTATCGCAACCGACGCGTCCTGGTTTTCATGTCCAAAATCGTTCTTGCCGCCGCCATCTGCGGCGGAAGCGTTTTTGGCGTGCGCGTGGCAATGCGACGGTTCTTTTTTGAGAATCCGGATTACCGCCTGGCGATGATCGATGTGCAGACGGATGGAAGTTTGCTGCGCGATCAAGTTTTAAGAGCGGTCGATTTGCGCGAAGGCGAAAATATTTTTCGAGTCAACCTCGGGCACGTCCATCGCGTTCTACAGCAGTTGCCGCAGGTGGATGAAGTGGAATTGGTGCGCAAGCTACCGGGAGAAATCGACATTCGCATCGTCGAGCGCAAACCGATCGCCTGGATCACGAGCGAGAAAGAGATTTCCGATCCATTTCAGTCTGATGTCGCATTTTTAATCGACGCACGCGGGGTCCTGATGAAGGAAAGAAAATTGTTGCCGGAATATCTCGGGCTGCCGTTGATCACCGGTTGCACCAGCGAATCGCTCGAGCCGGGGAAAATTGTTCAATCTGTCGAAGCCAAGGCGGCCTTGGAATTACTGCGTTTGAGCGCGGGTAGTTTCATGCAAACCCGTTTCCAAATTCGCGAGATCGACCTCTCCAAAGGCTACTGCCTGGTCGTGACGGACAAGAATCACACTCGAGTCACCGTCGGATTCGATCAGCTCGAAAAACAGATTCAGCGGCTCGAACAATTCCTGGTTTATGCCGACGATTCCCGGCGCGACATCGAAACGGTCAATTTGATGGTGCAGCGCAACATTCCGGTAACCTTCATGAAACCACCGGCCGAAGTGATTAATGACACCATCGATCCGGAGGAGACGCCGCGCATTATGAAAGCAATTCCGGTGCATCCGCCGGCTCCGGCGTCGGGAAAAGGAAAATCAGCCCTGCCGGCATCGGGAAAAACCCAAAACGGGCCGCAACCTTTTTCATTGCAAAAACAAAACTCAGAAAAGAAAGGCGGAAATGGCCAGTAATGATTTGATGATAGGGTTGGAAATTGGGACGTCTAAAATTTGCGTCGTTGTCGGCGAAGCGCGTCTGGACGGAACGACGAAAATTTTGGGCGTCGGGCAGGCGCCTTCGCGCGGTGTGCGCAAAGGCGAGGTCGTCGATTTCGAGACGGCGATGAAATGCGTCTTGGAAGCGTTAAGCGACGCCGAAACGAAAAGCGACGTGATGATCAAGGGCGTTTATGTCGGCGTGACCGGCGCGCACATTCAGAGTTTCAACAACCGTGGCTGCGTCATGCTACCGGACGATCATGATGAAATCGATGAGCAGGATATCGAGGACGTGAAGATCAATGCCCGCGAAGTGAGCATTCCGGCGCAGAACGCGTTTCTCCATTCCATCATTCAGCACTATCACGTCGACGGCCAGGATGGCGTGCTCAATCCCGTCGGCATGCTTGGTCACAAGCTGGAAGCGGATTTTCACATCATTCATGGTGTGCGTACTCGTATTCAAAACACCATTCGCTGTGTCAAGGAACTGCCCTTGGAGGTGGAAGATGTCGTTTTTAATCCGCTTGCCTCCGCTCAGGTGGTCCTAACCCAACAGCAAAAAAACATGGGAGCACTGGTGATCGACATGGGAGGCGGCACCGCTGATTACATTCTCTATGTCGATGGCGCAGTGAAGCAGAGCGGTTCTCTCGGCATCGGCGGCGATCACATTACTAACGATATCTCGATGGGGCTGCGCATTCCGATGGCGCGCGCGGAGAAGTTAAAAATCGACGAGGGCAGCGTGATTCTGGGAAATTGTCTTCCGGGGGAGACGGTGGTGTTAAAGGACGATTCCGGGTTTGCCGGCAAGGAAGTGGAGCGCGAGACGCTCAATACCATCATTCATTTGCGCGTGCGCGAGACACTCGAGCTGCTCAGGCGCACGCTGGAGGAAGAATCGTTCATCAATTTTATCGGCGAAGGCATCTTCATCACGGGCGGATGCAGCCTGATTCGCGGCATTGATAATCTGGCCGAGGAAACATTTGAAATTCCGGCGCGAATCGCTCACGCCCAGACCATGTCAGGGCTAACCTCTGCCTTTCAGAACCCGCAGTTTTCCACCGCCATCGGACTGATCAAATATGCTCAGGCGGTGCAGGCAGAGCGACCCCAACGGCGCGGATTTGGTCGCATTTTCAGCCGGTTTATTCCCGGAATGCGATGAGAGGCACTCAAAATCAACATCCGAGCAAACCGATTTTTGATAGAGGGATGCCCTCCGTGGCGTCCCATAATTTTGGGACGGGACAGCGCCCGTCCCTCCACTTCACAGACAGGGTAAAAATATGATTCAACTAAGCCGAAACTACAGTCTGCCGGAACGAGAAGAGCAAATCATCCCGATTAAAGTGATCGCGGTGGGAAGCGCCGGGTCAAATGCGCTGGATCGCGTTGTGCTTGATGGGATGGACAAGTCCGATCTCATCGCCGCCAACACCGACGCGCAATCCCTCGCCAGTTCGGTGGCAGCGTTGAAAGTGCAATTGGGACGTTCGGTTACGCGCGGACTTGGCACCGGCGGCGATCCCGAACTCGGATTTGATGCCGCACAGGAGGCAGCCGATGAAATCCGCCAGGTCCTGACGCAAGCCCGGCTGATCTTTATCTGTGCCGGTCTCGGCGGCGGCACTGGTTCCGGCGCAGCGCCCGTCATCGCCCAACTGGCGCGTGAGATGGGCGCGCTCGTGATCGCATTCGCGACTGTGCCATTTACCTTCGAAGGAAAACGTCGTGCCGCTCAGGCTCGCGATGCTCTTGCTCGTTTGCACGAATCCACCGATGCCGTCGTCTGTTTCGAGAACGATCGCATGGCCGACATGGTCGCGCCCAAAGCTGGTATCCATCAGGCTTTTGCGGTTGCCGACATGGCGATCAGCCAAAGTTTGCGTTCGATTATAAATTTGATCCAGCGGCCAGGCATCATGCGCATCGGTTTCGATGATTTGCTCGCGGCACTGCGCGGCGGCGGTGGGCGTTGTCTCTTTGGTTTTGGCGAAAGTGATTCGGATAATCGTGCGCACCAGGCACTGGCACAGGCGTTGAAGAATCCCTTGATGGATCGCGGGCGCTCGCTCGCCAATGCCTCCAGTGTGCTGGTGCAAATCACCGGCGGTCCTGGTATGACCCTGTCGGAAGTGGAAATCTTGATGCGCGATCTGAACAAGCACATCGGGGAAGAAACGCAGCTTCTTTTCGGGACGGCGGTTGACGGCCGGATGGGCGATCGGTTGAGCGTTACACTGCTCAGCTCGCTGCCTGTCGCGGAAACCGAAATTACGGCGCGGAAACCAAAGCGTCCGGTAATCGCAACCGCTCCGCCGCCCGAGCCGGTTATCGAAACGCCGACAATCGAGTCGTTCGTTGAACCCGCGGCGATGAATATCCCGGCGACGCTCGAGCCGGAGCCAGTGCAGCCTGTTTTTCAAGAACCGGAGATTTTGGATCCCGAACCCGTAATCGAAGAAAATTTATCGCCGCGCGAAATGCCGGAGGCAACTCCGGTAGTGGAGGAGATCATGAAAGAGGAGCCTCCTCCGCCGCGAATCATTCCGCCGAAAAAGAAACCGCTAATCGCGCCAAAGGCTGAGCCTGAAAACTCGAAGCGCGAAAAAGCTGCCGCCGCTCGCCAGGAAGTGTTGCAATTTGAGCCGGTCACCCGGGGTCGTTTTGAAAAGAGCGAGCCGACGATTGTGGAAGGGCAGGACTTGGACGTCCCGACATTTTTGCGGAAGAACATTCGGGTGAAATAGATCTGTCACCCCGAGCGAAGTCGAGAGATAGCACTCAACGTCGGGCGGAAGGGCGCGCTCTCTCATTAACACCGGCCTTCAGGCCGGTGTTGTTCAACTGTACAGAGCTCAAGCCGTTTTAACGGCTTTATCACCCTGCCAACGCAGGCCATGACGCTCGGCGAACTCGCGTAACTCATCGGCAAATGTGCGGACGCGATGATGTTCTTCTTGCCCGGCAATATACTCAGCAACCCGTTTAACATTGGATTCCGAGACAGAGAAAGCGCCGTAGCCTCTTCCCCACGCGAATTTTCCCCGCAGAATATTGTTCGCATTGACCCAGTGAGAAGAACTTCCCTTTAGCAGCTGGATCAGTTCCTCGATCGACAAATTAGTTGGAAGATCGATCAGCGCGTGAACGTGATCGGCATTTACGAAATTGATTTTCATGTAGACACCTTTTGTATCGGCGTAATCACCGAGGTAACGTGATAGGCGAGCCGCAGCTTGTTTATCTAGCAGCTTTTGGCGATTCAAAGTTCCCCAGATGAGGTGGATCTAGCAGCGGGAGTAAGACTGCACCGACATGGTATTGATGGTAAGCCGTTGAAACGGCTGGTGTCGATCTCCAGCGACGATCACCGGCCTAAAGGCCGGTGTTAATGAGAGTGGCGTCCTCGGATTAATCCGGCGAAGAAGATTATTTCTTCATCAAATCCAACACCGCCGCCGTCATTGCCACAACCCCAGTCCGAATAGTCGGTTCCGGCACGGGTGCGAATTTGCTCGAATGCAAGGTTGGGAGTGGTGCCGCGCCCGGCTTTTTTGATTCCGCTAATTTTGCCGGATCGACTGCGCCGACATGAAAATTGGCCGTGGGGATGGAATGTTCCGGTACTAAACTGTATTCGGAGAAATCTTCGCCGCCCATCGTCGGATCGACCATTTCGACGTTCTGATCGCCCAACGCTTTTTTCCAAACCGCGACGAGTCGTTTGGTTAGCTCGGGATCGTTGTACATCGCGGGTGCGAAGTGATCACGCAGCACATTCGCCGTCGGCATTTTGTCGGCTGGCAATCCCGCGGCACTGGCGCATCCCTTGGCGATTCGCTCAATTGCGGCAAGGACGCGTTCCCGTACCTCGGCTTTGTAAGTCCGAACCGTGAGCTGCATTTTCACTTCATCCGGTATGATGTTGTGTTTGGTCCCGCCGTGGATCGAACCAACAGTGACGACAATAGGATCGAGCGGATTGGTCTCACGACTCGCGATCGTTTGCCATTGATTGATGATTTCCGCAGCCAGCACGATCGGGTCTTTGGTTCGATGGACGTACGCGCCGTGACCGCCGATGCCGTGGACGGTCACATCAACCGAATCAACATTGGCCGAGGTGTAACCCTCGGTAACGCCGATGTGGCCGATCTCCAAATCAGCTTTGTCGTGAAAACCAAGGGCGTAATTCGGTTTGGGCCAGCGCGTGTAAAGCCCGTCACGCAACATGGCGCGTGCACCCGTACCGAGCTCTTCCGCCGGTTGGCCGACGAACACAAGCGTGCCGTGCCATTGATCCTTCAGTTTCGCGAGGGAGCGCGCCACACCGATGAGAGTCGAGACGTGAACGTCGTGTCCGCAGGCATGCATCACGTGCACGTCATCGCCCTTCTCGTTCTTGCTCACCACCGTGCTGGCGTAAGGCAGTCCTGTTTCTTCCTGCACCGGCAACGCATCGAGGTCAGTCCGCACCAAAACGACCGGCCCGTCGCCGTTTTTCATCACGCCCACAACGCCATAACATTTCTGGTCGGCCTTTTCGTATTTACCGACGTTCTCGGTCACGTCGCAGCCGACCGCTTTCAGTTCCTTCGCCAGTAATGCAGACGTCCGCTGCTCCTGCGTCGACAGTTCCGGATGGCTGTGAACATCTTTGTAGATCGTGAGAAGGGAGGGCAGCTCGGCATCGGCTAGTTGTTGCGGGTTTTGTTGCGCAAACGATGTGAGCGAGGCGGCCGTTGAAATTACCAGGAGAAATCGGAGCTTCATGTCTCTACTTTTAGCCGCCGCGCCGGGCAAAGTCGAAGGATTGATTGTGGCGCGTCCTCCCCTTCTGTCATGTCGAGCGTCAGTCGAGACATCTCTAATCTTTTCTGAAGTTAAGTTAGAGATGGAAAGCCTGGCCTCACCAACTGCGTTGGCTGCGTTGCAGCCTCGACTTCCGCTCGGAATGACAGGAAGGATGATGTATTTGGCGACTTCCCCGGCGACGATTCCGTCACGATGCGCTACTGTGACCAATCATGACCAGCTTGCCTGATGGAATTGAAATTCGCGGTGAAATTGCTTCGGGATTCGATCAAATCCTGACCCCAGAGGCACTTGCGTTGGTGGCCAAATTGCAACGCGAACTGGGACCGCGCCGAGTCGAATGTTTAAGGCGCCGAGAGGAGCGTCAAGTTCGGCTGGATGCGGGCGAGTCGCTCGATTTTCTCAGCGCAACGAAACACATTCGCGATGGCGATTGGACCTGCGCATCGATTCCGGCCGATCTGCGTGATCGCCGGGTGGAGATCACCGGGCCGACCGATCGCAAGATGGTGATCAACGCCCTCAACTCCGGCGCGAAAATGTTTATGGCGGATTTCGAGGATGCGAATTCGCCGACTTGGCCTAACATGATTGAGGGTCAGATTAATCTGCGCGATGCCATCCGGCGCGTCATTAGCTTCAGCAGTCCGGAAGGGAAGGAATATCAATTGGGTGAGCGGCTAGCTACGTTGCTCGTCAGGCCACGGGGCTGGCATTTGATCGAAAAGCACATGCTCGTGGACGGCCAGCCCGTCGCGGGCGGTTTGTTCGATTTCGGTCTCTACTTCTTTCACAACGCGCGCGAGCTGCTCGATCGCGGGAGCGGCCCGTATTTTTATCTTCCAAAGATGGAGAGTCATCTCGAGACCCGGGTTTGGAACGACGCCTTCAATCTCGCACAGGACGATATGAGGATTCCGCGTGGCAGCGTTCGCGCCACCGTACTGATCGAAACCATTCCGGCTGCGTTTGAGATGGACGAAATCCTTTATGAACTGCGCGATCATTCCGCCGGACTGAACTGCGGACGCTGGGATTACATTTTTTCCTGCATCAAAAATTTTCGGAACAATCCGGACTTCGTGCTGGCTGATCGCGCCCTGATCACAATGACGACGCATTTCATGCATTCCTATTCGCTCCTTTGCATCAAGACGTGCCACCGACGGAACACGTTCGCGATGGGCGGAATGGCCGCTTTCATTCCGGTGAAAGATGATCCAGCGAAAAACGAGCAGGCATTCGCGAATGTGCGCGCGGACAAGGAACGCGAAGCCAACGATGGCCATGACGGCACCTGGGTAGCGCATCCGGGAATGGTGCAGCTGGCGACCGAAGCATTTGATGCGGTGATGCCGCAGCCGAACCAGATCGATCGCAAACGCGACGACGTGAAGGTGAAGGCGCGTGATCTGCTTGATTTTCAACCAAATAATCCGATCACCGAAGCCGGCTTGCGCCAAAACGTGAGCGTGGGCG
>Ga0209687_1000546_pt1 | contig 12362 bp, 8 predicted proteins | sample GraSoiAngelo_136_FD_185893 | JGI IMG/M metagenome (GOLD analysis project Ga0209687, IMG submission 185893) | Grasslands soil microbial communities from the Angelo Coastal Reserve, California, USA - 14_0929_09_20cm (SPAdes) (version 2) | ecosystem: Environmental > Terrestrial > Soil > Grasslands ...
TCCTTCTGCCGCCACTCCCACCAGATTACAAAGAGCAGCGATGCCGCTGAGATGATCGAAAGAGCCAGGATGAAATGTGATTCGAACCAATCATCGCGTTGACCTTTATCGAGGATGATCTGCAGCGTGCCCAGCCCAAGCGCCACGAACCCGAGGCCTACATAGTCAACCTTCATTTCTGAAAATCTTCTTCGCCGTAGGTGAGGCGGATCCTGAATCAGGCGCGAAGTCAGCAGCAGCGAGATTATGCCGACCGGAATATTTACAAAGAAAATCCAGCGCCAGGTGTAGTTGTCAGTGATCCATCCGCCGAGAGTGGGCCCGATCGCCGGGGCCATAACCACCGCGATTCCGTAGACAGCGAACGCCATGCCGCGTTTAGCGGGAGGGAAGGTGTCGGCAAGAATCGCCTGCTCGCTCGGCTGCAACCCGCCGCCACCAGCGCCTTGCAGCACGCGGAAGAAAATCAGCATGGCGAGATTCGGCGCCAGCCCGCAAAGCAGAGAGCTGACGGTGAACAACGCAACGCAGCTCATGTAAAACCGCTTACGTCCGATGATCGAAGAAATCCAGCCGCTAAGGGGCAGAACGATCGCATTAGAAACGAGATAGGAGGTAAGAACCCACGTGCTCTCGTCTGTGCCGGCTGAAAGGCTGCCGGCTATGTGCGGCAATGCCACGTTGGCGATGCTGGTATCCAGCACCTCCATAAACGTGGCCAAAGTTACGGCCAACGCGATAATCCAGGGATTAATCGCAGGCCGCGACGGTTCGGCCGCATCCATGGTGAGCGTCGCGGAACTCATCTAATCCAGACCTTCGGCTCAACTGACATTCCGGGCCGCAGCGCATGCTCTTTGGTTTCCCCGGGATCGAACGTGATCTTCACGGGAATGCGCTGCACGACTTTTACATAATTTCCCGTGGCATTCTCTGGCGGGAGCAAGCTGGTGATTGAGCCGCTCGCCCCGGCGATGCTCTGCACGTGACCTTTGTATTTCTTGCCGTTGGAGTCCACGGCGATCGTGACCGGCTGTCCTACCTGCATCTGCCTGAGTTGGGTTTCTTTAAAGTTGGCGGTCACCCAGATATCGTCGAGATTGATGATCCGCATCAGCTCCTGGCCGGGTTGAACATTCTGTCCGACCTCCACGGTCCGGTTAGTCACCACACCGTTCACTGGCGCGACCACTGACGTGTATTGCAGGTTCAGCTCCGCCTGCTCGAGCGCCGCTTTCTTGAATTGCACCTGCGCCAGCGCCGATTGGGCGCGCGAACGAATCGCCGCCACTTGCTGAGGTGCGGTACTCGCCGAGCGCAGATTGGCCTCAGCCTGCGCTAATTTGCTCTGCGCCTGCGTAATTTGTTGTTCGGCAGCAGCGGCGGAGGCTCGCGCCGCCTCCACAGCAGCCGCGCTGGCCTTCGCCGCAGCCAGTGCCTGATCATATTGCTGTTGCGAGACTTCCTCTTTGTCGACCAGTTGCTTGTAACGCACCAGATCATTTTGAGCTTTAACGTTATTCGCTTCCGCCTGCAGCAGTTGCGCCCGGGCGGCATCGAACTGCTGACGAGCAACCGAAATTCCCGCACGCGCGTTTTCCACATCGGCCTGCGCCGTGCTCAACTGGCTTCCCGTGCTCACGGAAGTGATAGGAACGTTCACCTGCGCGGCCTGCGCCACCGCCAAAGCGTCGGCATAATCGGCCTTGGCGCGATCTACTGCAACTTGGTAATCGCGGGGATCGATTTGCACCAGTGGCGTCCCTGCATTCACATATTGGTTGTCATCAACAAGCAGCTTCTCCACGTGCCCAGAAATTCGCGCGCTGATTGCGTTCAAGTGGCCATCGATCTGCGCGTCATCAGTCGATTCGTAACTGGTAAAGTAGCGCCACAGGAAGAAGCCAACCACGAGCAGCACGATCAGGATGAGAATGAGCAATCTGCGAAAGCGAGGACTCCGCGAAGCTCGCCTCCAGCGAAGGTCCCGCTCAGAAGACGGTAGGGGCGATGGCGAGGCGGGGTGAGGCCTTGATTCTGGCGGAGTCTGGGGAGTAGTGCGCACCGTCTCTGTCGTCTGTTCCATAGATTACTTACTCTGAAAGTACCTTTTTACGCCCTCTTCCGCGTAGCCGATGGCGCGAGCCAGCTCAATCTTGGCCAGATTGTGAGCGTAAAGGCTGGAAATGTAGTTTTCATTCGCGGCGGCAACGCTCTCTTGCGCTTGGACCACTTCGAGATTGTCGGTTACACCTGCGGCAAAACGATCTCGCGCTTGGAGCAGTGTTTGATTTGCCAGATCCACGGAACTCTGCGCGACCTGTACTTGTTCGTTAGCGGCCGCAAGGTCCAGCAGGGCGGTGCGAATTTCGTATTCGATTCTGCCGCGCAGATCACCTAACTGAGCCCGATTTTGCCGCAGCGTGGCCTCCGCCTGCAGAACATCTGCGTGAATCTTTCCGCCGGGAAAAATCGGGATGTTCAACGATCCAGATACCTGAAACGTGCCATGAGAATTTCCCGGGGTCACACCCAAATCACCATAATTAGCAGCGAAACCGAGACTCGGAAAATGCTCAGCCGTGGCGGCATTGCGAAAATGCTCCGCCGAGCGTACCTGCTGAAGGGCAGCTTGATAATCGGAACGCGAAGCGTAGGCCCGCTGCAGGCTTTCTTCCAGTCCCAGCGCTGCCAACGGCGCGTACGGAACTTTCTCGGTCAACGTAAATTCCTGGCCGGTGGGCAGTCCGATCGCCCGCGCCAAAGCCAGTTTCTGCTTGGCATAATCGTTGCGCACTACGATCAACTCTTGCTGCCGTGTTTGCAGCTCGACGTGAGCGCGCAGCGTGTCAATCGCGGGACTTACCCCCGCTTTTTGCTGATCTGCAGTTTTGCCATATAAAGCTTGCGCGGTTTGCACTTGCGCCTGCGCCGTATCCACACGCGCCGCTCCGGCAATCGCCTGAAGATAGGCATTGCCGACTGCCAGCACCACTAGATCACGCGCGTCTTTATAGGAATATCGTGCGGCCTGCAGGTTCGCCGCCGCTCCGCGCTCCCGGTCGAGGCTTTTCAGATTAAAAAGAGATTGGCTCCAATACACACGCGCATCGAAATAGCCGTAAGGCCCGACGATCTGAGGGATCTTCCCGAATGGCGAATTGGAAGGAAAACGAAGCCCGAGGGCCGCGAGATTCTGCTGTGCGACATTCTCGCTTACCCCCGCACTGAGATTGGGAAGCAAGTCGCTCAGTTCCTTCCACCTCTGCCCTCGCGCCGCAATCACACTGTCGCTTTGCAAAAGCAGTCCAAGGTTATTTCTCAGGCCGCGGTCAATGGCATCTTTGAAGGAGAGCGGCAGAACCTCTGGACTGACTTTCCCCTCAGCGACGCTACCGGTGAAAGGATTTTGATTCAGACTTCCGACGCTGCTTGGAATGGGGGTTGCAGATGATTGGGAAGGGGAATACTCGCTCGACTCGGAAGTTGCGTTCATCACCTGGGCCAGCGCCGGCCAACTACATCCGGCAAGAGCAAATAACAGGGCAATCGTTGCGGAGCGATAACGCTTTTTCCTCAATGGCAAGCACTGGCTAGTACTCGAATCTTGCATATTGAATCAGGGGCTGACAGGCTGAACATCGGCGGGTCAGTAAGTTATGTTGATTCTTTTTGCCGGTTCATAGATGCAAAGGATCGTTGCCGCGATGGAGATGCCGACAACATTCAAGCCCGCTGTAGCGGTTGCCTTTCTAGGCAATAGATGAGCACGTTCGGGCTTCTACTCGCAACCAGATAGCATCTAACCTTGCCTGTGGAGGAGGTCTGCTTGAGAAAGCTCACGTTGATAGCTGCGTTATGCATTTTGTTTCTTATGCCGACATTCGCTCACGCCCAGGAATTCGATGCCGCGATTGGCTTCGGGACACTGACGGCTCCATCTGGATCCGTGGCGTTGGCGAATGGCGAGAACGTTACGGAACGTGGCGGGCTGTATCCTGGATTCAGTGCCGACTTCATTATTAAGCACCGCCTCGGCGTCAGCGGAAATGTGGCTTGGCGAGCCAGCCGGAATCTTTATGCCGGAGTTCTACCGTACCGCCCAATTTTTTACGATTTCAATGGCATCTACGCTCCGAAATTGGGCACACGGGCGACCGCCGAGATGATGGCAGGCATTGGCGCTGAGAGTCTTCGCTTCTATACTCCACAATTCCAGTGCAGCGCATTTTCCTGCACGAACTATGTCAGCAGCAATCACTTCATGGGGCACGTTGGCGGTGGTTTGCGCTTTTATGTCTGGGGACACATGTTCGTGCGTCCCGAAGCGCACTTATATCTGATTCATAACAACAGCGAGTTTCCGTCATCCCAGGCGACCCGTTTCGGGTTGTCGATCGGATACACCTTCGCCCCGGGATTCTGAGATTCACCAAAACAGCCTCTTTCTGTCTCAACTCGCTAACAGTTCTCGATCTCTCTGAGTTACGCCTGTGCCTTGAAGCCTTCGCTCCCTCCCCTTAAACTTAAAAGATGCACACCCATGTCGGCCACAGCGCGGGCGAGAGAACTTCGCGAGTTTTGCGCGTCTCGCTCTTCGTAACTCTGGCCTACATTGTTCTGCTGGTTGTTGCCGGTATTCGTGCCCATTCGCTGGCCTTGCTCTCCGAAGCCGGCCACAATTTGTCTGATTTTTTCGCGTTGCTGCTGTCGCTCTTCGCCGTTTATCTGCAGTCGCGCCCGCCCAGTTCTACTGCGACATATGGCTATCACCGCGCCGGAGTTCTGGCGGCCCTGGTGAATGCGGCGTCCCTGGTGGCAGTTTCGTTCCTGATTTTTTATGAGGCTTTCCGCCGTTTGCAGGCCCCGCAACACGTTCATGCAGGCGTGATGATCGGCGTGGCCGCAGCGGGCGTAGTCATGAATGGTGTGATTGCCTTGTTGCTGTATCGCTCGGGGCGGGATGTGAACATTCGCAGCGCGTTCCTGCATGAGATTTGCGACACGCTCTCGACGGCGGCGGTTATCGTAGGCGGCTGGGCGATCCTTGCCACCGGACAGTCCTGGATTGACTCGGCGCTTTCAGTCGGGATCGGCGCCCTCATCCTATGGTCCGGCTTCGGCATCGTCCGCGAGACGCTGAACATTCTGCTCGAAGGCACGCCTCGCGGGATCAAGTTGGAGCGCGTGGAGACGGCGATCCGAACCATTGAAGGCGTGAACGACGTTCACGATCTCCACATCTGGAGCATCGGCTCGGAAACTCGCGCTTTGTCCTGCCACATTGCCATTGCTGATATTCCGCCTTCAGTCAGCGAACGCATTCTCCGGGACGTCAAAGACCGGCTGCATCGGAATTTCCGCATCGACCACACTACAATTCAATTTGAACACGTGGAGTGCGAAGTGGCGCACGGATGCGTGATGCCGGTAGGCGGAGAAGAACATCATCACAGTCATTGAGAAGCTGGGATTTGGGATCTCCTTAGACCAGGATCCCAACATGGCGGCGCTGGCAAAGTTCCTGTTATTGTCGTTGTGCGATGAAATCGTTTTTCTTTGCGTCGATCAAGACGGGGCCGCATAACTCCCGAGCGCCCAACCTCAAGGGCATGGCCCCTCGACTCGGTTCCAAAATGAAATTCTTACAAAATTAGTTTAATCGGGAAGGGCACGAGTTTTACTCGTGCCAGAGTAGTCTAATCGCACAGCGGCTTCCAGCCGCTGAGGTGCGCTTGTGAAGCCTACTCGTCTAATGTCTCCGCCCGGAACGTATTTCGTGACTTTCGCCGCTTGGCGACGACAAAGGCTCTTCGTGGTGGAGCGTTATGCCCGGCTGTTCTTGAGGACGATATGCCTACCGGCGCCAAGGCAAACTCCAGTTACACGCTTTTGTGCTAATGCCCGAGCACGTACATTTGCTGCTTACCCCGGCGGAAGACGTTGATACTCGAGCGCACCGTGCAGCTCATTAGGGGCGGCTATTCGCATGCGTTCGGGATTGAGTTTGGGAAACACAAGGAGTTTTGCAGAGAGGTTTCACGGACCATCGGATTCGGGATCGTGCAGATTTTGAAAGGCACCGGGAATACATTCACGACAATCCCGTTGCCCACAGGCTCGCGGATCGGGCAATGGAATATCGCTACTGCTCGGCATATCCAGGATTCAAATTGGACGCGCTGCCCTCAGCGGCTGAAGCCATCGTTGCATAACCGCGAATCGGCACGAGTGGAACTCGTGCCCTTCCCGATCCCGAATGGGGAGCCGAATTCCAATGATCAGCTATCGGTCCGTTCTAGTGCCTCTGTGCCGCTTTGTTGCTGATAAATCTCTCTCACTCTCTCAATCGCATCCGCCTCCTCCGTGGGCTTGTCCGGCCTGAGCCGCACAATCCTCGGAAATCGCAGCGCAAAGCCGCTGTTGTGTCTGTCGGACCGCATTATGTTGTTAAAGGCGACCTCCAGCACGATCTTCGGTTCCACGATCAGCCGCATGCCCTGATCTTCGATCGTGTGCTCCAGAAACCACTTCGTCATCTGAGTAATTTCGGCATCTGTCAGCCCAGAGTATGCCTTGCCGATGTTCACCAGTTTCTCGCCGTCACGTACGGCAAACGTGTAATCGCTCAAAACGCCGATGCGCTTGCCATGTCCGTACTCGACGGCAGTCACTACGACGTCCAAGGTCGCGAGCTCCCGTTTCAGCTTCAGCCACGATTTCCCGCGCCGGCCAAGCGTATAGGGCGATTCGGGATCTTTGATCATCAATCCTTCATTGCCACGCGACTGCGCCGCGTCAAATAAGCTATCGAGTTCTGGCGCAGATGAAGCTTGAAACACCGGCGCTCGTAACACCCGCGTGTTTTGGGCCGGCTCGGCTGAATCGAAAATGAGCCGGGCCTGCGCGCTGCCACTGCGTTCCGCTACTGGATTTCGGGCCGCCGCCAGCAAAGCATCCAGAACTTGCGCGCGCTCGCGCAATGGCCGCTCCAGCAGCAGATCATTCCCCGCATAGAGCACGTCGAACACGAGATACGCTACCGGAACCTTGCGCATTAACTCGTGACTCACTTTCTTGCGCCCCAGCCGATGCTGTAGCGCGTTGAACGGCAGTGCGCGTCCCACTTCATTCGGCTCGCCTACCAGGTAGCTCCAGGCGACGATCTCCCCATCAAGGATCACATCCTGCGGAATCACGGCAAGCACATCCGGCAGCTCGGGAAATGATTCTGTGATGTCATCCCGCGTTCTGGAAAAAATCTTTACCTCGCCGCCTGCGCAGTGTGCTTGCGCGCGAATGCCATCGTACTTGTCTTCCACAAACGCATTCTCGAAATAGCTGAGCGCCTCTTCGGCCGATTCCGCAGGGCTCGCCAGCATGAAGCCGAGCGGATGAAACAATCGCATCTTCGCCTCAGCGAGCTTTCCCGCCGCCGCCAGTTCCAGCGTCTGACCAATATCGCCGAGCAGCATGTTTGCGCGCTGTACCTGGGGCAGCGTGCCTCCATACGCTTTTGCGATCGCTTCTTCGACCAAGCTTTCTTTCAAGCCAATCCGCAGATCGCCAGTCATGATTTTTAGGATGTACTTCGCTTCAAGCGGTGTGACTTGCGAGAGCAGTTCGCGGACCAAAGCGGATTTGTCGGCCGGGCCGCGTGCGGCAGCAATTTGCCGAAATCTGGCTTGGATTTCCGCCACGCTCAAGTCACGTCCATTGATGGCCGGCAACACTTCGGCAGCGACTGCGCCCAAATCTCCGTGGCGCCGATAAGCTTCACTCAAATCCCGTTCAGCTTTGCCCGAAAGCGCCTCGACCACTCGCCACAACAACGTACCGCCGACGTTCAAGGTTGTCTCTTCCCATACCGGAAACGGCCGCCCTGAAAGAAACACTGCCGACACAACTGCCTGATCGATCGGACACGACTTGATGTACTCCCCCACAATGGCGACCTTCTCAAGCTTTTTTGGCGTGCCTGCGATTCGTTCACATGTTTGCGCAAACTTCAGCATTGATATTGTGGCCGCTGGAGCAACTCGTCCTGGATCGTGTGCCACTTTGAGGCACGGGCTTTTGCCCGAAGTAACTGTCGTTGGGAGACTTACATCTCGCTAGGCGATGCTAAAATCAGCTTACTCTGTGTTACCCTAATTCTCGACGAGCTACGCTCGCCGGAAGCGTTATCCGAAGAAGGATCATCTAACAAACATGCGGTTCTTGAAAACATTGTGGCGTTTCCTTGTTTCAGTGCAACTGCTGCCGGCGCTCGAGGGCGGCGAGGAAACCCTCGTGGGCGGCCAGGCCGTACTCGAAGGCGTTATGATGCGTTCGCCTCATGCGTGGGCGATAGCCTGCCGCAAGCCGAGCGGCGAGGTCCTGACCCACAGTGAGCCGCTTGAGCGCCTTTCAGAGAAACATAAATGGATGGGCTGGCCCGTAGTTCGCGGCGTGATCACGCTCGGCCATGCCATGACCCTTGGTTTTCGCGCCCTAAAGTTCTCGGCCAATGTCGCGCTTGATGAGCTCCAACCCGAGGAACAGGGCAAAAAGAAGCTTGAAATCAGCGGCTGGATGGCAGCCGTGAACGTTGTCTTTTCTATTGGGTTTTTCATTTTCATGTACAAATTCCTGCCGCTGCTTGCGGCTACGGAACTGAAGCGGGTGAACCCCATCTTCGGCGAGCAGATCGTCTTTAACCTGGTGGATGGTGTCATCCGTATTGCTATTTTCCTGCTCTTTATCTGGGGAGTCTCACTGCTTCGCGACATCCGTCGTGTCTACGAATATCACGGCGCTGAGCACAAAACTGTATTCGCGTTTGAAAATGGCGATTCACTCGAAACCGCTGCAGTCCAGAAATATTCGACATATCATCCGCGTTGCGGAACCAGCTTTCTGATGACCGTAATGCTGATCTCGATCTTGGTTTATACCGTCGTACCCGTCACCACCTTCTGGGCGCGATTTGCGGTTCGAATCGCGTTGCTGCCGCTAATCGCGGGGCTTTCGTACGAAATCATTCGCTTCGCCGCCAAGCACCGTGGATCGCTTTTCGCCCTAATGACAGCCCCGGGCCTCTGGCTCCAGCGGATCACAACCCAGCCTCCCTCTGATGATCAGGCGCAATGTGCGATCGTTGCCCTGGATGAAGCCATGTCACTCGAGAAGCAGCACGGCGGCGAGCTGGTAATCGCCTAGGCGGAGCCAAGCCTAAAAAACCAGCGATTTTCCGCAATCATCGCAAGAAGAGTAGTCCTTCATTCCGGCGTAGCTGCACGTTCGCCCGCCTCTGTATTGGTGTTCCAGAGCTATAATCCAGTATGGCGACTCTGCGGGAACAGATCGCGACCACCGCGCTCACGGTGACCAGATTCCGTGAATTGATGCGGCTGATGCGGGAGAACCGCCCTACCGACGATCTGGAAATCATTAGAAAGGCTTATGAATATTCCCAGAAATATCATGCCGGGCAAACCCGCGCGTCTGGCGAGCCCTATCTGGTTCACCCTCTCGAAGTAGCTTTGATTCTGGCAGAAATGAAGATTGATCCGGCCGCAATTGTAGCTGGATTGCTGCACGATTCGGTAGAGGATACGTTGGTCACGGTTGTCGACATCCGCAAGGAATTTGGCGAGCAGGTGGCGCATATTGTCGAGGGGGTAACGAAGATTAGCGCTATCGATTTCGCCACGCGCGAAGAGCAGCAAGCGGAAAACCTTCGCAAGATGATGCTGGCGATGGTCGATGACATCCGCGTAGTGCTGATCAAGCTAGCTGATCGTCTGCACAATATGCGCACTCTGGAACATCTGCAGCCCGATCGCCGGCAAAAAATTGCCCAGGAGACGCTTGATATTTACGCCCCTATTGCGCACCGGCTAGGCATGGGAAAAATTCGCGGGGAGCTAGAAGACCTGGGATTTCGATACGTCGATCCAATCGGATACCAGCAAGTGCATGAGGCGGTGGAGGCGCGCCGCGCATCCGGAGAGGCCTTTCTCGCCAGAGTCGAGGTGGTGGTTCGCGACAAGCTGAAAGAAGCCGGGATTACGGCGCTGGTGGAGAGCCGGATCAAGCGGCTCTATAGCATCCAAAAAAAGTTATTGCGGCAGCATATTGCGGTGGAGCAAGTTTATGACCTGTACGCGATGCGCGTGATAACGCAATCCGTGCAAGATTGTTACGCGGTGCTTGGAATCATCCACAACTTGTGGCGACCGGTGCCGGGGCGGATTAAGGATTTCATCGCCATGCCGCGGCCAAATTTTTATCAATCACTGCATACCTCCGTGATTTCTGACGAGGGCACGCCTTTTGAAGTGCAGATCCGCACCGAAGAGATGCACAAAATGGCGGAGGAAGGCATCGCCGCGCATTGGAAATACAAAGATGGTCCGGTATCGGCGCAGGATGAGCAGCGGCTGGCTTGGTTGCGGCAAGTAGTGGAATGGCAGCGCGATGTTTCCGATCCCAATGAGTTTCTTTCCACTCTGAAAATCGATCTTTATCCGGAAGAGGTTTACACATTCACACCCAAGGGGAAAGTTGTTGTGCTGCCGCGGGATTCGTCACCAATCGATTTTGCCTATTCGATCCACACTGAGGTCGGGCACACATGCGTTGGAGCCAAAGTAAACGGGCGCATGGTTCCGCTGCGATTCAAGCTGCACAGTGGCGATATCGTCGAGATCCTCACGCAGCCGGGACACAAGCCGAGCCGCGATTGGCTGGCGGTGGTCAAGTCTTCACGCGCCCGCAACAAGATTAAGCATTGGCTGAACGTTCATCAGCGGGAGCGTGCGATTGAGATTGGCCGCAAACTGATTGAGAAAGAAGCGCGCAAGTACCGGGTCGGACTGAAAGAGATCAAGGAACCGGACTTACAGAGAATCGCGTCGGATTATGGTCTGGGACGTCCCGATGATCTGATGGCCGGCATTGGTTACGGAAAATATTCAGCTCGTCAGGTGCTGGCGCGACTTGTGCCGGCTGGAAGTGAGCCGGTTGCTGATTCAGAGATAGAGAAACCCGGCGGCATTGCCAGCGTAGTGCGGCGAGTGTTTGGCGGAGATCACAATAACAACGCCATCCGGGTGAAGGGCCATGGCGATCTGCTGGTCTACCGAGCGCGATGTTGTAACCCGATCCGCGGCGAGAATGTGGTGGGTTACGTAACTCGCGGCAAAGGCGTGGCGGTCCACGCGGCGAACTGTCCAAACGTGGTGGCACTGATGTACGAGCCGGAACGCAAGATTGAAGTGGAATGGGCGCGCGATGACGGGACGCCCAGCGCATATCCAGTGAAGCTCACGGTTTTTTGTGACGATCGCTTCGGCATGCTCAAGCAGATTACGGCGGTCATCAGCGATAGCAAGACCAACATCCGCAACATTGAAGCCCGGACCAATAACGGGCAGGCGAACATTGATATCGTGCTCGACATCGCCGATCTCAAGCACCTGGAAAATATCGTTACCGGGGTGCGCAAGATTCCAGGCGTGCACGATGTGCAAAGGCTGCAGAAGGTCTAGGGGCAGTGTTCGGCCGCCAGTCGTTGACTAAAATGCAAAATGCAGAAGTCAGAATGTAGAATGCGGAAGCGAAAACAAGTTTGTCAGGCCACTTCTGCATTCTGACTTCTAGGCTCTGCATTTTCTAATGGGCGAGGCACGATGCGCGACGTTATAGCGACGAAAGAAGGCCCGCAGGCGATAGGGCCGTATTCGCAGGCGATCCGGGCGAATGGATTTATTTTTGTATCGGGGCAGGTGGCGATTGATCCGGCGAACCAACAGTTCATTGCAGGCGATGTAGCTGCGCAAACCGATCGCGCGATAAAAAACCTTGCCGGCATTCTGAAGGCGGCCGGTAGCAGTCTGGAGAAGGTTGTGCGCGCCACCGTCTTTCTGAAGAATATGAGTGATTTTGCGGCAATGAACGAAGTGTACGGGAAATATTTCAGCTCTGCTCCGCCAGCCAGATCGACTGTCGAAGTGGCGCGGCTGCCGAAAGATGCATTGGTCGAGATTGATGTAATCGCATTGGCGTAGGAATTCCGGTAGTGGTGCAGTTTGATTGTCATCCTGAGCAAGCGTTCTTTGCGCAGCGAAGGATCTGGGCGAGCCGCGCGAAGCGTCGCGTTCTTTGCGACGCAATAATCGCGCGTTTGGCTCACCTCCTTACCAAGCTGCACCACTACCGGAATTCCTGAAAACTGGAGAACATAAATGCTCAAGATTTGGTTCTTGCTAGTGATGATTGTTCTGGCGGCAACGATTGTGCTTGCCCAGAGTGACACCGCAAAGAAGAGCACGACAGCCAAGAAGGCGGCCACTGCCGCCTCGGGTGGACCAACCAAG
>Ga0209687_1000547_pt1 | contig 12361 bp, 11 predicted proteins | sample GraSoiAngelo_136_FD_185893 | JGI IMG/M metagenome (GOLD analysis project Ga0209687, IMG submission 185893) | Grasslands soil microbial communities from the Angelo Coastal Reserve, California, USA - 14_0929_09_20cm (SPAdes) (version 2) | ecosystem: Environmental > Terrestrial > Soil > Grasslands ...
CAAGGAAACTGATGAATGCAACGCATCGTTTCGTTGACCGACACCCGAGCGCAGGAATTTCGAACCAACGATGCTCACAATCGCCGGCTTGCTGCTGAGCTCAAGGAACGACAGCAGGCGGCGAGATTCGCCAGGCCTGAGCGCGATCTTGAACGTCTGCGTCGGCAGAACAAGATGTTCGTACGAGATCGAATCCAGGCGCTGCTCGATCCGGGTACCCCGTTCCTGGAGCTGTCGACCCTTGCAGGCAACAAGGCCTACGACAACGAAGTGCCCGGTGCCGCCCAGGTGGTTGGTATCGGCATTGTCTCCGGACGCGAAGTCATCGTTCACGCTGATGACGCCAGCGTGAAGGGCGGGGCCTGGTATCCCCTTTCGGTCAAGAAGATTGTGCGTGCTCTCGACGTCGCGATTGAGAACCGACTACCGGTGGTCCATCTCTGCGACAGCGCGGGCGGCTTTCTCCCGCTTCAGGCCGAATTTTTCGCAGACCGCTACTATGCCGGCCGAATCTTTCGCAACCAGTCGATCCTGTCGAAGATGGGAGTTCCGCAGGTAGCGGTCGTGATGGGCCACTGTACGGCCGGGGGCGCCTATGTTCCGGCACTCAGCGACTACAATATTATCGTGCGGGGAACGGGCGCGATTTTTCTGGCCGGACCACCCCTTGTGAAGGCGGCGACCGGCGAGGAAGTATCTGTCGAGGAACTGGGCGGCGCGGACATGCACACCAGCGTCTCCGGCACCGGCGATTATTTTGCCAGCTCCGAAATGCATGCGCTTGCCATTGCTCGCGACATTGTCGCCCGCTTCAACCGCATCCCCAAGGCGGCGGTTGACCACGTTGCGCCGGAGCCGCCCGCCTACGATCCGTCGGAGCTTTACGGGATCATTCCAAAGGATCCGCGCGTCCAATTCGACATGCGCGAGATTGTTGCGCGCTTGGCGGACGGCAGCCGCTTTCACGAATACCAGCCACGGTACGGCGAAACGCTGGTTTGTGGCTTTGCGCGGCTCCACGGATATCAAATCGGGATTCTTGCCAATAATGGCGTCCTGTTCAGCGATAGCGCACTGAAGGGCGCACATTTCATTCAGCTCTGCGACAAAAACCGCACCCCGTTGCTATTCCTTCAGAACATCACCGGGTTCATGGTGGGACGTGAGTATGAACGCCGCGGTATCACCAAGGACGGCGCCAAGCTCATCATGGCGGTTTCCGGCGCGGCGGTGCCGAAACTGACCGTGAACTGCAACGGCTCCTACGGCGCAGGTACCTATGGCATGTCAGGACGTGCGTTCGATCCGCGTTTCATGTTTACCTGGCCGCAATCGCAAATATCCGTGATGGGTGCCGAACAAGCCGCCGGCGTCCTCACCGATATCAAGGCCAAGCAACTCGCCCGCAATGGCGAGCGTCTGTCCGAGCCCCAGCTCGCGGCAATCCGCGAACCCATCCTGGAGGATTATCGCGAGCGGTCGAGTGCCTATTACGCGACATCGGAGCTGTGGGACGACGGCATTCTTGATCCTGTAGACACACGCAATGCCCTGGCGATCGCACTGAGCGCGGCGCTGAACGCCCCGATCGAAGCTCCCCACTACGGCGTCTTCAGGATGTAAACGGCGCAAAACGGGACTGCGCTGGATGGCGCTGGTGAGGAGGCCCTCAGGCTGCCCGTCGTCGCTTCCGGGTCTTGTTGCGTTGCACCATCTCTTCTTCGTCCTCTTTTTGACCCTCGGACAGCGTGCCATCCGACATGGCGAGCAGGTTGTGCTTCATGGCCAGCAGCGCATCGGAAGCGTTTTCGAGTTGCTTGCGGTCGATGCCATTGACGATCTTGGCGTTGAATTTGTCGGTTTCCTTGCGGAGCTTCTCCAGGAAGCCGCGGGCCTGTTTGGTGACGTAGACGCGTTTGACGCGCCGGTCGACCGGGTCCGCCTGGCGTACCACGAAGCCGGAGGACTCGAGGCGATCGATCAGCGCCCCCACAGCGACCTTGCCAACATCGAGTTCGTTGGCAAGCTGGGTCTGGGGCAGGCCATCCTTACGCGAGATGAACGCGAGCACCCACCATTGCGAGCGCGTAATCCCGAGCGGCGCCAGGTCGCGATCGAACATCATCCTCCTGAGCCGCGACACGTCGTGGATGAGATATCCAAGCCGGAGATCCCAATCGGGCTGATCAACCATTTTGTTTCCCTGTAAGGCCGAGTCGGGCCAGATTCTCAACTAATATCATACACCAGCGTATTTTAAAGGACATAACAGGTTGTCGTCATCCAAGGCTAATTTTGGCGCCTTCGCTCCAGCAATCGATTTACAAAATAAGTACGCTAGTGTATTAATTGAACAAAAGCGTTGGTGCTGCCCGGCCGCAGACGAGATATCGCAATCACATCGGCCGCAGGGAAGGAAGATTGCCCATGTTCGACATCGCTGTCCTGCAAGGCAAGCGTATCCTGGTCACCGGCGGGGGGACCGGGCTTGGTAAGGAAATGGCGGTCGGATTCGCTGCGCATGGCGCACACGTCTACATCTGCGGGCGTCGCAAGGAAGTGCTGGATCAAGCGGTGCGCGAGATCCGCGAACGATCGCGTGGACCAGCCGATGCCTTGGTCGCCAACGTTCGCGACCCCGACAGCATCGAGGCGATGATGGCTGCCATATGGGCGGACGGTCCGCTCACCGGCCTCGTCAACAATGCGGCAGCCAATTTTCTTGCGCCGACCGAAAGCCTGTCGCCCCGTGGCTATGAGGCGATCCGGTCGACGGTGATGGATGGCTCGTTCTACGCCTCGCTCGCTTGCGGCAAGCGCTGGATCGCCGCAGGCCTGCCCGGCGCGATCATCAGCAATCTCGTAACCTGGGTCTGGACCGGATCGGCTTATGTGGTGCCATCGGCGATGGCGAAGGCGGCGGTGCATGCCATGACCATGTCGCTCGCGGTAGAGTGGGGTCCTAAAGGCATTCGCGTCAACGCGATCGCGCCCGGGCCGTTTCCCACCGAAGGCGCGTGGGACAAGCTCAACCCATTGGCGGAGACCGGTGTCGGCGCGACCCAAGCGGACGAAGTGCCGCTACGCCGTTTTGGCAAGATGGACGAACTGCGCAATCTCCTGATCTTTCTGATGTCGGACGGCTGCAGCTACATCACCGGCGATACGATCAGCATCGACGGCGGCCATCATCTGGCAGCGCCCTCAACTTTTGCGGGCCTTGCAAAACTGTCGCCGGCCGATTGGCAGCGCGCCCGCGAAGCCATTCAGGCCTCCGTACAGAAGGAAAAGCAGGCGCGGTCGATCTGACGCATCGGCCCAACAAGCGCCTTGCGGCAACAAGGGAGAAGCCGATGGATCTGGCGATATCGACAAAGACGTTTGATTGCACCATCAGTGACGGCCTTGCGCATATCGTGCTCAATCGGCCCGACCGCGGCAATCCCATCGATGGCGAGTTTTGCCGCGAATTCAGCCTGTGTATCGCCGAGCTCAGCGAACGCGCCGACGTGCGCTCGGTCCTGCTCTCCGCGCGCGGCCGCTTGTTCAGCGTCGGCGGCGATCTGATGTCGTTAGTCAAGCAAGAAGACGCGCTGCCAAGAACGATCAAGGCGTGGACGGCCGACCTTCACGCGGCAATCGCCCGGATGGTCCGCATGCGGGCGCCGGTGGTCGCTGCCGTTTCCGGCAATGTCGCCGGCGGAAGCGTGTCGCTGATGGCCGCCGCAGATCTCGTGGTCATCGCGGAATCGGCGCGGATCTCGTCGGCCTTTGCGAAAATCGGGTTCAGTCCGGACAGTGGATCGAGCACCACGGTGACGCGCCGCATCGGCGTTGCGCGCGCCAGACGATTCTTCCTGCTGGGCGAGACGTTCGATGCCAAGATCGCCCTGTCGCTTGGGCTGGTCGATTTCGTGGTCCCGGACAGTGCGGTGCAAGGCGAGGCGGAGCGGATGGCGCGGGAGCTGGCTGCAGGTCCTACCGAGGCCTATGGCGCGATCAAGCGATTGTTTTCCGAGACGCTGGACCGGTCGCTGGAGAGCCAGCTGGAGGAGGAGGCGCAGACGCTTGCCGCAATCTCACGAACGGCCGACGCACGCGAAGGCGTCAAGGCATTCGTGGAGAAACGCAAGCCCGTGTTCGCCGGGAAGTGACCGTCTCGCCGTAGCCGGTCAGAAAAGCGACAATCTTGCCAATTGGCAGAATATCGTAATATGAAATAAGGTACACTAGCGAACGATAATCCGAACATTGAATTCGGAAAGAAGCTTTGCAGGAGGGAAAAATGACAGTAGCCGCAAAACGAGGTGCGCCTCACGTCAGGTTTAGGGAAACTGGATATTGGCTGGACAAGACCGTTGATCAGCTTCTGACTGAGGCGGTTGCGAAGGCGCCCGACAAGGTGGCGATCGTCGCCGACAGGGCAGATCGCGAACAGGCTCCCCGTTTCACCTACCGCGACTTGGAAAGGCTCGCGGATCGCGCCGCCAGTTCGCTGCTCCGGCTTGGGGTCGGGCGCAGAGACATCGTCACGGTGCAATTGCCGAACTGGTGGGAGTTCGTCGTCACCGCGTTTGCGTGCAGCAAGATCGGCGCCGTGATGAATCCGGTGATGCCGATCTTGCGGGAGCGTGAGCTGGTCTACATCCTGAACTTCTGCCAGGCCAAGGTTTTCATAGTCCCGAAGACCTATCGTGGGTTCGACTACGCGGCGATGGCGCAGGGCATGCGCGGCGACCTGCCTAACCTCAAGCACGTGATCGTCGTCGACGGCGAGGGCGAAGGCAGTTTCGAGCGAACGCTGCTGGCGTCCGAGGCCGGACAGCTTCCTTCGGGCCTGGGGCCTGACGACGTGACCGTTCTGATGTTCACCTCAGGCACGACGGGCGAGCCGAAGGGCGTCATGCATACGTCAAACTCGCTGATCGCGTGCTGCAAGGCACTGTCGGGCAGGTTCGGGCTTGATTCCAGCGATGTCCTTCTGGTCGCCTCGCCGGTCGGCCACATGACGGGCTATGCCGCGATCGTGCTGCTGTCGGTCTATCTCGGCGGCACCATGATCCTACAGGATGTCTGGGAGGCCAAGCGCGGCGTCGGCTTGATGGCCCGCGAAGGCGTCACTTATACCGCAGCTTCGACGCCGTTCCTCGGTGACATCTGCGAGGCCGTGAAGGCCGGCGCGCCCCATCCGCAGAGCCTGCGCTCGTTCCTGTGCGGAGGCGCGCCGATTCCGTCCGTCTTGATCGAGCGCGCCGCCAACGAACTCGGTCTCAAAGTGTGCTCACTCTGGGGTATGACAGAAGTGCTGTCGGGCACGCTGACAGAGCCTTCGCGTGCGGCGGAGAAGTCGGCGAGCACGGATGGTCGGCCACAGGACGGGATGGAAGTCCGTATCGTCGATCTCGAGGGCAGGCCGGTCCCCACGGGTCAATCGGGACGCTTGCTCGTTCGCGGCGCCCAGATGTTCAAGGGCTATTACAAGCGGCCTGAGCTACAGACTTTCGATAGCGAGGGATGGTTCGATTCCGGCGATCTCGCCTACAGGGACGATGACGGCTACATCCGTATTTCGGGTCGGGTAAAGGACATTTTGATCAGGGGCGGGGAAAACGTACCGGTCGTCGAGATCGAGAACCTGCTCTACAAGCATCCCGCGGTTGCCGCGGTCGCCGTGGTCGGCTTTCCGGACGCGCGGCTCGGCGAGCGCGGCTGCGCGTTCATCGTTCCTCGGCCCGGGAGCTCGATCGATCTAGCCACTGTGCAAGCCTATTTGCGCGAAGCCAGGATGGCGAAGCAGTTCTGGCCGGAACGTGTCGAGGTGGTGGGTGAGCTTCCTCGTACCGCCAGCGGCAAGATTCAGAAGTTCAAGCTGAAAGAGGTCGCCGCGGCGTTTGCCGAAGCAAAGTAGCGGGGCGGTGACATTCCGTTCGTCTTCGTCATTGATCGGAGTAGGACGGGTCCCGCCGCTCGCGAAACGCCGCGACGGCTTCCGCATGGTCATGCGTCTCGAGCAGGATTACCTGCTGCCGGTCCTCCATCATGAGCGCCGCTTCGAGGCTCGGCGCGTCGATGAGGACGTTGAGCGCCTGTTTGGTCAATCGCAGCCCCATGGGAGAAACCCGCAGCATCTCCGAGGCAAATTCCATTCCCTTCGCGAGCAGTTCGTCGGCGGGAACAATATCGCTGACCAAGCCGATTGCCTTGGCGCGCTGGGCCTTGAGGAAGCGGCCTGTGAGCAACAGCTCGGAGGTGACGGAAAGACCGACCAGCCTGGGCAGCAGGTAACCCGATCCCATGTCGCAGCCGCCGACGCCGATGCGGATATAGGCGGCGTTCATCCGGGCATCTGGTGCGGCGAAGCGGACATCGCAGGCCAGCAGGAAGGAAAAACCGGCACCGCAGGCGGCGCCATGGACGAGCCCGATGATCGGTTGCGGGCATGAGCGCATCAAACGGATGACGCCGGAATAATTCTGCTGCATCTTGAGCTGGCGCTGCGGTCGTCCCTTGCCGGGTGCGGCAAAGGCGTCCGATCCGAGTTCGGCTCCGGCGGAGAACTCGGGTCCGTTGCCGCGCAAAATCACGACGCGCGTGGTCGGCCGATCGTGCAGCGCCGAGAAGTAGTCGGTCAGTTCCCCGATCATGTCGGGCGTGACGGCGTTGAGCTGGTCGGGGCGGTTCAATGTCAGGATCTCGATCGCGCCGCGGGTCTCCAGGGTAGTGGTGTTCAATTGCGTCACGGGTGCCCTCCCATCATTCATTGTCTTTGATGGCAGATAGTAATATAGTGTACGATAATCGGGCGCAATGCTCGCCGGCGCCTTCGGTAGTCTTAGCGGCGGAGGCCGCAAGAGCCAGCGATAAGACATTAGGGAGACCTGGAAAATGCCATATCAGTCCGTGTTCGGGCCGGATCTGTTCAAGGGCCAGACGATCATCGTGACCGGCGGTGGCAGCGGGATCGGGCGCTGCACGGCCCACGAACTCGCCGCGCTTGGCGCGAACGTGGCGATCCTGGGCAGAACGATGGCGAAGCTCACCGAAGTGCAGCGGGAGATCGAGGAGGATGGCGGGCAGGCGATGAGTCTGGTCTGCGACATCCGCGATGAGACCATGGTGGTTGGTGCCATCGATGGGGTGCTCGCGAGGTACGGTCGCATCGACGGCCTCGTCAACAATGCCGGCGGCCAGTTTCGCTCGCCGCTGAAGGCGATCTCCACCAAGGGGTTCGAGGCCGTTGTGCGCAACAATTTGACCGGCGGCTTCATCTTCATGCGCGAGGTCTATAATCGCTGGATGGAAGCCAACAGCGGCGCGATCGTAAACATCATCGCCGACATCTGGCATGGCTGGCCTGAATTCGGTCACTCGGCCGCGGCCCGCGGCGGCATGCTGACTCTGACCGAGACGGTTGCCTGCGAATGGTCGGCGTCGGGCGTGCGCGTGAATGCGGTCGCGCCGGGCGGCATCGTCTCGAGCGGATTTGATACCTACAGACCGGAAATGCAGAAAAAGCTGCACGACTTCACTGAACGCGTGCCGCTGCAGCGCTTCGGGACTGAAGCCGAAATATCGGCCGCTATCACTTACCTGCTATCGCCTGCGGCCGCCTACATCACCGGCTCATGTCTTCGCGTCGATGGTGGAACGCCGAATGCGCGCACGACCTGGAAACTGGAGCCGCACAGCCGCAGTGTGCCGTACGAGGGATTCCATCGCGCCACGCTTCCGGAAGTGATGAAGCGCAAAGCACAAGCGTAACGCGCGCTCGTCTAATCGACGGCAATGATCAGCTTGCCGTGGTTGTCGCCGCGATACAGTTGGGCAATCGCGCCGGGCGCGTGTTCGAGCCCGGGGAGGATTTCCTCATCGTGGACGATCTTGCCGTCGAGCGCGAACTCTGTCAGGCGGGTTGCCGCTGCCTCGAACTCGGCAATGTGGTCGAAGATGATGAAGCCCGACCATCGCAGGCGCCGCGTGAGGATTTCCCGCTCGGGGCGAGGGCCGGTGGGAACGGGCGTCCAGGAGGCGTTCGCGGCGGTCCCACATTGGATGATCCTTCCGCGCAATCGCATGGTGCGGATGGCGGCATCGGCGATCGCACCACCGGTGTTGTCGAAAAAGATGTCGTTGCCTTCTGGGCACGCCTCGCGGATCGCCGCCGGAAGATCTGTGCTGTCGCGATAGTTGATCATGGCCTGGTAGCCGTAGCGGGCTTGAGCCAACGCAGCCTTTTCGGCCGAACCGGTGAGCCCGACCGCGCGGCAACCCGCGATATGCGCGAGTTGCCCAACAAAACTTCCGACGCTGCCGGCTGCGGTCGAGACCAGAACGTGCTCGCCCGGTTTCGGGTCGCCAAGTCCGTGAAAGGCGAGGTAGGCCGTGAGCCCATTGATGCCGAGCAGGCTCAAATTGGCGCTGAGCGGCAGGGCCGAAGGCTGGGCGCGGCGCAACACCGCATCCGGCGCCGCGACGCAATGGGTCTGCCATCCGAACCAGCCGTAGACAAATTCGCCGGCACGAAATTCCGGTGCGTTGCTTTCGAGGATCTCGCCGACGGCGAGCGCGCGCATAGGCGTGTTCAGCGGCACCGGCGCGCTGTAGTTCCCTTCATCGTTGGCCCACCCGCGCTGCGCGGGATCGACGGAGAGGTATCGGTTCCTGACCAGGATTTCGCCCTTGCCGGGCGCCGATGCGGGCTTTGTCACCAGCGAAAAGTGCTCGGCTTGCGGTATCCCACGCGGCCGCGCCACGAGCCGGACCTGTCGGTTTTCACGAAGGGGCATGAGCGATCATCCCAGTTAGTACACTTGTGTACGATATGAGAATACGATAGAAAAAGCATGGGAGACAAGGAAATCCTGGCGGGCTCTGGCCGCCTGTTCACCCTGCGACATCAAAAGAGGCAACTCAAATGGCGGGGCTCTACTACGAGCAATTTTCTGTTGGACAGACTTTCGTTCACGAGATCCGGCGCACGGTGACGGACATGGACAACATCCTGTTCTCGTCGCTGACCTATAATCCGGCGGCGGTCCATATCGACCACGAGTATGCCAAGGGCACGGAGTTCGGCAAGCCGCTGATGAACTCGATTTTTACGCTGGGCCTGATCATCGGGCTCTCGGTCCAGGACACGACACTGGGAACGACCGTCGGCAATCTGGGGATGGAGGAGACCAAGTTTCCGCGGCCTGTCTTCGCCGGCGACACCCTGCGCGCGGAGACCAAGGTGGTGGCGATGCGCGAAAGCAAGTCGCGCCCGACCCAGGGCATTGTGACTTTCGAGCATCGAGGCTTCAATCAGCGCGATGAAGAAGTCGTCTACTGCCGGAGGAACGGTCTGATGATGAGGCAGCCAAAATGAAACTGCGCTCGCTGCTTTTCGTGCCAGGCGACAGCGAACGAAAATTCGCCAAGGCAAGTGGCATCGGGGCGGACGCGTTGATCCTTGATCTCGAGGACTCGGTTGCGCCGGGGCGAAAGGCGTTCGCCCGCGGCGCGGTCAGGGATCTGCTGGAAGGCGGCGCGAGGGACTGGTCGTTCCTAGTCAGGATCAATCCGCTGGGCAGCGGGCTCACGCTCGAAGATTTGGCGGCCGTGGTTCGCCCGGGCCTCGACGGCATTCTGATCCCCAAGGTGAACGGCATCGAGGATGTCGATCTGATCGCGAACTATGTCGATGTGCTCGAGGTTGCCACTGGCGCTGCGCCTGGCCATGTCAAGTTGCTGGTTGTGGCGACGGAAACGCCTGCTGCCATGATCGGCTTCTCTGGCTACGCCCGCAAGAACCAACGGCTGGTGGCGATGACCTGGGGCGGAGAAGATTTGAGCGCCGCGCTCGGCGCGCTCACCCCTCGCGAGACCGACGGCAGCTGGACCTTTCCCTATCAGGTAGCGCGCGCGCAGTGCCTGTTTGCCGCTGGTGCGGCTGGTGCTGCGGCGCTCGAAACCCTTTACGTCGACTTCAGGGATCAGCAGGGGTTGGCGGAAAGTTGCAAGATCGCCCGCCGGGACGGATTTGTCGGCCGGATCGCAATCCACCCGGATCAGATCGCGACCATCAACACCTGCTTCACGCCGTCTGACACCGATCTCGACCATGCGCGCCGTGTCGTGGCGGCGTTCGCGGCGCAGCCTGACGTCGGCACGATCGGCATCGACGGCAAGATGTATGACATGCCGCATCTGATTGCCGCACGACGAACGCTGGCCTCGGTCGGGGAAGGAGGCTCCAATGGATAGATCCTTTTCCAACCAGCTCGATGTGCCGGAAGATCATGCCGCGATCCGCGAAGGCGTGCGTGCCGTCGTCTCGCGTTTCGACGACGAGTATTGGCTGGCGCGCGATGAGGACGGCGAGTTCCCGCGCGAATTCCACCGCGCCATGGCCGATGCGGGCTGGCTCGGCATTACCATGCCAGAGGAATATGGCGGTGCTGGCCTTGGCGTCACCGAAGCCGCCATCATGATGCATGAGGTTGCATGCCATGGCGGCGGCATGACCTCGTCGTCCGCCGTGCATATCAACCTGTTTGGACCGCACCCGATCGTCGTGAAGGGGACCGACGACCAGAAGCGGCGCTGGGTCCCCCGCCTGGTCGGGGGCGAAGACCAGTGCTGCTTCGGCTTCACCGAGCCGGACGCCGGGTTGAACACCACGCGCATCAAAACTTTTGCCGAGAAGGTGCCTGGCGGCTACCGCGTCCACGGCCAGAAGGTCTGGACTTCGACCGCGCAGATCGCCAACAAGATCATGCTGCTGACGCGCACCACCAAATTCGAGGACTGCAAGCGGCCGACCGACGGCATCACGATCTTCTATACGGACCTGGATCGTTCGAAGATCGAGGTGCGCCGCATTCCAAAGATGGGACGTAAGGCGGTGGATTCCAACGCCATCTTCATCGATGACCTGTTCATTCCCGAAGCGGACCGGATCGGCGAAGAAGGCAAGGGCTTTTCCTATATCCTTCACAGCCTCAATCCGGAACGGATCCTGATCGCGGTCGAGGCCATCGGGATCGGCCAGGACGCACTGCGGCGCGCGACGCGCTATGCCAAAGAGCGCGTGGTGTTCGATCGTCCGATCGGCCAGAACCAGGCGATCCAGCACCCGTTGGCCGAAAAATGGATGTATCTGGAGGCAGCGTGGCAGATGGCGATGCGCGCCGCCTGGCTCTACGACAACGGCAGGCCGTGCGGCGCCGAAGCCAACAGTGCGAAGTTTTTGGGGGCGCGCGCCGGCCACGATGCCGCCTGGCAGGCCATCATGACCCATGGCGGCTTCGGCTATGCCAAGGAATATCACGTCGAGCGGCTATTCCGCGAAGTCTCGATCACCCGGCTTGCGCCGATCACCGAGCAGCTCATCCTGTGCTTTATCGCCGAGAAGGTGCTCGACCTGCCGAAGAGCTACTGATCCGCGCCGTGCCTTGGGCGGCGGCGGCCATCAGAGGCTGCGTGAGATCAGTTCCCGCATGATCTCGGACGTGCCGCCATAGATGCGCAGCACACGAGCGTCCGCAAACAATCGGCAGATCTCGTATTCGCGCATAAAACCGTAGCCGCCGAAGAATTGCAGGCACTGGTCGACCAGCCGCCCGTGCATCTCGGTGGTCCATAGCTTCGCGGTCGATGCCGCATAGGTTGTCAGTTCCCCGCGGGCATGTTCGCGCAGGCACTGGTCGACATAGGCCCACCCGACCGCAAGGTCGGACTTCAGGTCGGCCAACCTGAAGCGCGTGTTCTGGAAGGTTCCGATCGGTTGCCCGAAGGCCTTGCGCTCCTGGACATAGTCCTTGGTGATATCGAACGCCTTTTGCGCTGACGCGATCGAGTGAAGGGCGATCGTTAGCCGCTCCTGCGGCAATTCGCTCATCAGCGCGCCCATCGCTCCGCCTTCCGAGCCCAGCAGGTTGCTCACGGGAACGCGGACCTGGTCGAAGAACAACTCTGACGTATCGGAGGAGAGATGGCCGAGCTTGTCGAGGTTGCGACCGCGCCGGAAGCCCGGGCGGTCGGTTTCAACGAGGATGAGGCTCATGCCGCGGGACCCACCATCCGGGTTGGTCCTGACGACCACGATGACGACGTCGCACATCTGGCCATTCGAGATGAACGTCTTCTGGCCGGAGATGACGTATTCATCCCCATCGCGAACGGCTTTGGTGCGAATGCCTTGCAGGTCGCTGCCGGTGCCGGGCTCGGTCATGGCGATCGCACAGACGGTTTCGCCTGACACCATCCGCGGCAGCCACTTCTTCTTCTGCTCCTCGCTCCCATAGTGCAGCAGATAGCCGCAGCAGACATCGCTATGGACCGAAAAGTCGGTTGCCGGACCTGCAAACCCCGAATAGGC
>Ga0209687_1000548_pt1 | contig 12327 bp, 8 predicted proteins | sample GraSoiAngelo_136_FD_185893 | JGI IMG/M metagenome (GOLD analysis project Ga0209687, IMG submission 185893) | Grasslands soil microbial communities from the Angelo Coastal Reserve, California, USA - 14_0929_09_20cm (SPAdes) (version 2) | ecosystem: Environmental > Terrestrial > Soil > Grasslands ...
CTCCGGTTAAAAAGCCAGCTGCACCCGCAGAAATCACCCCCAAAAACGTTCTCCGTCTCATCGCAGATAAAATACGTTGCCGCTATCAGCTCTCAACTCCGTAAAGGAGCGTGGCTCCAACGGAGCTTTACGCTCTCACCTGTTCGCCAAGGGACGAACCCGCCGTGGTGGGTCGCGCCGTAGCTTCAGCGGAGGAGCGCCTGGTTCGGGAGCAACTTCCCAGGTACTCGATAACGCGAGTTACTAAGCTAAATGCAAGGCCCGCAATGATCAACCAAACGCGCTCAGATCAGCTTAAATGCGCGAAATGGGCGCGCAAAGGAATGTGCAAAGGCCTAACGACGCTGCCGCTCTTTTTCGCGGCGAGTCGAGATCAAGTGCAAACGCCGCGCATTAGCGCCCGAATTTCTGCGTTTGAGCACGCAGATGAGTCCGAAAAAGCGGCTGCGAACACGAAACGCGAGTACGGGCTTTTACGCCGCGGACCGTTCGAGCAAACCCCGTCAGAAGAGGCGGACGCGCTTTACAATGAGACGAAAAGCGGGGCAATATCCGCGCCTTCAATACTATGGATGAAATACCAGGTGGATTCTGGCAAGCTGTGGCGGAAGGCTTTATTCAGGGTCAGCTTAACAAGCCTCTTTTTGGCCGCCATTACCTGAAGTTCGGCCAATGCTTCGGTCTGTGGGGTTACATGATCGAACTTTGTGGAATTCTCGGAGCAAAGCATGCCAGCAAGCCCGATGCATTCGTCCCTGCGTTTCTGGGGATGTCCGGCGCAGCTGGTGTAGCAAAACGGGTGTTGGTTGAGCAGGCAAATAGTATCGTCCAGCGGCACTCCCTAGGGTCAATGAACTTTTGGGATTATGTTGGAGCGGATGTCGCTGATCGCATGGGTTATAAAGGCGATGGGTGGCATAGTTTTGTCACCGAGCAGGGTGCCGAAAAGTGTCCACCTAAGTTTGCCCTGACAAACGGGTGGGGATACGCATCAGCTGGCGCTGCTTTGGGCACAACCCACCCTGATATTCTGCGAGCAATGTTTGACCGAACACATGCACGAGTTCCAGAAAAAGAGTGGCGATCTGCGTATGTTGCTGGGCTGGACATTGGACCGGAACAACCCCAGACCAGCTACGCGGAAGCCGAGGCGACTGAGAATAAAAACTTCATGGAGTTCTGCCAACAGTTTCGCCTAGATCTTTATGCAATCTTGAAGGACTAAGATCGAAAAGTCGCGGTTGGTACAACAAGTCTGCCACGAATTGTCCAGAAGCGAACATTTATCGTCAATCCGCACGCATCCAACACCAAGGAGCGAATTGAGAATTTCTGGGGCAGAAAAATCTTTAACCACCAGAACCTTGTCGCAATTGATCTGGATTTTAAATCCGGAATTTCCCGACTTGAGAATACGGTGCGAGATGCAGCAGTCTGCGTCAAAAATGGACCGGCACGCGTCCCGCCCAATACGTTTTCCGGGTGAGTCCGTACCCGCAGCGCGTCGTAGCAATGATCGTCTCCGTCGGGGGAGAAGAAGGGTCGCATCTAAACATTTAACATTTCTCCGCCTGATTGAGTGTTGCAGAGGAATCGGGAAGCTGTCACGCTTGCCATAGCTTGCCGTAACCATGTTTGTGCTGGTTCGTGCGGTTACTTACGCTTTTTTTTGACTTCGTGCTGGTTTATCTGCCCGGTCGGTTCTTGTCATGGTCGGGCATTACTGAGCCCGCGACTACCGGAGCGCCGCAAGTCTCGGGGTTGATCATGGTGGCGACCGGAACGGCGATTGCGCTTTGGCGCATGTTCGTTCGCGGTGGATGATGGATGCGTGTTCTCGACATCGTGATGGGTGCTTCATTTCAACTTCGGCATTGCCCGAAACATGAATTGATCGAACAGCGGTACGGTGAATGTCACGTCGCCATGGGCCGGACTATAGATCATCCCTTTTTGGATCAGGCTTGCTCGCACTGGGCCGACGCTGTTGATCTTAACGCCGAGGGCATGTGCGATGTCGCCACTACGCTGCGGACCGGGGCCCAGACCAGCCATCGCACGCAAGAAGCGTTTCTCACTGGGTGTAAGTCGGTCAAAACGCACACGAAAAAAACTCTGATCGAGTCGTTCGATCACGATAGGCGTTGCTGCTTGAACAATTTGCAATGTGATTGGGGAAGCGGGCGCACGATTCCATGCTTGGTAACCCCATTCTTGCAGGAAGTACGGATAGCCTTGTGTCAGTCGAAAGATTTCTTTCAGCGCGTTGCCCTTGAACTCCACGCCCGCCGCTTTCGTAGGTTCTCTCAAAGCCTTGGTCGCGTCAGCTTCCGAAAGCGCGCCGATGCCCGGAAAGCTGAACAATCGCTCCGCATATGATTTTGATTCGCCGGCGAGGCCCGGCAGAATCGGCAGACCGGCGCCGAGGAGAATCATCGGCATCTGGCGCTGCTGCATTTTGTGCATGCCCATGATCAGCGCGCTGAGTTCCTTGGGATTGAAATATTGCAGCTCATCGATCAACAGCGCGACGGGAATCTTTCGTTCCTCGGCCGCTTCGGCAACGGCGACAAAAAGGTTCGGCAGATCGCTTTCCAAATCGCCGCTATCCGCCGTGCCTTTTTCGGGATCGATGTCTAACCCGACCTCCACTTCGCCGATCTTAACTTTGACGCCGTCCATGAAACCTTTGAGCACGCCTAGAGCGCGTTTGGCTTTGTCGCCCGCGCCGGCGACTCGATCCAAATCGAAAAGGAGTTTGCGCAATGGAGGGACGAGCAGAGCCGCCAGCGATTTATCCTCATGCGCTTCTAACGCCAAAGTACGATAACCATTCTTTGCCGCCATTCGCTCGATTTCATTCAGCAGGACCGTCTTGCCGACGCCGCGCAGTCCGGTGAGGAGAATGCTTTTCTCAGGGCGCTTTGCCTTGATGCGCGCCAGGAGAACCCGGGCCTGCTCAAGGATTGCCTCGCGACCGACCAGCTCAGGCGGTGGTGCCCCGGCCCCCGGGGAAAAAGGGTTCTTAACAGGATCCATTGGTGAAGGTTTCTAGAGACTTATACATATTTCTAGCCGATTTTCGCTAGAAATGCCTAGAAATGACTAGAGATGCAAGCACTGTAAAACATGTTTGTCCTGGTTCGAGCAGTTACTTACGCTACGCTTTTTATCGGCTTCGTGCTGGTTTATCTGCCCGGTCGGTTCTTGACGTGGTCGGGTGTTGTTGAGCCTGCAACCACCGGAGCGCCGCAGGTCGCGGGGATGATCATGGTAACGATCGGCACGGTGATTGCGCTTTGGTGCGTATTTACTTTCGTGTTCATCGGGAAAGGCACGCCCGCGCCGTTCGATCCGCCAAGAAAACTCGTGATCCGTGGGCCGTATCGTTTCGTGCGTAATCCGATGTATATCGGCGCAGGAATGACCCTGGCCGGCGCGGCGCTCTACTACGGATCATTGTCGATCTTGATCTACACCGGCTTGTTCTTTCTTATAACTCACCTCTTCGTTGTGTTGTATGAGGAGCCGACTTTGCGGCGAACTTTCGGCGCTGAATACGAAGCGTATTTCCGGCGGGTCAGGCGCTGGTTACCGAAGAAAAGTTGAGGGTTGCGGGACAACAAGTGTCCAGGATCGAAATCGGGAGTTTTCGACTGATTCGCCTCGTTAAGAGGCAGGGTTCCAGATAGAATGAAGTCGTATGACGTCCGAGCGTTCCCCAGATGTGAAATTCGAGATCGGGCATGTCTTGTTCATCGACATCGTCGGTTACTCAAAGCTGCTCATCACCGAGCAGAGCGAGCAGATTCAGAAGTTAAAACAGATCGTGCGCGGAACGGAACAAGTCCGCCTTGCCGAAGCGGAAGGTAAACTGCTGCGTTTACCGACCGGCGATGGTGGCGCGCTTGTTTTTCGCACTAGTCCGGAAGCGCCAGTGCTGTGCGCAATGGAAATTAGTAAAGCGTTAAAGAATCATCCTGAACTTCATGTGCGCATGGGAATTCACAGCGGACCGGTTAACGAAGTTACTGATCTAAACGAACAAGCGAATATCGCCGGCGCTGGAATTAATATCGCGCAAAGAGTGATGGATTGCGGCGACGCCGGCCATATTCTTCTCTCCAAACGGGTCGCGGATGACTTGGACCAATATCCGCGCTGGCGGCCGCTTCTACACGATCTTGGAGATTGCGAGATAAAACACGGGCAGAGAATATCGGTTGTAAATCTCCACGACAACCAGGTTGGAAATCCGCACAGGCCGGAGAACTTCAAGGCGAGAAAAACGGAAGAGGGAGCTGTTTCTCGTTCAAACAAAAAAGCTCTCACGGCGGCCGTCATTACTCTTCTTTTCGTACTGAGCGTGGGATTTTTTCTTTTCCCGCACCTGTTCCGGCCAAGCGAATCAAAGGTCGCCTCGAACCCGCATGGAGTTTCGACGGATGACAAATCAATCGCGGTTTTACCGTTTATCGACCTGAGTCAGGCCAGAGACCAAGAGTATTTTTGCGACGGCATTAGTGAAGAAATTCTCGACGCACTGGCGAAAGTCGAGGGATTGCGTGTGGTCGCACGCACCTCGTCATTTTCATTTAAGGGCAAAAACGCCGACGTAGGCGACATCGCGCAGAAATTAAACGTGCAAAATGTCCTGGAAGGCAGTCTGCGTCGCGAAGGAAATCGCGTTCGAATCACGGCACAGTTAGTCAACGCACGTGATGGGTTCCACATTTGGTCGGATACGTTTGAGCGCGAATTGCAAGGCGTGTTTGCCGTTCAAGATGAGATCACGCGTTCGATTGTTGACGCGTTGAAGATCAAGCTCGCGGTTGCGCCACCAGCACGTGCGCAACAGAACACCGAGGCCTACGACCTTTATCTGCAAGGTCTTTATCTCTCGAATAAGAGTGATGAAGAAAACTTGCGGAAAAGCCTCAACTTATTTCAACATGCCTTGGACAAGGATCCAACGCTTTCGCGCGCGTGGGTGGGAATAGCCAAGGCGTGGTTCTGGCTGGCAGACGCCTACGTTAAACCACTTGAAGCGTACCAAGCTGTAGAGTCCGCCGCCACCAAAGCGCTGGAGTTGAACGAAAATGACGCTGAAGCGCATGCCTACCTAAGCGAAGCGAAGCGGGTCTTACACTGGGATTGGAAGACTGCTGAGCGCGAGTTGCAGCGGGCGGGCGAGATCGACCCCAATTCGGCTACTGCTCATTTAATGTTCGCGCACCATCGAGTATGCTCAGGCGATTTGGAAGGAGGGCAAATGGAGCTAGACGAGGCGGAGCGTCTTGACCCTCTTTCGCCCCTCGTCAGCGACCATCAGGCGATCCTGTTTCTTTATTCGGATCGGCTGGACGATGCGGTCGCCGCTGCAAAGCGAACACTGACCCTCGATCCAAATTACAATTATCTAGAGCCCACGCTGGCTCGTGTTTATCGAGAACAGGGAAAGCTGGAGGATGCGCTCGCCTTGTACTTGAAGGCGCAACAGGGGACGCATGAGCCGAACGCAGGGCTGGCGATCGCTTATGCCCGGCTCGGTCGGATCACTGAAGCACAGCGCATGTTGCAACAGCTGATCGACAAAGCGAACAGGGGTTATGTCGCCGGCGAGCAGATCGCATGCGTCTTCGTCGCGCTCGATAATCACGATGAAGCCTTTCGCTGGCTCAATCGCGCCGTGGACGAACATTCCGGGAATGTCATCACCATTCATCGCGAGCTTCGCCCTCTTTATTCAGATAGCAGGTTTCCGCTGCTGCTGCGAAGAATGGGAATCGATCCCACTAAAGTGGTGGGTCAACAAACTGCGAAATGAATCAGCGCAACTTCTTCGCCGAATTGAAGCGGCGCAACGTTTACAAAGTCGCGGTTGCCTACGCGATCGTCGGCTGGCTTTTAATCCAAATTGCAACGCAGGTTTTCCCGTTCCTGGAGATTCCAAATTGGGTGGTGCGCTTGGTCATCGCGCTGGTCGCGATCGGATTCCCAATCGCACTCATTATCGCCTGGGCCTTCGAGCTCACTCCGGAAGGAATCAAGCGCACCGAAGATGTCCATCTCCCAAGCGGAAGCAGTTCGAAAAATCGCACCTGGATCTATGTCGCCGTGATTGGAGCCGCCATCTCTGTAGGATTGTTTTTCATCGGGCGCTATACCGCCCCGCGAACGTCGGCGGCGGAACGCGAACGTCCTCCCGCGGTCGCGGGACCTCTGCCGCAGAAATCGATCGCAGTGCTGCCATTGCTTAACGAAAGCGGCGATCCAAAGGACGAATATTTTTCGGACGGATTGTCGGAAGAACTGATCGCTGCGCTAGCGCAGATCAGAGAACTGAAAGTGATCGGTCGCAGTTCCTCGTTTCGTTTTAAAGAGCGAAAGGAGGAGCCCAAGACAATCGGCGAGAAGCTAGGCGTCGCTACTCTCCTCGAGGGCACGGTCCGTAAACAGGGCGATCGCGTGCGAATCGTCGCTGAATTGATTAACGCCGCGGACGGCATCGAACTCTGGACGCGAACATTCGACCGCGAGCTAAAGGATATTTTCGCAGTCCAACAGGAAATCGCGGCCGCAGTGGCTTCATCATTAAAGGCTACACTGCTTGGAGCGGATCAACGGTCAGCCGCAAATCCAAAAACTGCAGAAGCCCACAATGCCTATCTCCAGGGCCATTATTATTTCCAGCGGCGCAATCTCGAGGATTATCGCAAAGCAGTTGGTCACTATGACGAAGCGATCCGTCTCGATCCGGAATACGCCCTCGCTTATGCAGAGCGTTCCGAAGCATGGACTCTAATTGGGGACCTCACCGGCGAAGGTAAGACGGCGTGGCCGAAAGCGCGCACTGATGCGGAGAAAGCGGTCGCGATTGCTCCCGCGCTGGCCGAGGCACATGCCGCACTCGGTTGGGTTCGCTTTTTTACAGAATGGAGATTTGCCGAAGGTTTGAGCGAACTAAAGCGCGCCAAAGAACTTGCTCCCGCTAATCCGACCGCGAACGATCTCCTGGCGCGGGTGATTGTTTATCTTGGGCGACTCGATGAGGCTGAGAAGCAGGGTCGACAGGCAGTGGAGTTGGATCCGCTTGCGAGCGCGCCGCAGAACAATCTCGCCCGCATTCTTTGGTATCAGGGCAAACTTGACGAAGCCGATGCAGCTGCGCGCAAGACAGCAGAGTTGCAGCCAAATTCCGCTTCAAGCCGTCGATGGCAGGTTTTAGTTGCAATTCAACGCGGGGATAAGGAAACCGCGTTGCGCGAAGCGCAATTAGAGCCCGACGAGAGCTACCGCCGTTTCGAACTTGCGGTTGCGCAATTTGCGCGCGGAGATCGAACGGCCGCGGATGCAGCTTTGGCCGACCTCATCGCAAATGACCGGGGACTCGACTATCAGATCGCCCAGGTTTACGCCGTGCGGGGCGAAAAAGAAAAAGCCTTCGAGTGGTTGCAAATCGCGATGGATAATCACGACACTGGTATGCTCGGTCTCTTAGTCGATCCACTGTTGACCAGCTTACGCGACGATCCGCGCTACAAAAATCTCCTCGCAAGGATGGCTTTCCCTGCAACGTCATGAACAGGCGCGAGAGGGAGCCGCACGGGTAGGCGGGTCCGAGCCGCACAGCAGCTAGGGGTAGCGGGAGCACGGATGACCAAGAGTTAGGATGCAAACTTCGATGATTTCAGATATTTCTCGGCGTTCGAAACGAAGCCCCACCCTGATCCCATGAACCGCAACTTCTTTGCCGAGTTGAAGCGGCGCAACGTTTACAAGGTCGCGGTCGCCTACGCAGTTGTGGCGTGGCTCTTGATTCAGGCAGCATCGATTCTCTTTCCAACCTTCGAAGGGCCGCCGTGGGTGATGAAAGTGTTTGTCGCCGTTCTCATACTCGGTTTTCCAATCGTGCTGATCTTTTCTTGGGCCTTCGAGATCACGCCGGAAGGAATCAAGCGTGAATCAGAAGTTGAGCCTAACAAGTCGATCAGCAGGCCTACCGGTCGAAAGATTGTTGCGCTAACGATCGGGCTTGCCGTTGTCGCGGCCGGTTTGCTCGCTTTTCAACTGCTTCGTGGCACCTCCAACCAGAAATCCGCCAACCAGCCCGGCGATGCTAAAGGAATCTCCGAGAAAAGCATCGCGGTGTTGCCGCTGGTCAATACCAGTGGCGATCCGGGGAACGACTATTTCTCCGATGGCCTCTCGGAAGAGTTGATCGCGGTTCTCGCCAAGATTCCCGATCTCAAAATCATCGGCCGTAACTCATCGTTTCTGTTTAAAGGAAAGTCCAACGACAGCCGTACCATTGGCGAGAAGTTGGGAGTGGCGAACCTGCTCGAAGGCAGCGTCCGCAAACAAGGCGATCGCGTGCGTATTGTCGCCGAGTTGATCAATGCGGCCGATGGCCGCGCCGTCTGGTCCGAAACGTACGATCGCGAGTTGAAGGATGTCTTCGCCGTTCAGAGCGAGATCGCCGTCGCGGTGACAGAACAACTCAAGATCAAGCTTCTGGGGGCACCGACGAAATCCGATGCTGCGCCGTCTAACGACAATCTGGCGGCCTACAACGCCTTGCAGCAGGGAACGTTCTACTTCGGGCTCAGCACTGAGGAAGGCACGCGCAAGGCGACGGAATTTTATGGCGAAGCCATCCGGCTCGATCCGAATTACGCGCTCGCCCACGCGAATTTATCCAGCGCATGGCGACAACTCGGGACCACATGGCTGGGTGGTGGAGCTGAAGCCAAAGAAGCGTTTGCCAAGGCGAGGACCGCAGCCCAAACGGCCTTGTCGCTCGCGCCCCATCTCTCCGCTGCGCACGAAGCACTCGGCTACGTATTGCTGACATCGGATCTTGATTTTGCCGGAGCCGAAGCCGAACTCCGCGCGGCCGAAAAACTGGCCCCGGCTGACCCTGGGCCGAAAGGCGCGCTCTGTATTCTCCTCGGTGCGCAAGGCCGGCTTGCGGAGTCGGAGAATGTGGCGCGACAGGCGCTGGCTCTCGATCCGTTAGGTGTGATTCGCTATTTAAATCTCGCCCGTGTTCTAATTGGCGGCGGCCGATATGACGAAGCTGAGGCGGCCTTGCGCAAAGCGGTTGCGCTCCAGCCGGCGGCGGCCCGGCTTCATGTCCATCTCACAACGATCGATGTGTTACGCGGCGACGCCACGGGCGCGCTGCATGATGCACAGCTCGAGCCGCCAGGATCCTGGCGAGATTACGCGCTGGCTCTGGCGCAGCAGGCACAGAGTGATCGGGTCGCGGCCGATGCTGCTTTGCAAAAGCTAATTAACGAGAATGCAGTGACCAGCCCTTTCCAAATCGCCGCTGCCTACGGCTTGCGCAACGAACCTGACAAAATGTTTGAGTGGCTCGACCGCGCCTATACCGAGCGCGACTCCGGGTTGACGCAATTGCTAGTCACGCCCTTCATTCTCACTTACAAAAATGACCCACGCTTCGCTGCATTCTGCCAAAAATTGAAGTTGCCGGTACCGACCACTGCCGCCACGAAGCCATGAGCGACAAGCCCTCGTTCTTCGCCGAGCTGAAGCGGCGCAACGTTTACAAGGTTGCCGTCGCGTATGCGATTGTCGGCTGGCTTGTCGTCCAAATTAGTTCGACGGTGTTGCCAACGTTTCATGCGCCGGAATGGGTGGTGCAAACGCTCGTCGTGCTGGTGGCACTTGGCTTTCCGATCGCGGTCGTGATCGCGTGGGCATTTGAGCTGACGCCGGAAGGGTTGAAGCGCACCGAGGATGTCGATCGTGCGACGGAGAAACGGGGGAAATCTCATGCCTGGATCTACGTGGTCGCGGTCGGTGCGGCGATCTCAATCGCGTTGTTCCTACTCGGTCGGTATACAGCTACGAATACTGCCAGTGCGGCTCGCACCGAGGCTGTTACAGGTTCATCCATCCCGCAAAAATCGATTGCTGTGCTGCCATTCGACAATTTAAGTCGCGATCCCGACAATGCGTTTTTCGCGGAAGGCGTGCAGGATGAAATCCTCACCCGGCTTGCAAAAGTCGCCGACCTGAAAGTGATCGCGCGCACGTCGACCCAGAAATTCAAGAGCGCGCCTACTGACTTGCGTGAGGTCGCAAAACAACTCGATGTAGCGAACATCCTCGAAGGCAGCGTCCAGAAAGTGAACGACCAGGTGCGGGTCAACGTGCAGTTGATCAACGCGCTCACGAACGCGCATCTCTGGGCTGAAATTTACGATCGCAAGTTGAGCGATATTTTTGCGGTCCAAAGCGACATTGCCAAAACCGTCGCCGATACCCTGCAGGCGAAGCTTACCGGCTCGGAGAAGCAGATGATCGCTGCGCAATCGACGAACGACACGGCCGCATACGAGCTTTACCACAAAGGGCGCGCGTTGTGGGAGCGGCGTTCTGGGGACAACATCCCGAAAGCGATTGCCTTTTTCGAGCAGGCGATCGCACGCGATCCGAATTATGCGCTTGCTTATGCGGGACTGTCCAACGCCGATATCCTGCTTCCCTTTTTCGCCGGCGCGGACCGGCGCGAGGCGTATTCGAAAGCGAAAGAGGCGGCCCTCAAAGCTCTCCGCCTTGATCCCAACCTCGCTGAAGCGCACCTAGCGCTCGGCAAAGTGCTCTTCTTTAGCGAAATTGATTTGGCCGGAGCCATGCGCGAATACAAGCGCGCGATCGAGCTCAAGCCGAATGACGCGACGGCACATCATTGGTTCGGTAACGACACCTTGTCGGCGCTCGGACGATCCGAGGAAGCCATTGCCGAGGTCAGGCGCGCGGTTGAGTTAGATCCGTTGTCGCCGGTTATTAACGCGGACCTGGGCACGACCTTCTTTTACGCTCACCGCTACGACGACTCTGCCAGACAATTGCGAAAAACCCTCGAGATCGATCCAACATTCTTCTACGCGCACTTTAATCTCGGCATTGTTCTTCAAGTCACCGGTGACCTTGCTGGCGCGATTGCCGAATACGAAAAGGCAAAACAGTTAAACGACGACTTACTTATGTCGACGATGTGCGCTGCGGCCAAAGCTCAGGCTGGTGACAAGGATGCCGCGCTGCGAATGCTCAGCGATCTCGATAAGATAAGTCAGCACCGCGAGGTGGTTGGCTACTTGCGCGCGCTGCTTTATCTCAACCTGAACAATAAAGCTGAAGCGCTGCGCTGGCTCGAACAGGGTTTCCAGGAACGCGACGGTTCCAACATCAGCTGGATCAAGGTAGATCCACTGCTCGATTCTTTGCATGGCGATCCGCGTTTCGAAGCGCTAGTGCAAAAGGTCGTAGCGCCGAAATAGAATCGTAAAACCTCAGTTTCTAGGTAAAACCAAGCCCATGCCGTCCTGGTCGGAATTGAAATTCGAGATTGGGCACGTGTTGTTCATCGACATCGTCGGTTATTCGAAACTGCTCATCACCGAGCAGAGTGAGCAGATTCAAAGGTTAAAAGAGATCGTGCGCGGAACAGAACAGTTCCGTTTGGCCGAAGCGGAAGGGAAGCTGCTGCGGTTACCGACTGGCGACGGTGGCGCTCTCGTTTTTCGCAACAGTCCGGAAGCGCCGGTTTTGTGCGCGCTGGAAATTAGCAAGGAACTGAAAAATCATCCCAAACTTCACGTTCGCATGGGAATTCACAGCGGCCCCGTCAATGAAGTCACTGACTTGAATGAGCAAGCCAACATTGCGGGCGCCGGCATCAACATCGCTCAGCGCGTAATGAATTGTGGCGATGCCGGACACATTCTTCTCTCCAAACGTGTGGCTGATGACTTGGAACAGTACGCACAATGGCGTTCGCTTCTGCACGAACTGGGCGAATGTGAAGTGAAACACGGCGCCCGGCTCTCTGTCGTCAACCTTTACAATGACGATTTGGGCAATCCGGAACTGCCCCAAAAGTTTAAGCAAGCAGCAGTCACACGGAAAACGACAGCGGCAGTTTCTGGATCGGCCGCAAAGTCAGCCGGTCGCAGATGGGCGATGATCGGCTCTGCGGTTTTGATTATCGCCGCCGTTGCGATTGGCCTTTTTCTACAGGTAGGGACGCATCTCCGCGGCGTCCGACAAAATGCGGTCGCAAAACAAGGACGCCCCGGCGGTGCGCCCCTACCAATTCCGGAAAAAAGCATCGCCGTGCTGCCACTGGAAAATCTGAGCGAGGAAAAGGAGAACGCTTTTTTTGCCGACGGCATCCAGGATGAGTTGCTGTCGAACCTTTCCAAGATCAAGGACCTGAAAGTAATCAGTCGCACCTCGGCCATGCAGTACAAGACCGCCATCACACGCAATCTCAGAGAAATTGCGCAGCAACTG
>Ga0209687_1000549_pt1 | contig 12321 bp, 14 predicted proteins | sample GraSoiAngelo_136_FD_185893 | JGI IMG/M metagenome (GOLD analysis project Ga0209687, IMG submission 185893) | Grasslands soil microbial communities from the Angelo Coastal Reserve, California, USA - 14_0929_09_20cm (SPAdes) (version 2) | ecosystem: Environmental > Terrestrial > Soil > Grasslands ...
TGGCCGGCGAATGCGCCGGTCATCTGCTGATTGCCGTCATCCCGAACAGGGTCGCGGCGCGGCCGGGAGATGTCGTGCCGTTCGCGCTTGGGCCGCGTCACCTGAATATTTTCGGCGCGGACGGGGTCTGCATTCGCCATGCGGAGGTGTCCTGACGATGCTCCGCGACGTGATCGTCGGCATCGATGCCGGCACTTCCGTGATTAAGACCGTGGCTTTCACGCGGGAAGGCCGGCAGCTCGGCGATTTCTCGCTGCCGAACAGCTACAGTACGTTGGCAGGAGGCCGCGTCGAGCAGGACATGACGCGCACCTGGAACGACACGGTTGCCGCGCTGCGAGGGCTTGCGGCTGTTGTGCCCGATCTTGGGCCAAGGGTGGCGGCGGTCGCGGTCACCGGGCAGGGCGACGGTACCTGGTTGATCGACGATGACGGCCGGCCGGTTGCACCGGCGCTGCTCTGGCTGGACTCACGTGCGGCTCGAATGGTGGAGGAGATTCGCGGCAGCGAGCGTAACGCGCCGCTTTATCGGTTGACCGGCTCGGGACTGAACGCCTGCCAGCAGGGACCACAATTGGCCTGGCTGCAGGCACATGCTCCGCAGACGCTTTCGCGCGCTGCGACGGTATTCCATTGCAAGGACTGGCTGTATTTCCTTCTCACCGGCCAGCGCGCCACCGATCCTTCGGAAGCGACTTTTACCTGCGGCGATTTCCGCAAGCGCGGTTTCGATCCCGAGGCGGCACGGATGATCGGCATTTCCGATCTCGTGCGGCTTTTCCCGGAGGTGGTCGACGGGGTTGCGGTCACGCATCCGCTTGGCGCCGATGCTGCCGCTGAAACCGGCTTGCCTCAGGGCGTGCCTGTCTCGCTCGGCTATGTCGATGTGATCTGCAACGCGCTTGGTGCCGGCCTTTACGATCCCGCGCCCGATGTCGGCTGCACCATCATCGGTTCGACCGGCATGCATATGCGGCTTGCGCCCGATGCCGATGCGGTCACCCTGAACGGCGAGGCGACCGGCTACACTATGCCGTTTCCGGTGCCGGGCCATTATGCCCAGATGCAATCCAACATGGCGGCGACGCTGAATATCGACTGGCTGCTAGACCTCGCATTGGGCCTGCTCGCCGCGGAAGGCGTGACGCGCTCGCGCGCCGACCTGATCGGCCGGCTTGACCAGCAGGTGCTGCAGGCGAAGCCCGGTGAAGTGCTGTTTCATCCCTTTATCTCGGATGCCGGCGAGCGCGGTCCGTTCGTCGCCCATGAGGCCTGCGCGCAGTTTTTCGGTCTGCGCTCGCATCACTGTTATTGGGATCTGATGCGGGCAGTCATGGAGGGGCTGGCATTCGCCGCGCGCGATTGTTACGCCGCGATGGGGACTTTGCCTCGCGAGGTCCGCATCACCGGCGGCGCGGCGCGCAGCCACGCTCTCACGACCATTCTTGGCGCGGCGCTCGGATGCAGTGTCCGCGTCTGCAGCCGCGCCGAGGCTGGTGCGGGAGGTGCTGCGATGATCGCCGCCGTTGCAACCGGTGTCTATCCGCACATGAAGGCCTGCGCCGAGGATTGGGTGAGACCGCATCTCAACGAACCGCAGGCACCTGATTCCGCGCTGGTGACGCGTTATGGGCGGATGTTCCCGGCTTATCTCGACGGGCGGCTGGCGTCACGGCCGATTTGGAAGCAGCTCGCTGCGCTGCGCGCGGGGGGCGGCCATGTCTAGCTCGATTGCCATCGTCGGTGATCGCTTCATGCTGCCGTCGGTGTTCGCGGAGCGGATCGCGGCCGCATGCGGTAACGGCGTCAACATCCGCACCCTGGAGCAGCCCTGGCCGGATGAACCGATGGAGCACGGCTACGCGGGCTCGCCGCTCGACGGCCTGAAGGAGTTCATGGGCCATCCGGACGACGTCGCGGCCTTCATCGGGGACGCAGCCCTGCTTGTCACCCATCTGGCACCGATCTCGCGGCCGATGCTGGAACGGCTGCCCGGTCTCAGATTCATTGCGGTGTCGCGCGGCGGTCCGGTCAATATCGACCTCAAGGCCGCGCGCGATCACAACGTGCTGGTCGTCAATACCCCCGGTCGCAACGCCAGCGCGGTCGCGGAATTCACGGTCGGCGCCATTTTAGCCGAGACGCGTCTTATCCGCAGCGGCCACGAAGCCTTGCGCGCCGGCGAATGGCGCGGCGACCTCTATCGTGCCGATCGCACCGGGCGCGAGCTTGGCGAAATGACCGTCGGCATCGTCGGTTACGGCGCGATCGGCAGCCGCGTGGTGAAGCTGCTCAAGGCGTTCGGCTGCAAGCTCTTGGTGGCCGACCCCTATGTCCAGCTCAGCGTCCAGGACCGCAACGATGGCGTCGAGCATGTCGCGCTTGGCGAACTGCTGGCGCGCTCCGACGTCATCAGCCTGCACGCGCGCGTAACGCCTGAGACCGCCGGCTTTATCGGCCGCGAGGCACTGGCGCGGGTCAAGAAGGGCGCGTTCTTCATCAACACGGCGCGCGGCCCGCTGGTCGACTATGACGCGCTTTATGACGCGCTCGCGTCCGGCCGGCTCGGCGGCGCCGCGCTCGACACCTTCGCGGTCGAACCGCCGCCGCCCGATTGGCCGCTGTTGCAACTGCCGAGCGTGACGCTGACGCCTCACATCGCCGGCGCCTCGGTGCGTACCGTCACCGTTGCCGCCGATCAGGTCGCCGAGGAGGTTCGCCGCTTTCTAGCAGGCGAGCGGCCGCTCAATCCGTGTTGAAGAAAGGTGCCAACCCATGACCCGTGAGGAACGACAATTGCGCGAGGCGATCATCGCAAAATGCCGGTGGATGAACAGCTCGGGCCTCAATCAGGGCACATCCGGCAACATTTCCGCCCGCTACGGCGAGGAGATGCTGATCACGCCGTCGGCCACTCCCTACGATGCGATGAAGCCGGAGATGATTGCATCGATGCCGCTCGAAGGCGACTATGGCGCTTGGACCGGGCCGCTGCAGCCATCCACCGAGTGGCGCTTCCATCTCGACATCATGCGCGCGCGCGCCGATGTCGGCGCCATCGTCCACACTCATTCCACCTATGCCACGGTGCTCGCGATTGCGCGGAAGTCGATACCGGCGTGCCACTACATGATGGCGGCATTCGGCGGGACCAACATCCGCTGTGCCGGCTACGCGCGCTACGGCACCAAGGAACTGTCGGAGCATGCGCTTGCGGCGCTGGAAGAACGCAACGGCTGCCTTTTGGCCAATCACGGCATGATCGCCCTCGGCGCCAATCTGGACAAGGCGATGTCGCTTGCCGTCGAGCTCGAGACGATCGCGCGGCAGTATTATCTGTCGCTGGCGCTCGGCTCGCATGTCATCCTGACCGATGAAGAGATCGCCGAAACGGCGCGGGGATTTTCGACCTACGGGCTGCAGACGTCGTCGCCAAGCACGAAGTCGGCCGCATCGGCGAAGGTTGCGCCACGCAAGAAAAAGAAGCTCAGCGGGAAGCGATGACGGATACTGCGCCGGTCGCGGCCAGGGATCACGGGCTTGTCGATATCGCTGTCATCGGCGGCGGAATCAACGGAGCCGGCATCGCGCGCGATGCCGCCGGTCGTGGCCTGAAGGTGCTGCTCTGCGAGAAGGACGATTTCGCCGAAGGTACGTCCTCGCGCTCGGGCAAGCTCGTGCATGGCGGCCTGCGCTATCTCGAATATTACGAGTTTCGTCTGGTGCGAGAGGCGCTGATCGAGCGGGAAGTTCTGCTCGCATCCGCGCCCCATATCATCTGGCCGATGCGCTTCGTGCTGCCGCATTCCCCGGAGCAGCGCCCGGCCTGGCTGGTTCGGGCCGGGCTGTTCCTCTACGATCACCTCGGCGGCCGCGAGCGCCTGCCGCCGAGCCGCAGCCTCGATCTGTCGCGCGCCCCCGAAGGCGAGCCGCTGCGTGGCGAGTTTCGCCGCGGCTTCGAATATTCGGATTGCTGGGTCGACGATGCCAGGCTGGTGATCCTCAATCTCGTCGATGCGTCGCGTCACGGTGCGCGCATTTTGCCGCGCACGAGAGCCGTGCGCGCGCGCCGGGCAGCGGACACTTGGCAACTCGAGATGAAGGCGGAAGACGGCGGCGCGCAGATCGTGCGGGCGCGCGCGCTGGTCAATGCGGCGGGGCCCTGGGTCCAAGACGTGGTGAAAGGCGTTGCGGGACTGAACTCGATTCACAATGTCCGGCTGGTCAAGGGCAGCCATTTGGTCGTGCCAAAATTCTGGAGCGGACAGCATGCCTATCTGCTGCAGAACGATGATCGCCGTGTCATCTTCGTCAATCCCTATGGAGACGACCTCGCGCTGATCGGCACTACCGAGATTCCCTATAATGGACGCGCGGAGGACGTTGCAATTGACGATACCGAGATCGAATACCTGCAGCGGGTGCTGCGCCGTTATTTTCGGAACCCCCCGCGAGATATCGTTCATGCCTTCTCGGGCGTCCGACCCCTCTATGACGACAACGCGGAGAACCCGTCCGCGGTGACACGGGACTATGTCTTCGAGATCGACGGCTCGGGGAATGCTCCGCCGCTGCTTTCGATCTTTGGCGGCAAGATCACGACCTATCGCAAGCTGGCAGAGCACGCGCTGCAGCGTCTGAGGCCCTGGTTTCCCACAATGCCAGGCGGCTGGACCGCGGCGAAACCGCTTCCCGGAGGCGATTTTGTCGGAGCCTTCGCCGATCTCGTCGCGGACCTACAGCGCGACTATCCCGATCTTCCCCAAACCTTGCTCCGTCATTGCGTGCGGCTGTATGGCACGCGCGCAAGCGAACTTCTCGGTTCGGCCCGGACCTGCGCAGATCTTGGACGCCACTTCGGCGGAGACTTTTATGAGCGCGAGGCATGCTATCTCCGCGAAACGGAATGGGCGACGAGGGCCGCCGATTTCCTGGACCGTCGCACGAAGCGCGGGCTGCATCTAACGCCGGCTCAGAGGGCGGCGTTTGAAGCCGCAATCGGGAAATGACGGTCTTCCAATGACTGGATCGCACTAGCTCTTTGTCATTGATCCCACAGCGCCTCATGGGTCCGAGCGCTGAACTCGCGGCGCAGCACGCCTGACCTGCGCGAGTGCGGCCCCGTTCCCCTCTTAACCGTCAGTCTCGTTCGATGATCTTGGCGCCCGGGTAGACCCTGCGGGCGTACGCAACGACCAGCGCCCGGTCCTGTGTCTCCAAGTACGGAGTCCGGATCTGACACGACCCGACGATGAGGTGCCACAAGCCGTCAAGCTTCCGAATGATGACGTTCATGAGAGTGCCCTGCTTGAGAGGTGTTGTGGACGAATTAACACTCGCGAGCAGCTGACTGAGCCGATGCCCTAGCAGCGTGTGCGGCATTCTCAGCTCGCCGCTCATAGTCCTCGGCAAGCGCCTTAAGCTGACCTGCAACGCGTTGGTCCGTCATTGCTTCGGCCGCCCGGAGTATGTTCCGTGCCGTGTCCAAATATTCTTTGGTCAGCATTTCGCCTCCGCAATCCAGTTCGAGCGGCACAACGCCGTCTAACTACAACCAATCACAGAGAGACGGACCGAACTATTGCACGGACGTTCATCGGTGCCTTACATTTGTATGAGACGAGGATACTTAGGTTTAGGATCCGTGCAGCCGGTTATGACCGTGTCTGGTCAGAATCTGCTCCAGCCGCGATCGTCGACGGAACCTGGGGCGTTCGTCGTGCGTTGCGTCGAAACATTGAGAGCGCGGGAGAACTTACCCAATGACCGAGATCAAGGAACACATGGAAGTCATCGGCGCGGACGGTGTCCATGTCGGAACGGTTGATAAGGTCGACGGCAACCGGATCAAGTTGGTCAAGAGAGACAGCGGCGAGGGAAGCCACAAGGGTCATCACCACTTCGTTGATCGCAGCCTCGTCGCGGACGTAGAAGGTAACAAGGTCCGCCTCTCCGCAATCGGCGCCGTCGCGGTCACCATGGAACAAGAAAAGTAGGGCAGGCCACAGCGGGATTTTTGCCAGCCTCGAAGACACGACTCTTGATGCATCGTCAGGCAACGGCTCAGCAAGCCTTCGTCCGACGGACGGTGAGCGCGCCCGGTTTGTCTACGGCGTCGCGGAAGGCCTCACGGCATTCGGCACAATGCGCCTCCCTATGTCAGATCGCCGGCCCTCAGTCTGACGGCAGGCATCCCTTCATATTTTTCGGCGTCGAACCCATGACTATCAAATTTACGGCTTGCTGCGGCCTCGACTTGCGACCTGAAGCGATCGAAATTCTCTAGTGCTCCATGCAAATCCCGAACATTCGTGGGATCGAGTTGCGAAAGAGCTTCGTAGCTGGCAAGCACACGCACCGGCTGAATAGGGCTTCTGCCGGCGACGCTCATCCAGACGCCGATCGATCGCGAGTTGCTGTGCGATAGCGGTTTGCTCTTCCCGTCGCTAATGAGGGGCATTTTCCCATCCCGGGCTGCCAGGATGCTAGGCTCAACCAGCGGTGGAGAGCAAGAGAATAGGGTAGCGCTTGCAAATAAAACGACCGCCCGAGTGCGAACATCGTCGGCCCGTTCGATGTCGCAATCAGGATTAGCGCCGCGAACGGCTTGGCGCCGCCCGGAAGGCCCAGTCAGTCGCCGCGCTTCGACCTTAGCACCTTGCGCCTCCGTCGGATGTACCTCGCCTTGGCAAGTGGGACCAAATCAGTAGTGACGGGAGCGAGCTTAGGCGGGGCGACGAGATCGAGCCAGAGACGGGTTGGCATCAGCCACAAATCAATCAGAGCAGGCATTGTGGGTTCCTCGGTTCGGCGGTCGAGGTGCGCTATTGCGATTGTTAGCTTGCGAGAATGTAACGGCTGGAGCAATCCGGATGATTACTGTTATGCACATTATTGTAAGTGTGCGAAATGAAGCGACAGAAGCCGCTCGCGCTTCGAGTGGGCTGAATGGTGACCACTAAGGAGCGCCTTCGAACCAGGGCGAAGCAAAAACTTCCTACACTCGCGCCAACACTCACGGATCGGCGCACCGGGCTGGCGCCCGCGCCATGGGGGGTCAATTGCGCCCACTGAAGGGCCAACGGGCATTTTGCGGCGACGGCTCCGGTGGCCGGGCGGTTTGCGCGGCCTGGATCGGTCGAGGTTTTGGTAAGGGGGCTCTCTGCACGATATGTACTCGGTCTTCTTGCACCGGCTGGGCCGGTCGGGCTTGAGCATCTTCTTCGGCCGCCCAGGTCTGAAATTGATTGAGCAACGCTTCGGCTCTTGTCTGATCGACTTCAGTCTTACTTTCGAAGGCAGATTTAAAAGTGGCAAGCAGTTCATCGCCCGGCGAGGTTCCAGGCAAGATCTCGGCGCTGGCAACTGACTGAATCGCGGGCATCATCTGATCGCTGTTGTTTTGAGGCGCCGGTGTGCTGACCTGGGAAGCCGTGACGCTCGCAAAGAGGATCAAATTTCCTACCGAAATGGCTGCGAACACAACCGCTCCAGCCGCGAAAACCAGGACGAGCTTCCTGAAGATGTCCGACAGTACAACTTTCGTGATCCCCGATTGGTCGGGCTCTTCGACGGGGTCGGAAAGAAAGAGAGGAATAGGATCGTTGGGCGGGAAACGATCTTTCACCATCGGTCAATGCCTCCTGCCAGGACGCAAACCCTAGTCGGCGGCGGGGACCTATTCAAGCATATGGCGTTACGCGCCCCTGTGGATAAACCTGATTGAGAGCGGAGTTCGATTCCCAGCAGGACTTGATCCGACGGCATACAGCTTCCCAGATTTGCTACGTGGTTTCAGTTCGAGGCCAGGAGATCGTCCTCCGCTGTCCGAACTATGCTCAGGCAGTGAAAAGGGCACGTTTGGAATACAAGTCCTACAAAATTTCAGAGCCTGAGGTTGGACCAGTTAGCGGACTGGATCACGACCAAGAACTACCGTTATTTTTCGCGCGCTTGCGAAACAACTGATTGACGCGAGGCAAACGGTTTTTCGGCAGCAGATGAGCGTTAGCCCGTATTCCTCACCGCTTCAGCCAGCATGGCGTAAAGCTGGCGCTTGGTGAAATCCTTGGTGAAATCCTTGGGCTGCTTCATCACTGCCTTCCGCGACACGATCTTTGCCACGGGGCGGGCACAGGCAGCCAATGCCGGCTTTCGCTTCGGCACCGACCTTATCCTAGGTTTTGCCGTTGGCGGCTTGTGACCACGCTTCAAGCCCAAACGAGTTAGCTTGGCGCAGACCGCGTTACGGCTATGGCCGAGACGACGCGCGATCTGCGCAGCGCTCCGTCCTACGGCCCAGAGTTCTTTGAGCAGTGCTACGTCTTCTGCATCCCAACCCATGGAGATGCTTATACGCCGACTGCCAACTGCAGGCTAGCCTGCGTTGCTCACAGTCCTTAGCCAGAACGTTGCTACGGCTGCGCCTGGCTCAATGAGGGGGCCGCACCTGATCGTCTCCGACATCCCGGCCGCCTGGACGGCGCCGCGCATTGGCGTCGCCAATGCTGTGTTCTTCGTGTTGCTCGGGCAGATCGTATCGGCCGCTCTGATGGATCAATTTGGCCTGTTCGGAGCGCTGAAGTCTCCGCTCACCACGCTACGCATCATCGGCATCGTCTTTATGGTGATAGGAACGTACCTCGCTCGGCGCATCGCTTGATCTCAGAGCATCGCCCGCAGACGCTCCAGCGCGAGCAGGGAAGGCGCGCAGCGCAAGTGGTCATCGACGGTGAAGAAGCATGAATTTAAAATCGGAAACTAACTTCCGCGTCAGAAAATAAGTTGCTTGTCAGATATGACTCATTTGTAATTCGCGATGGCAATCGTTTCCGGAACGCGTGGTCGGAGCCTGCGTTCACCGTACGCATCGGTAGCATCGCTGAGATTCTACCCGTAATGCGAGAGCGGAAGGCTGCGGCTCCGTCCGGGCTCAACTTTATCGGAGGAAGATTGCGAGTGGGCGAGGCAGGTCCGACGACGGTTCCAGCACGCTCGGCGGAACTTCCTGAGCTCGGCTGGCCGCGTTCCAAGTGCCAAATGCCGCACCCGATTCGTGCGACGGGAACGGGTGGGCAACGCCATCGTTGTTCGTGTTCGAGCAAGTCAGCGGTTCGGCATGCCCGTTTTGCTCGTTCCGTTCAGCTGAACCAGCGGCGTTGTCTGCAGGGCAGTTGTTCGGTCCTCGTCCAGACCGTTTGGTGGGATCGAGGGCCTGCGGCTCAAGCGCACGACGTGACGTCGTGAAAAAGCGCGAGATTGGATGATCAGGTCCAACCGAAACGAGCCGCCAGATTGTGCCCCTGAACAATCGGAGGAGGTTGCGATGGAAAGTAGAATTATGAAGAGTAGATTTCTGCTGAGTACCGCTGCGCTGTTGGCAAGTGTCAGTCTGGCGTCAGCACAAGGCATGCGGGAGGGCGGAGGACCCGGCGGTGGCATGGGTGGTGGCATGGGCGGTGGAGGTGCCGAACATGGCATGTCTTCACATGGCACGCCTTCGGGCGGGTCCGGTGGCCATTCCCTGGGAGCCGAAACATCAAGGGGCTCGCCGGGTGCTCAGCATGGCCAGGGAATGCAGAGCCAGACCAGAGGGCAAGGCCTGAGCGAACGCGGTCGGGCTGAAGGGCAGGGCCTGAGCGAACGCGGTCGGGCTGAAGGCCAGAGCGGACGAACAATTGATCGCAGTCAGGCCCAGCGCGGCCAAATCCAGACCGTTGGACAGGGAAGACGCGAGAGCGATCAGCTTCGCCGGTCAGAGGGTGGACGGCAAGAAACACCTGCCGGCGGCCAGACGCGCCAGTCTCGGCAGCCGCAAGGGCAGGAGCGGACCGGTGCCGCTACGCAGGGCCAGAGCAAGACCGGTGCTGAGACCCAGCGGCAGACGGGCAGGCAGGCACCTCAGCAGCAAAATCGGGCCGGCGCCTCGACGCAGAGCCAGACGACGACCGGTGCTGCCACTCAGAACCGCACTGGCGCTAACCCGCAGAGTCAGACCACGACGGGCGCTGCCCCGCAGAACCGTACCGGCGCTACTCCGCAGAGCCAGACCACGACCGGTGCTGCCACACGGAACCAGAATCAGACTGGTGCGACAACCCAGGGCCAAACCGGTGCGACTGCTCAGACCCAGGCCACCCACACGACCCTGAACGTACAACAGCAGACAACGATTAGGCAGTCGGTGCTGTCAGCCAGAAACGCGCCGCGCGTTAACGTCAACCGCGTTAACTTTGCGGTCAACCCGGGCGCGGTCGTGCCGTCGCACGTCAACGTCGTGTCGGTCCGGGCCTTCCCGACGCTGATCGACGTGTTCCCGAGTTTCCGCGATGACAGCTTCTTCGTCGTGGAGGACGAAATCGTGTTTCTGGACCGAGACCGCAGAGTGGTTGACGTTGTCCCGGCCGGACCTCGAACGCACTTCAGCAACCGCTTCAGCAGAGGCAGCGTTGGAAGCGGTGCGGTCGCGACGCTTAATCTCAGCCCGACGGAGATCCGGGAAGTCCAGCAGGTGCTCATCGAGAGGGGCCTGCTCACCGGTGAAGCGGACGGAGTGCTGGGATCTCGGACTCAGGAGGCGCTGATCAGCTTCCAGCGACAGCAGGGCATCCAGACGACCGGCAGCATTGATACCCGCACGGTCGCCGCACTGGGGCTGTCGAACAGGATTGGCCAGCAGAGCGGCCAGACCACAACCGGAAGCCAGTCGTCCACGGTCGGCCACAGCCAAACCGGCACGCAGCAGAACACGACCGGACAAGCGAATGGTCAGGCGAACGCGCCAATGCCGCAGAACCAGTCGACGACAGGCCAGGGTAGCGGGCAAGCCCAAGGCCAGCAGGCTCAAGGCCAGGCACAGCAGCCTTCTGCTCAGCAGCAGCCACCTGCGCAGCAGAACACGACCGGACAGGCCGCTCCGCAAAATCAGTCCACGGTCGGCCAAGCCGGCCATCAGCCCGCCGCCAACCAGAACATGCAGTCTGGACAGGGCGCTCAGGGCAGCGGCCCGGCACCTTCAACTTCGGGCCAGGACAACTCCCAACCGCCGGCCCAAAACTCCGGTCAGAAGAATCCGGCTGGCAGATAAGCAGACCACGACTTCCGATAGCCCCGCTTCGGCGGGGCTATCGATGCCGCTTGTGCGCCGTTACCGGACCTGATCGGCGTCTAACCACCTGCAGCGTTGCCGGCAAGCCAGCATCGACTCCAATCAGGTGGTCATCTCATTGGTTTGTTCGGCAGATCGGTCAATTTGCTCTTATTTGAGCCCAACGCTTGGTTGCGGCTCATCGGGAATAATCACAATTGTACGGGTCGCTTTTGCCTGTCTGCTCTCAAAATGGGGTAACGGCAATCTGTCTGCCTTCGTCAGAGCCGGCCTATCATCGGCCTCAGGGGTGGCCGGCCCCGTGTCCGTTCCCGACGCCGCTTCTTCGGGTAGAGCTTCAGGTAGAGCGCGCACTCCAATATTTCCCCATCGAGCTTCGAAAGTGTCAGGGTTTGTCGGCGCCGGCGCCCACGCCTGTGAGCTTGGTGCCCACGCTTGCGAGTCGAGCGGGTTGCGAGGTTTCTCTGGAACGGTGCTTGCGACCTCTTCACGCGAAGCCGGTTGCGCCAATGGCTCTCTACGCCACTCCAACAATGATTTGGAAAGTCCGGGCTTGCCCTCGTACCAGCATTTTTGTCCGTCGATCAGCCGATAGGACCACCAATGACCATGTGGATTTGATGGCATCTCGGCGCTGCATTGTTGTTTCGCCTGCGCGATTGGAATCTCAATTGAAGATAGTGCAGCAATGAAAGCGGCGAGAGTGATGGGGTGAAACTGTCTCATCGTCTTGGGCAACTCAGAGACTGCTTCGTTGCTGCAATCGGCCGACAGCGACTATCACATCGGGCCGTTCGAGAACCTCCACCAACTGGTCGAGAATGCGCCGCTCGTTGGTGTGAGGGCAGGGCTGAAGGTATTCTTCCAATATACGTTGCGCTTCGCCGACGGCCCGAATAGCCAACTGCTGATCAGTCATTGCCTCACACCCGTTTAAAAAAGCTGGCAGGTGAAGCGGATAGGGAAATCAAGTCAGCTTTGAGGTTTTCCCATCAATTTTTGTTTCGAAGTGGAATCTACATCCTGCGTATCTCCTTCCCTCCGAGACGCTAGATATGGTACCTTTGAATGGCTGCTTCGGTGATGGACTTCAAACTGTGCCGCGACATGCCGACGATTGTGCAGCCAGCCGACCCGTTAGTGGCGGCAAGCACTTCTGATCGCGCGCGCACCAGCACCGCTCGTTAGTATCGGCGGGACAGCTCGATTGGAAA
>Ga0209687_1000557_pt1 | contig 12264 bp, 8 predicted proteins | sample GraSoiAngelo_136_FD_185893 | JGI IMG/M metagenome (GOLD analysis project Ga0209687, IMG submission 185893) | Grasslands soil microbial communities from the Angelo Coastal Reserve, California, USA - 14_0929_09_20cm (SPAdes) (version 2) | ecosystem: Environmental > Terrestrial > Soil > Grasslands ...
TGTCCCGACAAGGCAGCCGCGAAGAACATGATCGACCTGATTGAGAAGACGCGGGCCGACGGCGATTCGCTTGGTGGCGTAATAGAGTGCGTTGCAAGAAATGTCCCGCCTGGGTTAGGCGAACCCGTTTTCGACAAACTCGAAGCTGATCTCGCCAAAGCGATGTTGAGTCTGCCCGCCACCAAAGGCTTCGAAATTGGTTCCGGATTTTCCGCGACGCGCATGTGCGGCTCGGAACACAATGACGCCTTCGAGAAGCGCGGCGGCCGCATCAGCACACGCACGAATTTTTCTGGCGGAATCCAAGGGGGAATTTCCAACGGCGAGGAAATTTATTTCCGTGTCGCCTTTAAGCCGACCGCGACAATTGCGCGAGAGCAAGAGAGTGTGACTTCCTCCGGCAAAAAGACCAAACTTGCCGCCCGCGGCCGACATGATCCATGTGTCCTTCCGCGGGCCGTCCCGATGGTAGAGGCAATGACCGCGTTGGTCCTTTGCGATCACGCGTTACGACAGAAGGCGATCGCGAAAAGTTAGCGCGCCTCCATGCTTTCAGCGATCGCCAATTCCCAACCCGCAACTGTTACCGAGCCGGGCTGGCAGTACGTCTTCATTTCGTTAGCCATCGTTATCATTCTGCTCGAAATCATTCACGGTTGGCGACTCGGCTTGGTCCGGCAACTAGTGCGGGTGATTGCCATTATCGTGGCTTATTCGTGCGCTTTTTTTGGCGCCCGCTCCACCGTTCCAATTATGCGATCGTTCTTTAAGCTGCCCGATCCGATTCTCGCGGTCCTTGGTGGCGCGATTCTGGCCGCTATCCTCTTCGCCGGCATTAATCTGACCGGCGCGTTTTTGTTCAGAAAAACTGCGCAACAGGAATCCCGACTCGTTCGGTTGATTTGGGGGGGCACCGGCGCGTTCCTCGGAATTTTGCTTGGCCTGTTTACGATCTGGCTCGCCTTCGCTGGGATTCGCATGGTCGGATCGGTAGCAGAAGCGCGGTTGCGAACGCAGAACGCGCCTACGAGGGCTGCCGGCCAGCCGATTGGAGCTGCACAAACTCAAACCGAATCGGCCGTCTCGCCATTGCCCAACCCGCTCATGGCAATGCTCGCGAACATGAAAAATTCGCTCGAAAGCGGCAGGGTGGGCGAGGCGGTGCGAACGATCGATCCGCTTCCTCCGTCACTTTACCGTGTGCTGGAGAAAGCGGGCCAGGTGGCGTCGAACGTGCAAAGCGCCGAAAGATTTCTTTCATATCCGGGCGCGCGTGAGATCAGCGAACATCCCAGGGTGGTGGCGTTGCGCAATGATTCACGAGTGATGGAGTTGATCGCGAGCGGCCATATTTTCGAGCTTTTGAAGAACCCGCGTATGATCGAGGCGATGAATGATCCGGCCCTGCAAGCGCGAGTTAAAAACTTCGATCTGGAGCGCGCGTTGGATTACGCCCTGAAGAAGAATTAGTTCGTTTCATCCCATGCAAAGTCGATGAGATATCTAACGACCATTGGCCTCGAGGTACACGCGCAATTAAAGACACGGTCGAAAATGTTTTGCGCTTGTCCGGTGGAATTTGGGGCGGAGCCAAATTCTCATACCTGCCCAATCTGCCTCGGGCTGCCCGGTGCCTTACCGGTGATGAATGATGAAGCACTCCGCCTTACCGTGCTAACGGGACTTATGCTGGATTGCGATATTGCCGACGTCTCCAAATTCGATCGCAAGAATTATTTCTATCCTGACCTGCCGAAGAACTATCAGATTTCACAATACGACATGCCGCTTTGCAGCAACGGGAGCGTGCCGCTACATGATCTGGCCTACCCGAAAGACGCACAGAAGAACATCGCCGTCCCGGACAAGGAAGTGCGCCTGGTTCGCATTCATCTCGAGGAAGACGTGGCCAAAAGTTTCCATTTCGAAACGACTACGGGAATCGATTTCAATCGGGCAGGCACCCCTTTGATGGAAATTGTCACCCAACCGGAGATCACGTCGCCCGAAGAAGCGTTCGCCTTTCTCACGTCTCTCAAGCAGATCCTGATTTATGGCGGGGTCAGCGACGCCGACATGGAAAAGGGGCAATTGCGCTGTGATTGCAACGTGTCGGTCCGGCCGGAAACGCAGACGGAGCTCGGGGCCAAGATCGAAATTAAGAATATGAACTCGATCAGTGGGGTGCGCCACGCGCTGACTTACGAAGTCGCGCGACAGATCGAAGCGCTCGGACGCGGCGAGAAGCTGGAGCAGGAAACGCGCGGTTGGGATGATGTCATGGGGGAGACCTTTCTCATGCGGACCAAGGAAAGCGCACATGATTATCGCTTTTTTCCCGATCCTGACTTGGTGCCGGTGAAAACCGAGGGGTTGCTTTCCGATGTTCGGGCACGCTTGCCGGAGTTGCCAAAACGGAAACGCGCGCGTTTCGTCCAGCAATACGGAGTTACGGCCTATGATGCCGGCGTGCTGGCCAATGATCTCGAGTTGGCAGCGTACTTTGAAAAGGCGGCACGTGTCTCAAAAAAGCCAAAAGCGATCGCGAATTGGATTCTGAACGATCTGCAAAGCGCGCTTTCGACGGCGGGCAAAACGATCAAGGAATGCCCGATACCCCCTGAAGCATTGAACGAACTGGTAGCGTTGATTGATTCCGGGAAAATTAGCAGCAAACAGGGCAAGGAAGTTTTCGCGGAGATGTTCGCCAGTGGCAAAAGCCCTAGTGCAATCGTGCAAGAAAGAGGAATCGAGCAATTAAGTGATACGACCGCGATCGAGAGGATTTGCGATGAAGTGATCGCAGCCAACCCGAAGCCGGCGGCAGATTTCAAAGCAGGTAACGCTGCCTCGCTGAATTTTCTCATGGGACAGGTAATGAAATTATCGAAAGGAAAAGCGAATCCGCAGATGGTAGGGGAGATTTTGGAGCGAAAGCTGCGGGCGTGAATCCCATACTCCGTCATCCCGAGTGCCAGTCGAGGGATCCAGATGCGTTACCTTAAAGATTTCATCGCGGGATCCCTCGACTTCGCTCGGGATGACAATTCAATAAATGCGCATCCTCATCGCGCCGGATAAATTCAAAGGTTCGCTCAGCGCCCAGCAAGTCGCGGAAAACATCGCGCTGGGAATTCGCGATGTAATTCCGGACGCGCAAATCGAGATCGCGCCGGTGGCGGATGGCGGGGAAGGGACGGCGGAAGTGATTTGTAAGGCGCGCGGGGGCGAGTGGGTGACGTGCCACGCGCATGGGCCGCTGGGAAATCCGATTGAGGCGCGTTACGTATGGCTGAGCGAAAACGCCTCCGCCGTGATCGAGATGAGCGAAGCGGCGGGACTGCGAGCGCTGAAAGATGGGGTGCGCGACGTTCTGCGCGCAAACACGTTCGGCGTTGGCGAAATGTTGCTCGATGGAGCGAAACGGGGGGCGCGCGAAATCATCGTCGGCGTCGGCGGCAGCGTGACGAATGATGGCGGATTCGGAATGGCACGTGCCTTGGGATTCCGTTTCTTTACAGGCAAACGAGAAATTGAAAACGGCGGACCAGCCGAGTTAATAGGACTCGCGCGAATTAAGGTCCCGCTAGCGGCGGGCGTGTCGCCTGCAACGAGCCTGAAATCGGAGTCGGCATCCACCTCAGGCGGACCACTGCAAATAAGAATTGCTGCGGCTTGCGATGTAAAGAATCCGTTGCTCGGCCAAAATGGCGCGACGCGTACTTTCGGTCCGCAAAAAGGGGCAACCCCGGACGAGCTCGAAATCTTGGAGCGCGCGCTGACGAGGTTAGCCGATACCGTGACACACGAACTGGGTTGCGATTTTCGAAACAATCCCGGTGCCGGCGCGGCCGGCGGTCTCGGTTTTGGCCTGATGAGTTTTTGCAGTGGGGAGCTCCGACCAGGCTTCGACGTCGTTGCCGACGCAGTGGAACTTCACGAGAAGATCAGAAGCGCCGACGTTGTGATCACCGGAGAAGGCAAACTCGATCCTCAAACACTAGAAGGAAAAGCGCCCGCCGGCGTAGCGCGATTGGCGCGCAAATTTGGTAAGCGAGTGTTCGCTGTTGTCGGGCGCGCCGCGCCGGACCAACACGTGCGCGACACCTTTGATGGCGTTTATGAACTTGGTGGCTCTATTCCGCAGGCGCGCGAGTTGTTGCGAGAACGGGCGCGAGAATTGGGAGCAGCGCTGAAACATTGATTTGTTCCGAATCCGGGGAGCGCAGGCAGCTTTGCCTGCGGTGCTCGGCAGCTTGCCGAGCACTTTTTGAATTGTATTCAATGATTTGATCGTGTCGTCGGCAAGCTGCCGACGACTACAGGCTAGCAGCCCGCGCTCCCCATTATCTCGAATGGAATTCACGGAAATGCTTTGAGGTTTCGACATAGCTCCAAGCCCAGCGCGCGATGTCTCTTTGTTCCTCGAGCGTGAGCGCGCGCTTCACCTTTGCCGGCGAACCGAGAACTAAGGAACCAGGCGGTATCTTTGTTCCGAGAGTGACCAAGGCATTTGCGCCGATGATAGAGCGAGCGCCGATCTCCGCCCCATCAAGAATGATTGCCCCCATCCCGATGAGCACTTCGTCGTCGATGATGCAGGCGTGAACTATAGCACTATGACCGACGGTGACGAGCTCGCCAAGCCGCGTCTCGTTAGGCGTATCGATGTGAACGACAGCGTTGTCCTGAACGTTGGAGCGCGGGCCGACAATTATCCGATTGATATCGCCACGCAAAACAGCGCCGTACCATACACTCGATTCTTCCATCAACGTTACGTCGCCGACGACGGTTGCGACCGGGACGACGTAGGCGGTGGGATGAATGCGCGGGCCAAGTTTCAGCCGGGCGTCGATGCCGGCATGACCGCCAGGGATTTGATCTGGAGAAATGGAAAACTTCATGGGCGCAACGAGATCCCTCGGTCCGAGCGGGACTGGCGTTTTTGCTCAGGATGACGAGTTTGTTCCTTGTTCGCACTTATTCATAATCGAGGCAAATTAGCGTGCAAATGCCAGAAGATGTTCCGCCCGGGCTGACGCCATTCGTTTTTTCCGATCCGCTCGGGAAACGTTGGCCCCGCCTTCGTACGTTTTTGCTGATCACTGGTGTTCTGTTCTTCTTCGGTGCGGTTTTGTTTGTGCAAACGCTGTTTATCGCACCGCGAATGACGGCGCCCTTTTCCTTGCGGCAGTTGAAGGGGCAGCTGAAGTCGCTCCAAAAACAAAATCCGGCCGTGCAAAGCTCCACGCCGAACTCGTTGCTCTGGCAAAAATTCGAGGCGACAAAACAGGCGACAAAAAAGTTAGCAAAGCAAACCATGGTGGGAAGTGCCACGCCGGCGCGACCTCGTCGCAAGGCGCCAGGTAACGAGGTGCGTTTGGCCTTCTATACCAACGGCGATCCTTATAGTTACTCCTCGCTTGAGCAACACGCCTCGCAAATTACCCACGTTTGTCCGGAATGGATGTCGATGGTGAATGGGGTAGGTGATCTGCAAATCGACGCTGACGCGCGCGTTTCAAAGTTAGCGCAAAGCAAAGGGATCGCGCTGATGCCGCTTCTGACCAACTTGGTCGGCGATACCTGGCAACCGGAAGCGGTCGAAAATGTGGCACATGGTCCACCGGAGCGGCAGGAGAAATTCATCGCCAATGTGCTGGTGGTGCTGCGTGATGCTAAAGCTGCCGGAGTAGTCGTTGATTGGGAACAACTCGATCCGACCTACAAGAAAGACTTTACCGAGCTATTGACAAAATTCGCCACCGCGCTCCATCGCGACGGCCGTCAGCTTTGGCTCAGCGTTTCGCCTGGACAGGAGATTGACTATATCGACTTCGAAGAGCTGTCGGCCCATGTCGATCGCTTCGTCGCATTACTATTCGACGAAACTTCCGATATCGACTCGCCTGGGCCACTCGCTTCCCGGATGTGGTTTGAAGGCTGGTTGCACGTATTGCTGGAAGATTCCGACCCCAAACAGTGGATCATCGCACTTGGTAGCTACGGTTACGACTGGGTAATTGGTGGTAAGAAGGCTGAGTTAATTAGTTTTCCGGAAGCAATGAGTCGAGCGAGCAATGCCGAGATCGATTCCGCTGAAGTAAGCGCTCCCGGTTACAATGCTTATTTTTATTATGAAGACAACGACAAGGAGCATGCCGTCTGGTTTCTAGATGTCGTTACTTTTCTGAACGAACTACGCGAAGTTCGAAGGCAGAATACCGGCGGCTTCGCCCTCTATCGATTAGGAACCGAAGATACGGCGATTTGGGACGCATTAGCAGTCACGCCTGATTTCAAGTTCGACCTATCGACGCGCTCGCTCCTGGAGGTATTGCGCGGGACCGACACCATCACCGACGTTGGAGATGGTGAGATCGTGACGGTAGATGAATCGCGTGCCGACGGAATGCGCACTCTGTCGGTGGACAAGGACAATTATCTTACCGCGAACTATACCAAGTTTCCGGAGTTCCCGACCTTGTATCATCAGGGTGCAGGGGACGCACACGAGGTGGCGCTGACATTTGACGACGGGCCTGATCCGGAGTGGACACCGAAGATCCTAGATGTGTTGAAGGCGGCGAAGGTAAAGGCCGCGTTTTTTCTGGTAGGTGTTAATGCCGAACGTTACCCAAATCTCGTTAGGCGTATTGTTGCTGAGGGTCATGAAATAGGTAATCACACCTATTATCACCCCAATCTGGCCCTCTGCTGGCCCGAGCATGTTCGGCTCGAATTGAATGCAACCCAGTTGCTTATTCAGACTTTGACTGGACGCGCTACTACTTTGTTTCGGCCGCCCTATGCAGCCGACACTCAACCAGCGCGTTTGGCTGAGTTAACGCCACTGAAAATCGCGCAGGATCAGAATTACCTTGTCGTTTTGGAGAACATCGACCCGCAGGATTGGGCCCGACCGGGGGCGGACGTCATTTTGCAGCGGGTTAAGCAGCAACGCCATGACGGCAATATCATTTTGCTGCATGACGCGGGAGGCGATCGCTCGCAAACGCTGGAAGCGCTCCCGCGCATCATTGAGTACTTGCAAGCACGCAATGATACCATCGTGCCGCTGAGCAAACTTCTGAATACCACTCGCGACGCGCTGATGCCGCCATTGCCCGGAGGACAAACGATGTCGCATTACATCAGCAGCACCGGTTTCCGCGTTGTGCACGCTGTTCAGGAATTTCTCTGGGCTTTTATGATTGTTGCGACCGTGCTGGTAGTGATTCGCACCCTGATCGTGATCTACCTCGCCTACCGTTTTCGTCGATCGTCGCCGGTGGATTTTGCCGAACCCGCCAGCGTCGTGATTGCTGCTTACAACGAAGGTAAGGTCATCGCTGCAACGTTGCACTCACTTTTGAAGACGGATTATCAAGGGGAGCTGGATGTTATTGTGGTCGATGATGGTTCGTGTGACGATACCGCCGCGGAAGTGGAGAAGATCGCGGCAACTGATGAACGGGTGCGATTGATCCGCCAGGAAAACCATGGGAAGGCGCGCGCGTTGCAACGCGGAATCGGAGCAGCCCGCCACGGATTCATCGTCTTCATCGACGCGGATACGCATTGTCAGCGGCAGACCCTTCCGCAATTGCTGGCACCGTTTAGCAACCCAGACCTCGGCGGAGTATCTGGTCATGCCAAAGTAGGTAACTTGCGAAGCTTTATTGGACGCTGCCAGTCGCTCGAATATACCGTCGGCTTTAATCTCGATCGACGCGCCTATACTCGATGGAATTGCATCACGGTTCTGCCGGGCGCCATTAGTGCGATTCGCAAGACAGCGATCGATCGCGCCGGTGGTTTGAGTTTAGATACATTGGCCGAAGATACCGATCTGACCCTAAGCCTGCACAAGGAACGTCTGCGCATCGTTTATGTTCCCGCCGCAGTCGCTTGGACAGAAGCGCCGGAAACCGTGCGAGCACTTTCCCGGCAACGGTTCCGCTGGGCTTACGGCACGCTGCAATGTCTGTGGAAACATCGCGACATGGTCTTTAACTGGAAATATCGGGCGCTGGGTTGGTTTAGTTTGCCAAGTATCTGGTTCTTCCAGATCATCCTGGTGGCAATTACTCCGGCAGTAGATTTGTTTCTGATTCTGTCACTGCCGTTTGGGGCCTGGCGCGATCTATTGCCATTTGTCATTGTTTTTCTTGCCACCGATGTGATCCTCGCGACGCTCGCGTGCATCCTCGAGCATGAAAATTTACTTCAGGCCTGGCGAATTATTCCGATGCGCCTGATCTATCGGCCGATGCTGAGCTACTGTATCTGGAAAGCAATTGTGCGCGGAGTAAAGGGCGCATGGGTAAGTTGGGGCAAACTGGAACGCACGGCTTCCGTGCCGGTGCGTGCGTGAAGGAACGTGAGCGCGAAACGATGCTGTTGTCCATGAGTGACTTGGCTTTGTCGAACGCCTTCTCGATCCTCTCATTCCGAGCGTAGCGAAGCGCAGTCGAGGAATCTCTAGCTATTTCTTTGCTGCGAATAATTAGAGATGTCTCGACTGCGCTCGACATGACAGATTCGCGTTGACATGAACAGGTCTTAAGAGAGCCAGATGGCGTGTGCTAGTTAACGGCCAACGTGCCCGCGTAATACCGAAACTGAGTAAGGGGGTAGTTCGTAGTATCGAGATGCGGCGCGCTGAAGATGGGATGGCAAATTGCTCACGAGCGGACGCCCATTTGGACCGTCCTCTTGCCAGCGGTATTGCTGACGCGAGAATTGAGCGATGTCTACTTTGCCGGTAAACGTATCAACTGAAGCGCCTGTAAATTGGACGCTTAATTGCGCCGAACGATTCGGATCTTTGTTAACCGCGAGCAACGCCCACTGCTTATCGGGTCGCCGTACGGCGTAAGCGGTAACGCCGGCGTTATCCGGCTCAATTGTCACCGGATATACTTCGTGCGTCTTCGTTACCCACTGCATCCAATCGTTCGTAATTAATCGGGCACTGTAGTACGTCGACAGACGATTAAGCTTTTTATCAGCGTTGGAAATCTGCAGCATCATTAAATTACCCCACGAACACTTCAGCTCGTCGGTGAGATAGTCCGGCTCGTATCCGTAGAGGTAGGCTTTCGTTCCGCCGGAAGTTAGGAAAGTTCCGACGGTATCTGCATGGAAGAGTGCGCCTTCGATATCAACTTCATGACGGCCGGCAAAAACTGAATAACCAAACTCTGTCATCAGCCACGGGATATCCGAAGGAACCCCATCCTCGTGCAAGCTGGACAACATCGCGCGAAGTCGGTGCGGAATCTCCAGTAGCTGCGGGGCAGCATCGCTGCAGACATCATCAAAGGGATAGTATTCGAAAGAGAAGAAATCGAAGGGAGATTCCGCCGCGCGGAGGGCGCGCAGAAAGCGATTCATCCAGAAACGGTTTCCTGATTTGTCCGGCCAGGTGAGGAGATGGCCATCAAAGTTCTGTAAGCTCGGCCCACCAAGCTTGAGCTGAGAGCTAAGGGAGCGCAGCTGCCGGGCGGTCGCAACGTAGAGCGCTGCAAAATCCTCCGGCGAAGTCCATTGTCCGTCGGGTTCTTCGCCCAGTTCAACGCCCTCTAATGAATAATTCCGTGCCAAAAGATATTGGATCTCCGAAACAGCATTATCCGGGGTGTCGTAGAGCACGCCCACTGGCACCAGCACCGGAAGGTGGTTGGCCAGTTTACTTCGCAGAACAAAATCGAGACCGGGCTGTTCCGTCTTGTAATTGATATCTTCGGCCCGATGCCATGGATCAGTTGATGAGACATAGACAATTGTTTGACTTCTGTCCGGATGGTGGCGGACGTAGTCCTCGAACTCACCGGCGTCATTCGTTTGGCCAAGGCTGATTTCGCGGACGGCGAACCCAAGACGATCCCGGACATCCGCGGAAGGTTGTGTAGTTGGGGCCGAACTAGAGTTCATCAGGACGCGCACGAATTGAACCGGAATAGAGCTACTGCTGAGGCGGGTGGTTACATCGCCGCCAGGGCTGTTGTCTATCACTCCCCGAGGAAACACTCGCCAATCATCGTTCCTTTCGATATGCAAATGCATCGGGTCGTTTCCGGTCCAATACTCAACCCGAACCTGTCTGGCACAGGGCATTCCCCATTGAATGCGGATTGAGTTCACGGGCTTCACTTTGCCCAAATCGATTACAATCCACTGGGGGTGAGCATCCTCGCTCTCACCGGTAAAGTACGGATCCAGATAAGGATTACTTTTCCAAAAAGAATTTTCGTCGCCGTCGGAGATACGTGAATAACCATCGTTGTTTGCCTGATCGATGGTGTTGCCGCGACGGGGCAGTCGATAGCCGTAGGAAAGGTTGATCGGCGTGCTAATTGAACTACTCGATGTCCAATAGCCGCATTGACGGGCCTCGTCGCTCCAGCTGCCGCGCGGGTTCCAATGCCACACTTCACCGGCAAGCTCGGTCCGTAGCCGATAAGTCACAGGTCCCAAACCGGCTGACAGCATCTCGGCGATGTTCTTGTCGGACAACATTCGCGCGCATTCTCCGCGCTCATGGCCGTCGACGCCGCCGCCGAGGGTTTGTTTAGGAATGCATTTGTTCACGCATTGATCGGTCGCGACCGTCGCCGAGACGACTAACGAACTCTCCTCTACGGCGGGTGAAGTAGTTGCTGCCAGAAAGCCGATGAAGCAGACTGGCGTCGTGGGGCACAACCATCTTGCCAGCAGAACGCAGAGCCTTCGCACAGTTATCTTCCTAACGTTGATCGCGCTAGCTTCAGCATGTCATCAACGCAACAAAAGCAACAGGCCCGATAACGGCGAATCCGTAGAGGTAATGGTGCCGGAGCGCGGAGCGTATACTGGGGCGTTCATTGATTTCGGCGAAGCAGAAGAGGATGTCACACTCGAGGGGATTGAAGACTTCGAGACCATGGTGGGCAAGCATCAAGCCATCATTGCTTCATCGAGCTACTGGGGCGAACAGGATTTTCCAAGCAAAAACCTGAATGTCATTTGGCAACATCGGTCCTTGCCCCTGGTTTTTTGGTCGCCGTGGGACCGGCCTTACGAGCAGAATACCGGTCCCGACCGTTTCAATCTCAATTCAATCATCGCAGGCGCCTGGGACAAGTACATCGATGACTGGGCAGATGCCGCCAAAGCGTTTGGCAGGCCGATGATCGTCGTCTTCGCAAACGAAATGAATGGCGATTGGTTCCCGTGGTCGGGCGTGTACTACGGTGGAAACCGGCCGGCGAATGAAGAGAAAACTAAATGGCAGGGGCCGGAAACATTTAAGGCAGCATATCGGCATGTAGTTGACCGGGTCCGCGCTCGTGGGGCCAGTAACATTAAGTGGATGTTCCATACCAATAACTACTCGTCTCCGCTCGATACCTGGAACTTCGCGCCCGCCTATTATCCTGGGCCTGATTATGCGGATTGGCTGGGATTAAGTGTCTATGGTCAGCAATATAGAGAGGAGGGATGGGCTGACATACCTTCCCTGGTCGACTGGCCCTACAAAGAGATGAGCGGCGTCGACCCAAATAAGCCAATCATGATTGCTGAATGGGGGACCGGGGAGTTTCCACCCGGCAACAAAGCCGCGTGGATCAAACAGGGGCTGGACTTGTTTCGCTCCAGGTATCCGCGAATCAAGGCTGCGGTCTACTGGCACGAACGCTGGCAAAATGAAGAGGGTTATTACAGTAACCTTCGGGTGAACTCTTCCGTCGAATCGCTGCAAGCTTATCGCGACGGTGTAGCGAATCCAGACTGGCTGGCCGACCTATTCCTGCGGCCGCTACCAAAACACTAAGTAGGCTACTGTGTCATATGAACGTAGTAGTCGGGTTGCCCTGTGCTGGGTAGCGCACGCGTCTCGCGTGTTGGTTTCCGCATCGCGCGGAAACAGGCTTTTTCAATCGCGCACCCAACGGAAAGTTCGCGACGGTGAGACACCGTCGCCAGCACGCGGGACGCGTGCGCTACCCGACCGTTTTTTCGTGGGCAGATCTGTTACAGGAAACTCCAATATACTCCGCCAGGCTACCGTTTTTCTCCGGGCAGGAGCTTCTTTTGCAGGTTGAGCGCCAGCTTCCAATCCCCGTTAATGTTGGCGCGCCAGATCATCAGGTAGATTCCGCGCTCAACTGCATTGCCACGGTCTTCCGAATAGTTGCCATAGCTGTAAGATAGATCGGCTGACCCACTCATCTTTGAATTGCCGGGTTCGAACGTTACCTTGCCGTGCTCTGAAGT
>Ga0209687_1000558_pt1 | contig 12248 bp, 9 predicted proteins | sample GraSoiAngelo_136_FD_185893 | JGI IMG/M metagenome (GOLD analysis project Ga0209687, IMG submission 185893) | Grasslands soil microbial communities from the Angelo Coastal Reserve, California, USA - 14_0929_09_20cm (SPAdes) (version 2) | ecosystem: Environmental > Terrestrial > Soil > Grasslands ...
TCGGTGATTTCCTTTGTTTCACCGCCAATACCCAGGACAATTCCGTCCTGATGAAACACGCCAAACCGAAGGGCACGCCCATTCCAGGCAATATTTTGCAGCTTGGGCGTCCCTGGCATGAGAAAAGGCGGTCCTTTCTCGAGTTCTTGCGAGCGATAGAACATGTGGCCCGCATCGTTGCGAATCTCGAGATAGCGCAATCGCTTTGATTGATTGAAGAACGCTTCAACGCTTTGCTGGTCTCGCCAGTTCACACGCTGTTGTTTCAGCGCGATGAAAAAATCGTGCGCTTCCGCCTTGATATCCTTGTCAAGGTTTTCGACCAGTTCCTGCTTCAAACTCCAAGCTGCACCAGCGGCGAATACCACGAGAGCAACCGAAACAACGCCGACCGCCCAAAGTGTCACTCGTGCGCGCAGCGTTGCTATCTTCATCGGTCCTCCCGCATTACATAGCCCGCGCCCCTGATCGTGTGGAGCAATTTGGGCGAACGACCGTCATCGATCTTGCGTCGCAACCGCTGAATGCAAACCTCGACAACGTTAGTGCCGGTATCGAAATGGTGCTCCCACACATGCTCGCAAAGGGCGGTCTTTGTGATGACACGCCCCGCGTGAGCCATCAAATACTCTAGCAGGGCGAACTCGCGATTCGTTAGTTCAATTTTGGCGTCGCCTCGCATCGCCTCGCGGTTGATCACGTTCAAAGAAAGGTCTGCGACTTGCATGATTGCGGCATGCTCTCCCGAAGCTCGACGTAGCAGTGCCCGCACCCGCGCGATGACTTCACTAATCGAGAACGGCTTCGGCAGGTAGTCGTCGGCGCCGAGGTTCAGACCTTCAATTCTTTCATTTACATTCCCGCGCGCGGAGAGAAGCAGCACTGGCGTGTTCACGCGCTGACGGCGCATCTCGCGCAAGACACTGAGCCCGTCGCGTCCTGGCAACATGATGTCGAGTACGACCGCATCGTATGCCTGAGTGAGAATTTGAGCGAGCGCCGCGCTACCGTCGTGTACGAGGTCCACCACCAGATTCTCCTGCGCGAGGCCGTTGCGCAGAAAGCTTCCGAGTTTCTTTTCGTCTTCGACGACCAGCACTCGCATCCCTAAGAATTTAAGTGAAAGCGCTGGGCGGCGCCAGGCTGGGAACGAAAATAACAAAAATGTAAGCGGCGCGCGACCTTCTCCGACAGCTTGATCAGCTTAGATTTCCGACATGAAAGATGCGCGCTGTTGTGTTGTTGCGCGCCCTCCTACTGCACGGTATACCGGGTGCTCAAGGAAGCGGTATGAGACTCGCTTTAGTAAGTCGGATAGAACCTGCAGTCTTTGGCTGATTGACCCGCGGATGACTCTTTCTTGTTGCACTCGTTCTGCATTAGTCTGGGCCGCACTCTCATTCGCGATTGGCGGCATCTCTAGTCGGATCATCATTCGGTTAGTTGCTTTTGGTGGATTAGCAGCCTTCTCACATTTTGTGCCAGCCGCGGATCTCACTGAAGGGGTAACGCTGGCTCAGGCGTTGGCGCTTACCCTGAAACAGAATCCCGACCTCGCGGCGTTCTCGTGGGACGTGCGTAGCGCGGAAGCTCGCGTTTTGCAGGCGCGATTGCGGCCGAACCCGGAACTCGGCACGCAAAGCGAAGACATCGGTTTTAGCCTTTCGCAGACGACCCTTCAATTGAGTCAACTTATCGAGCTAGGCGGCAAGCGGAGCGCGCGCGTGCGCGAAGCGACGTTTGGACACGAGCTTGCAAGGTTGGATTATGAAACGAAACGGCTGGATATTTTGAAGAAGACCGCACAGGCATTCGTCGAGGTTTTGAGCGCGCAGGAGCGGGTGCGACTGGCGCAGGAGAACGTGGAGCTTGCCTCCGGATTGATTCCCGATATTCGCAAACGAATCGAAGCCGGCAAAGCCTCGGCTGTTGAACAAACGCGCAGTGAGGTGGCAGTGGCTTCGGCGCGGATTGAGCTCGATCAGGCGAAGAGATCCTTGATCACTGCGCGCCAACATTTGGCGGCGCAATGGGGCAGCGCGCAGCCGAAATTCACTCGTGTCGTTGGCGACTTGGAACGGATTACTTATTTGCCGGACTTGGAAAATCTTTCGTTAAATCTTTACCGCAACCCTGAAATCGCGCGATGGGAACCGGAAACAGCCAAGCGGCAGGCCACGCTCCGTCTGCAACAAGCGGATGCGGTGCCGAACCTGACGTTGTCAGCCGGCCCGCGTTACATTGTCGAAACCGGTGAATGGACGCCGGTGATCGGCTTTTCGTTGCCGCTGCCGTTCTGGAACCGAAACCAGGGAGCAATTCTCGAGGCAAGGCATCAGCTTGCCAAAGCCGACGACGAGAAACGCAGCGCAGTGACGCGTCTTTCCTCGGAGTTGAATGACGCGTATCAAACGGTCGCGAGAACGTCCAATGAGATTCATGTTTTAAAGGAGTCAGTGCTTCCTGGAGCTGAAAAAGCAGTTGAAGCTATTCGACAAGGCTACGAAGCCGGACGCTTTAGTTATCTCGACGTAAACGAAGGTAGACGAACACTGACGGCGGCGCGGCTGCAATATTTGCAGGCATTGAGCGACTATCATAAAAGCGTGGCTGAAATCGAAGCGCTGACCGTACGACCGTTCGACGCGAATTCTGGTTTTTCGAAATGAAAAGACAATACATTCTGCGCGCTCTCAGTGCGGCCCTTTTCGTCAGCCTGCTTTTGTTAGTGTCGTGTTCCAAATCGAAAAAAGAAGCTAACGAACACGCCGCAGAGCAGCCGGAAAAGAAACGGATCGAAGTTACCGAAGAGGCGCGCAAGAAATCCGGGATTGCTATCGAAGTTGCCGGACCGGCAGTTCTAAAAAAAACGCTGAAACTGAACGGGAAAATCGGCCCCAACGAGGAACGCATGGTGCATGTTAGTCCACGGTTTCCCGGCATCGTTAAGTCGATTGCCAAGCGGTTAGGCGATGTTGTGAAAACAGGCGAGGCACTCGCTGTGATTGAAAGCAATGAAAGCTTGCAGCCGTACGAAGTGAAGTCGGAGATCGACGGAACAATTATTAAGAGGGACATCGCGCTCGGCGAGTTCGTCGATACGAACAAGACCATGTTCATCGTCGCTGATCTGAGCAACGTCTGGGTGGATTTCAGTGTTTACCGCCACGAATCAGAAAGTTTAGGTGTAGGACAGAAGGTTCTTATTCAGCCAAGTGAGAGCGCTGACAAAATCGAAAGCACGATCTCGTACATTTCGCCATTCGGACTGGAGAACACGCAAACGACGCTGGCACGCGCTGTTGTTCCAAATGACAAGGGACAATTACGTCCTGGTCTATTTGTGGAAGGCACCGTCGTTCTTGAGGAAGTGCCGATGCCGGTCGCTGTGAAAGCAAGCGCGCTTCAGACCGTGGATGAAAAACCGGTCGTCTTCATCGAAGTTGCAAAAGGCTTTGAGGCTCGCGAGGTCGAGGTTGGCGAGCGCGATGACGAGTGCATCCAGATAAAATCCGGAGTCGTGGCTGGCGAAAAGTACGCTGCGGGAAATAGTTTCCTTCTCAAATCAGAACTCGCCCGACCTGAGCCGGGAGAGGAATAGGGGCCGCCCGATGATTGAAAGATTAATCGATTTCTCGATTCGGCGGCGCTGGCTCGTACTCGTGGCGGTCCTTGCTGTCGCAGCGCTCGGTCTTTGGAACTACGGTCGCCTGCCAATCGACGCTGTGCCAGATGTCACCAACGTGCAGGTGCAAATCAACACCGCTGCGCCCGGTTTCTCGCCGCTCGAAACCGAACAGCGCATCACCTTTCCAGTCGAGACGGCGATGGCGGGACTTCCACATCTCGACTTTACCCGCTCGCTTTCCCGCTATGGATTGTCGCAAGTCACCGTTATTTTCAAAGACGGGACTGACATCTACTTCGCGCGCCAGCTCATTAGTGAACGGATCACGCAGGTCAAAGACCAGCTCCCGCCGGGAGTCACCGTGGAAATGGGACCGATCAGTACGGCGCTCGGCGAGATTTACATGTGGTCAGTCGAAGCGAAGGAGGACGCGAAGAACGAACAGGGACAGCCCTACACCAGCACGGATCTGCGCACCATTCAGGAATGGATCATCAAACCGCAACTGCGCAATGTCCCGGGCGTAATCGAAATCAATTCGATCGGTGGCTACGAAAAGCAGTACGACGTCACGCCGCGACCAGAGCGTCTCGTTAGTTATGGATTGAGTTTTCGCGATGTGATGGACGCGTTGATGCGCAACAATGCCAACGTCAGCGCCGGTTACATCGAGCGGAACGGCGAACAATATCTGATTCGAGTGCCAGGTCAGGTGCTCGGGATTGAAGATATCGAGCAGATCATTGTGGGCGGCGGCGAAGGTGTTCCGATCCGCATCCGCGATGTCGCGGATGTCGGGCTCGGGAAGGAACTACGAACCGGTGCGGCGACACTTAACGGCAAGGAAACCGTTGTCGGCGTAGCTTTGATGCTAATGGGAGAAAACTCGCGCGCGGTGGCAGACCGCGTCGATATGAAGATGAAGGAAGTAAACCGTTCACTGCCACCGGGCGTAACCGCGCGGACGCTCTACACCCGCACCAAACTCGTCGACGCGACCATCGACACGGTGAAGAAAAATCTTTTTGAAGGCGCGCTGCTCGTGATGGCGATCCTCTTCGCATTGCTCGGCAACTGGCGTGCCGCAGTCATTACCACTTTTGTCATTCCGCTTTCAATGATGTTTGCAATCACCGGCATGGTAACCAACAAAGTGAGCGCGAACCTGATGAGTCTCGGCGCGCTCGATTTCGGTCTGATTGTCGATGGCGCTGTCATCATTGTCGAAAATTGCATGCGCCGCCTAACGAATGAGCAGGCGAGGCTCGGTCGTTTCCTCGCGCACGAGGAACGCCTTCGCACGCTACGCGAGGCGACGAAGGAAGTAATCACGCCAAGTATTTTTGGTGCGATCATCATTATGGTGGTCTATCTGCCAATCCTCACGCTCCAGGGCGTCGAGGGAAAAATGTTCGTGCCGATGGCAGCGACGGTCTTGCTCGCGCTACTGGGCGCGATGATTTTTTCCCTCACGTTTGTTCCGGCCGCGATCGCGATTTGGATCGGCAGACGACTGACGGAAAAAGAGAACGTGTTGATGCGAAGCGCGAAACGCTTCTACGTGCCGCTGCTTGATTGGGCCTTGCAAAAACGCGGCCTTGTTTTGACCGGTGCCGTCGTGGCGCTCGCGCTTAGCCTCGCTTTGTTTACACGGCTGGGCGGCGAATTCATTCCGACCCTCGATGAAGGAGACCTCGGTCTCGAAATCTATCGGGTTGTCGGAACAGGGATGGATCAGGCGGTCAAGATGCAGGAGCCATTTGAGAAGGCGTTACTCGAACTTCCCGAGGTCAAACTCACCTTTGGTCGTCTGGGAACTGCGGAAGTAGCAACCGACCCAATGTCACCGAATCAAGGCGACGAATTTGTGATTCTGAAACCGGAGAAGGAATGGCCAAATCCGAAAAAACCGAAAGCGCAGTTGATCGAGGAGGTGGACGCTCGGGTCAAACAAGTCGTCGGCACGGGTGTCGAAATCGAGCAGCCAGTTCAGTTGCGCGCTAACGAGCTGATCGCTGGAGTGAAGAGCGACATGGCAGTGAAAATTTTTGGCGATGACGTCGATGTGCTTAAAGAAACAGCGGAAAACATTAGAGCTGTCCTCGCCAAAATTCGGGGCGCGACCGCGCCGAAGGTACAGCAAGTGGATGGCCTGCCGTTGCTCAGCATCCAACTGAAGCGCGAAGCGCTCGCGCGCTACGGACTAAGCGTGGGCGAAGTGCAGGACGTCGTGGAGATGGCGATTGGCGGCAAGAGCGCAGGCGAAGTTTTTGAAGGTGATCGCCGGTTTCCTCTCGTCGTGCGTTTGCCAGAGGACTTGCGCACTGATCTTGATGCGCTCAGGCGCATTCCGCTGGCTCTACCAAAGAGCGATCGCGCCAATCAAACACTCAAACTTGCTTCTCCTCCGCCAGCGTTCATCACCCTTGGCGGCGTTGCGGATTTGCAAATGAAGCAAGTGCCTAACGAGATCGGGCGTGAAAATGGCAAGCGCGTCGTAACGGTCACGAGCAACGTGCGCGGTCGCGATCTCAGCTCGTTTGTTGCGGACGCGCAGCGTGCCGTGCGCGACAAAGTGCAAATCCTACCTGGTTACTGGCTCGGCTGGGGAGGACAGTTCGAACAACTGCAATCCGCCACGGCGCGTTTGGAAGTCGTCGTGCCCCTCGCACTGGCTTTGATTTTCGCGCTTCTCTTCATGGCCTTCGGTAACGTCAAGGACTCGCTTCTCGTTTACACTGGCGTCCCGCTCGCGCTGACCGGCGGAATTCTCTCGCTTTGGCTTCGCGGTCTGCCCTTTTCTATTTCCGCTGGCGTTGGTTTCATTGCGCTTTCCGGTGTCGCCGTCCTCAACGGCGTGGTCATGGTTTCTTTCATCTCGCGGCTTCGTGACGAAGGCCATCCACTCGAAGAAGCGATTCGCCTCGGCACGATTACTCGGCTTCGTCCCGTGCTCATGACGGCACTCGTTGCGTCCCTCGGCTTTCTGCCAATGGCTCTCGCGCATGGTCGCGGTGCGGAGGTGCAGCGTCCGCTCGCCACCGTTGTGATTGGCGGAATCATTTCATCGACTGCGCTGACCCTGCTCGTCCTTCCAGTGCTTTATCGGACGTTCCACCGTAAAGAGCGCTCGCGCAGTGCTAGATCATTTGCCCGACGCGACCACGAGGAAGTGCACCGAGAGGAATTACCGACTACCGTCGAGCATTCTTGAGCCTGCCTGCTTTCTTCGCATATGCTGCCATGTATGGTCTCTGGACATGATCTTCGTGACAGAGAACATCGTCCAATTTGCCGCATATCGAACATTCCCCGTATTGCTTGCACCGGTAGAAGTGCCTTCGTTTCGTCTAGCTCGTTAAACTCAGCAAGGTTCATTTATCTTCGGTTCGCGATTGTCAGGAACGCCGATCTCCCTCATCGTTGCAGAAACTCGTGCGACCGCACCGCTCATTGCAAGCGAAACAATAACTAGGGGGAAGCGATTGTCGTGCCCATGTCAAAAGACCCCAAGGAACTCTCCCGAACTGATTCGGAAGTGGACCGATCTGAATTCTGGAAAATAGTTGATAGGACCAAGCCAGAGAAGCTTCGTGCTCTTTCGGATGAAGAAATCCGAGATTCTCAGAACTATTTCTTAGAAATTCTTGACTCAACGCTTCCTGCGTATGAGAGCGTAACCGCATCGCTGCGATTGATTCTGCTACGAGGTGAGATCGACCTAAGGCGTAGCGACGCTCGGAACCGGCAAACTCAGCGCCTCTTACGCTGGGCGATTCGAGGTGGAATTCTTTCCGCAGTTGTAATTCTTTCCGCAGTTGTTGCAATCGTGTTTGGAATCGCAAACAGGCCGACTCCCGAGCGTGTGCCCGCTGCTGCTACAGAAGATACAGAAATTCCAGCCATAATTCTTCCAACGCCTACAGCGTTAGCAACGACCACACCAATGCCTGCAGCATTAGCGACGACCACATCAGCGCCGGCAGCCTCGCCGACGATGTCTGTCGTGAGGACACGAACACCGACAACACAGAAGAAAAAAATCGGACGCACCCGACGTAGGCGCCCGACACCGACGCCTAGCTTTTGGCATCAATTCTTTAAGCCAAAGTCAACCAGACAGCCTTAGGTCAAAGGTTCTTTATTACGAACCGAGATTTTTCACCGTTTGTTCACAGCCACCATTATAAATTTTCATAAACGCATGCAAAGCGGTGAAACAGTGAAGAGATAAAACTGAGGGCGTTTTCCCTCGACAGATGCAGGAAAAGTAACAATGTGATAAGGAAGAAAATCCGCAGCTAAAAGGGTCGTTTTGTGTCGCCAGTGTTCGCAAATGCACGAGGGACAATAACTCGTTAGGTAGGTTCGAAGGATTTTCCTGTCCCTGCCAAAACTGAAAACGGGACGGATGCGAAAACACCGTTTTACGAGGGAATGGGACGCTGGAACGTTTGCAAAGTGGGTAGAGCAGAAGAAAGATAATGAGTGGTAAATATGATCCGCCAGATAAGGCGCGGCTGGTTGCCGCGAATCCTTCCATCAGCTCGACCTGTGAATTGATGGTTGCAGCTGCAGAAGCGAAATTTACGCCGAAGGCGAAAAGGAATGATAGCGCATCGCGCGCGGACGAGAGGTGTGCCAGAAAACCCGACAGCAAACACCTAAGCGAGGCCGAAAAGCCGTTGTCACGCCGGAACGTGTGCAATTGATTTTTGCCAGATGCTGGCGCGCGGTGAAAGCGAGCGAGCGGCTTGTCTCAGAGCCGGAATTGGTCTCACGGCCTGGAATGCTGCTAAGCGAAACAGCGCAGATTTGCGCGAGCGTATTGCATCGGCTCGTGGCGATTGGGCAAGGCTTTGACATGCGCAGCATGCGGCAGCTTTGTATGAGAGTCAGGCAGCTAGATCGGCAACGCGCAAGGCGCTCAAGCCTCAGCCGACGCATCAGGCCAAGCTGGTCGTCTGGTATCTTACAACGCGAGTTCCGTTAAACCTGGCGGCGATTCCAGAAACGGAAATCGTGCAGGCGTGCGAATGGTCTAATTTCCCAATTGAAACCTGGCAGAGACAAAAGCGCACCTTTGGACTGTTGCAAAAAGTCTATGCAAAACGCGCTGCGATCCGTGGCCAGCAGCAGTGCCAAACGCCAGCACCTCATAGTTGGACAGGCCCAATGCTCGAAGATTCGCAGAACCACTACCTGTAATGAAAATCGAAGTGATGGAATGAAGTACTGGGAAGCCATTGCCGACAATCTCAGCAAAGCCGGATGGAGTTGGGGCTGTGTCGCGGCGATAGATCGCGAAGGGCGAACGATCTTCCAGAAATGGCTCGATCAAAAGAACGTCGGGCTGATGTTTTGGATCAGTTCGACAAGGTCATAAGGCTCATGGCTCCGCCGCAAACATAATCGCCAAGTGGGTTTGGCGCGTACGTCGTGATAGTTGTGACGAAAGACCAATCAGGTAGTCGAAAAACTATTTCGCGTCCAGTTTCGGAAACGGAAGCGAAGCTTGCCCAAATACGCAACGCCAACCAGTGGGCGTCCGAACGTACGTCTCACTGAACCAGACTTTGAAGGGGGGTTGGTCTTCCGTGCCTTTGATCTTCAACAGCTCAGTAACAACAGCTGTATCACGCCATACTCGCACGTTCTGCGTGCCTTCTTCCACCCCCTCCTCGTCGTAGATCGTCCGTTTCTCTCGCGCTTCGTTGATCAAGTTGGCTTTTGTCAAAGAAGCACCCTGATCGTTTACCAAAACAAAGTCATCGGCCAAGATCTGATCCATTATTGCGATGTCATTGGCCTTAAGTGCCGCTCGGTACACAGTATCCAACGCGCCAACCATTTGTGCGTCCACAGTTAGGGGCGGCGTCGGTAAAGCCAATGGGGTTGGCATCGGTGCGATTGTGCTTTGGGCATCAGGTTGCCTGGCTTGTTGCTCCGACGTTTGGGTCGCCGTCTGTTCCGGCGCCACGCTGGCCGTCTGCTGGACTGCAGTCGGAGTTTCTTGTGCGGCTGGCGAAAAGTTCCGCTTTGCCGGCCGCTTACCTCCATTAACCAAGCTCGCCTGCAATCTTTTTCCATTGGCATCGACGTAAGTGACAGCTCCCTCGAATTTGCCTTCCACCATTTTGCCTGAACGACGGCTGATGACGACCGCGTATCTTCTGGCATTCGGAATGTTGGAGCCAGTGACGATTGTTGGCTCAACCTGATACCACGTCAGTGTACCAGAGCCGGCGGCGAATCCATTCTTGTCGCGCCTGCCGGACCACGTTACTTCCTCGCCACGTTTAGGTGAATCATTCCAGACGAGTGCTTTTCCGTCTCTCGTGGGCTGATAAGAGCCGGCACCGTAAGCGACGCTCGCGAACAGAAGGAGGGCGCTGTAAACAAAAAACAATCGGATGTTCCTACCGAAATGATCGAGCAAGCGGGCCAATACTCTCAACGTATTGCCGTGACCTTCGACAACCAAAATTCGCAAGCTCTTGCCCTGCGGAGGCAAAGCTTCTGTTGGATCGTCACTCATTCTCGGCTTAGATCACCTAACTCCATTGTTACGCCCACATCCCCCGAGTGCCGCGCCGGATTTGGGTTAGTTTTGGGCAGAAACCGTCGTCCTAACAGGCAAGAGGGATCCGACACGGCAGATGAAGGAAATTGGTTTTCATTTACGGTTCTCGTCCACGCTGTTAGTTGTAGCAAGAATCCGCCCGGGCTGTCCAGCCAAATTTCCAGGCGTCGTGACGCCATCGCGCCCTGATGCTAAGTTGCAGCCGCTCGTCGTCGCGATGGAAGCGTTTCGTTGTCCACGCGGGCGAAAAGCTGACGGCTTTTCTCGAACTCGAATCAGCGATTCGCCCGCGAGAGAATAAGGAAGACTGCTCAGACGTGAATGAACTGCCCCAGCCTCCTGTTGGATAATTCGGCTGCTTACCACTTTAGGGTCTGGCCATCATTCGTTAGCTTAAAAGATTGCTTCCGGGAACGCTTCCATAATCTGGAACATTTGTATTGGTGTTCGAACGAACCACAGCGCCGTTGGAAAGTCGCGCACGAGAGAGTCAATGCCTGCGGGAGAAAGGCTTGAGGCAGAGCGGCAACAGGAAGCCATGTCTCCCAAGACAGGTCGGGTTTGAGACGCACCGGCAATGGTCGCTGTGGCTGCAAGACAGGAATCTGGCCATCAGCCTGAAACCATACATGCGTTACTCAAGATCACGCGTGGATGAACGATTGGTAAGATTGACGAAGAAGCACTCTTGACCTGATCCAACGAAGTAAGCGCGATGAACGCAGACTCGAAGCCGCCAACGATTAAAAAAGGCGGGTAGAATTGCATCTAGAATCTTAAACGCTATTTCGAGCATCTGTTGAGTGCGTGTAAAACCGCCTAACGCGTCGAAAGAACAAAACTTCAGCACTTTTTGAAACTGCCCTTGTGTTCGTGCGCTTCAATCACATTGCCAGCCTCATCGTAAACGCGAATCATGGCATGATGTGATCGCACCTAATTCTTCAAGTCTCTGATGCGACGCGCCCAAAAATCGATTGCGGAGCGATGCATCGCTCCCCGGTCCATTCCTATTTCTTATGTAAGTGGGCCAGCAATGATTCGCCGATAGCCTTGCGCTGCTCCATCGCGTCTTGGAATCGCCGCTTCGTGCGTCATTCCACGCTTCATAGCGTCATTCTCAATCTGTCCAAGTTTTTCTTTGCTCGAATCATTGAATTGCATTTTTCCCTCAGCATCCCCTCCAGCTGCGGCCTCGGATTCTGGCCTTGTTGTAGAACTCGTGCAGAACTCTCTAAACGCGCACGGCGACCACCGTTTGCGGGAACATCCGACAAAGACCGCTTTGACGGAACCAAATCGGATTTTGTCGCCATCCTTCAAGTCAGCCTGAGTGGCAAGGACCCCATTGATCTGTATTCCGTTCGTTGAATTCAAATCCTTTAGCCAATAGGAGTCGCCGACTCTCATAAGCACGGCGTGCTGCGTTGATACTTGTCGGATGATCAATCAGTATCTGGTTCAATGGAGCACGGCCAATCGTGACAAAAGTCGTCAACCAACTCGCGCGTTACAAGATCAACTCCTTTCCAATTCAGAATCAGGCGAACCACATTATCGCCAATCTAGCTAAAACGTTTGTCTTCAATCGATGTTGTCCGCGGCTGAGGAAGCGTTTTTACAATGATTACAATTCATCTAGTTCTACGGTAACTATGAAAGAAAGTTCTCAAGATGAGAAACGACGCGGCTCGAGCAACAAGGCCGGTTGGAGTTTGGGCTGGGTCTCAGCTCTGGATCGCGAAGGGCGAACAATCTTCGTTGCTGACCGCGCATCGCGCGGAAAGCGTTTCGTTGCGCGAGAGGATGAAAAGCTCACTGCGTTTGTGGAGCTGGTAGCAGCGACTCGCGCGCTTAGCCGTTAGCTGGCCGTATTCGTGGAACTCGAATCAGCGATTCCGGCGTGCAATGATTGCGCACCCACGAGTATTTCAGCACAAAAATTCCCTCTTCGTCGCCAGGAGGATGTCTGCATCCAGTTCGGCGATCAAACGCACGTGCGCTTGTCTTGATAATCGCAAGCACCTTGAAGATTCA
>Ga0209687_1000564_pt1 | contig 12161 bp, 11 predicted proteins | sample GraSoiAngelo_136_FD_185893 | JGI IMG/M metagenome (GOLD analysis project Ga0209687, IMG submission 185893) | Grasslands soil microbial communities from the Angelo Coastal Reserve, California, USA - 14_0929_09_20cm (SPAdes) (version 2) | ecosystem: Environmental > Terrestrial > Soil > Grasslands ...
AAAACGCGGCGTCGCCCATAGCGATCACCTAACGAGCCGCCGACAAGAAGAAGCGCCGAAAGGAGCAAGGAATATGCTTCAATCACCCATTGCACATCGGTGACGGTGGCATTGAGCGCACTCTGCAGCGCGGGCAATGCGACGTTGACCACAGTGCCGTCGATGAACGCCATACTCGAGCCAAGAATTGTTGCGACGAGCACCCAGGGTTCGGCAGTTTTACGACACGGCGATACGGGTCCGCCCGAACGGATGGAAGCTTCCGCACAAGGCTCCTGAATCGCATTACTCACCGCGGAAAGGAACGCGGAAAAGCGAAAGCAGCCATTGGATATTCGCTGCGTCCGCAAGGGACGCACTCGCTGGGCGAGGCGAATCCCATCCGTGTTGCTTCGGCGGCTTGGAAGCCGCCGCTTCTAGTCAAGGCATCTCAGATCGCCCCAATCACAAGCGCAATCCAAGCCTAACCGCGACGGGCGACTTCCAAGTCGCCCGAGCTAAACACCCACCCCGTCTGCTACAGACACGCTCCGGTCGGAGTTGTATTTTGGCTTACTCGGCCTTCAGTCCTCGGTGATGAGGCCGAACAGCCCGTGTTCTTCGTCGGCAATCCCAGCGGTGAAATAAACTCCGTCGCCGAGGACCAGCAGATCCCACAACCCATCAAATTGGAGGGGAGTGCCATCGGCTCTGTTGATCGTTCCCAGGAAGGCGCCGGTCGTGGGATCATAATTATTGATTATTCCGTCGCCAAAATTTCCGATCCACAGCTCGTCGCCTTCTACCAAAGCAAGTCCCCATGGGGCGTTGAGATGGCCCTTGGAAACGAGACGCCGGACAAATTTGCCACTGGTATCGAAGACGTTTACAAAACCGTTACCCGGCCCGGCTACATCGTCTTCTTTCTTGGCGTCTTGCAATGCGTAGGTAACGAAGATTTTACCGTTGATGTTGCGAATGCCAAAGGGTGCGTAGCCGGCAGGGAGAGTCGCATCAACAAAGCCGGTGGGGTTCACCTGTTGAAAGTTTTCGTCGTAGGTCTCGACTCGGCTAGTGTGGAAGTTCGTCACGTAAAGAAAATTGTGACCATTGGCGACGCCCAAAGTCGCGCCTTTGTAAATCGCCCGTTTGCTGCCCTTGTTCGTCCCGTTGTCTACCGCGATGATCGCGTGGGTTCGATCAAGCGCGGGGTTCCAACCCGAAATGGAACCGTCTTCGCTGACAAAGATGAATAGGCTCGGTTGGGAATTGCCATTGAGCGACACTTTGAAAAAGGCGGTACTGTTAAATACGACCCCGGTCGGATTCCCGCCTTCTTTATTGCGCGCGGCGGTTGGGATCGTGACAACGAGGGGAACAGCCGTCCCATCCTGGCGGTAGAGGGTCGAAACACCGGTCCCGTTATCACTCACCCAGATCGTGCCGTTGGGGGAGACGGCCATGCCCCAGGGGTTAACCAGATTTGGATCGACGTGGGTGGCAACGCCAGGAATGTCGGACTGAAGATTGGTCCAGCTGTAGGTGTCGGCGCGCGCCGTAGCAACACTAAACGACGTCGCTGCCAAAACGAGCAGCGCGTTCGTGATCAGGATGCGAATTGCTCTCATAAAAATTTCCTTTCTTCCTTGAGATTTGTTTTTTTCTTGCGGTGGATTACGCACAAGGTGGACGAATCGGCGATGAGTGAATAGGGATTTTCGGTAACAAAACTGTTACCTTTTGTTTGCAGGGGGTTGCCGGTCGCGCTCTAGCGTCAGGCGTGGCGCTGTTTGGGCCCCGAAGCGCCTTGGACCGGTCTCCTCTCCTCCTCGAGCGAGGAGAGGGATAGGGGGAGGAGTCGAAGTGTGAGGGTTCTCATCTGGAATGAGCCAATCTTCGAAGCAGAAAATCCCTCACCTTCATCCTCTCCCTTTGGCAAAGGGAGAGGCAAAAGCATCCAGCGGCGAACGCTAGGCACGTCCGCTCCAGCGTCAGGCGCGACGTTGTTGTTTCACAAAATTGCCGGGCAACTTTTGCTCGTCATCGGGCACTGAGCCGGCGGCATTTCCTAAAGCAGCTTCTTCCGCGGGCAGGTATTGTTTGAAGCGATTCTTATCGATCGCCTTCATGAAGGCTTCGTGCGGCGAAACAATGCCCTTCTGCAAAAGGGCAAAGACGGCGTCGTCCATGAACTGCATTCCCTGGGCGCGACCAGAAACGATTACGTCCTGCAGTTTTTGGGTTGCGCCTTCGCGAATGATCGCAGCGACCGCTGCGTTCGCGATGAGTATCTCGTTAACCGCGATACGTCCCGAACGGTCCGCCCTTTTCAAGAGCAATTGCGCCAGCACCCCGCGCAGGGAATTGGATAGCATTGTCCGCACTTGCGGCTGACGACTCGCGGGAAAAACATCGACCATGCGATCGACGCTCTTGCGCGCGTTATTAGTATGCAGCGTTCCGAACACGAGCAGGCCCGTCTCCGCCGCGGTTAGCGCCAGCGAAATTGTTTCCAGATCCCGCATCTCGCCTACGAGCACGACATCGGCATCTTCGCGCAACGCCGCGCGGACCGCTTCCGGAAACGAGCGGGTATCGGCGGGCACTTCGCGTTGAGTGATAATGCTCCGTTTATTGTTATGAACGAACTCAATCGGCTCTTCGACGGTTACGATGTGTCGGGCAAAGTTGATGTTGATGTAATCAATTAGAGCTGCCAGCGTCGTCGATTTTCCGGAGCCGGTTGGTCCGGTCACGAGCACGAGTCCGCCGCGCAAGTTGCCAAACTCCTTCGCCACCACCGGTATTCCGAGGTCCTCTAGCGAAGCGATCTTGGTCGGAATTAAGCGAAAGACGGCGCCGTACCCATTCGATTGTTTCAGGAAATTGCAGCGAAACCGCGATGCTTTATCCATCTCGTAGGCGAAATCGAGATCACCGCGGTCTTCGAAAATTTGCCAGTTCGCCGTACCGGCGACTTCACTCAACATCAGGACTGCTTCATCGCGCAAAACCGGCTCGGGGCGCATCGCCATGACATCACCGTGCCGCCGCATCTTGGGCGGCTGACCTTCGCCGATGTGCAAATCCGAAGCACCTTCCGCTACGATCGCCTGAAGAAACTGATCTAAATAGGCCATGTTAGAACCACGGATTACGCGGATGTCGCGGATAAGAATTTCTCGGCATGGAGATCAGGAGGATCAGATTCCAGTCTGTTTTGCCGTACGATGCGTTTCCACTCCAACCGGAAACTTTTGAAATTCAGCAATAGGGCCAGGTCCAGTTGACTGATCGCAAGGTACCCGATCATCATTTGGGTGGTATGCGCTTCATTAAAAGCCGACACCACTTTCGGATCAACAATGACCGTGTCATCGACGATCAGATCGCTGTTATAGAAGACCGGATATGAACGTTGAGCATCAACGGTGTGGCCTCTCCGCCGCAACTCAATGACCAGCACGCGCTCATAGAGTTTTTCATCAAGGCCCGGTTTTAATTCATTCAGCACATCCATCGCCGCGCCGATAATCGCTCCACTTAACTTTTCGTGGATTATCTCTGTCTTCATCCGTGTTATCTGCGTCATCCGCGGTTCTGTTTTAGATGCTGCCGGACGATTTGTTTTTGATCGGCCCGTGCAAGCGTCTCTTCGGCGCTAATTAAGCCTCGTGTGTGCAAGTCGATCAGGGCATCATCCATCAATTGCATGCCCTGTTTGCGCCCGGTTTGAATAATTCCCGGCAACATGAAGGTTCTGGCCTCGCGAATGACGTGGGAGACGGCCGGCGTGTTGGCGAGGGTCTCAATTGCGAGGACGCGGCCGGTGCCATCGGCGCGGGGGATCAACTGCTGGCTAATGACGCCGCGCAATGATTCGCTGATCATGACGCGGATTTGCTCTTGTTGATCGACTGGAAAGACATCGAGCACACGATCTAGTGTGCGCGCGGCGGTGCCGGTGTGCAGCGTTCCCAGCACGAGATGGCCCGTCTCGGAGGCGGTGATGGCCAGCGAAATCGTTTCCAGATCTCGCATCTCACCAACCATGATCACATCGGGATCCTCACGCAGCGCGCCACGTAATGCCACGCCGAAGGAGCGTGTATGGGTATGGACTTCGCGTTGGGTAATGTGACAGCCCTTCGGCTCGAAGACGTATTCAATCGGATCTTCCAGCGTAATGATGTGTTCGCGTCGCTCGACGTTGATCTGCTCAACCAAGGCGGCCAAGGTTGTCGATTTTCCACTTCCAACCGATCCGGTAACGAGGATTAGGCCGTTATGATAACGAGTCAGTAATTTCAAGTGCTCGGGTAAACCGAGCTCGTCCATGGTGCGAACGCGTGTATTGATGATTCGGAAAACAATATCAGTGCCAAGACGCTGGCGCACCACGCTGGCGCGATATCTTCCTTTGCTATTGGCGTAAGCGAAATCGGCGTCTCCGCGCTCCTTCACCAGCTCACGCTGCGTATCGTTCAGAAACGCGTCGACTAACTTTTGTGTTTGTTCCGCTTTGAAACGTGGCGCATCCGGCCAGATTGGCCGCAATGTCCCATGCAAACGCCAGATCGGCGGCGCATTCACGCCCAGGTGAATATCGGACGCGCCAGCCTCCTGGCCGACGGCGAGGTATTCGTCAACGTGGCGTAGCAATTGAGCACTCATCGCGCACTATGATCATGCCATCCGCAGTGTGACGACGTAAACCGAAAAGCAGTAAGCAATGCTGCTCATATTCGTATTCATTTGTCATCGCCCGATTGTAAGGCGTTTCTGTGAAACGCCGTTCCGGGTGCGGCGTTGACACAGTAAATGGAGGGGGCGAGCTCTGCGAGCCCGCTAAGATGAGTGGCGTCGCAGAGCTCCGCCCTCCAGTGGACTCGTTGTCGCAATAGACGCGACTAAGAAATCACCGCGTTGCTTGCGATCTTGATCTCGAATAACCAGTAATCCTGCTGGTCACAAATTTCACTAAGGCCGGCCGAAGCAAAGTCGCGGCAAATTTCAAGACGCCAACCAACGCTCCTGCCTCCAACAAGCCTTTGCCGTTTCCCTGAGAGTTGTCTTTCCCGCGAATGTAGACCTTTTTCTTTCGCGCAGGCGCGACCGCGATCAGCAATCCCACCACCGCCAGCGCTCCGATCCAGATCGCGGTTTGATCGCGAAATGAATTCTTGAGCTTACGCGGAATATCCAGTTCGTAGCGCAGCCCACTTAACTCCCGGGCCATCCGATCCCGCGACAGCGCGATATCGCTCTTTATTGCGGCCCGGTCTTTCCGAGGGATCTCAGCCATTGTTGGTCTCTCTTCAATTCAGCCCGCGTTTCCGGATAAAGCCGGCCGGTCAGTTTTGCTTTCGCCAGCAATACACAAACGACGGCCAGGGCGATATGCAGCAGTCCGGCGCCGAACGCGATCCAAGTCCACGAAATTCCACTGCGGTGGGCAATGCCGGCGATCAGGCTGGCCAGGATAAAGATGTATCCGAATACGACGGCGATGAGCGCGCCCAGCGCGAAGGCGATGACTGCCGCTAATTGCAGCAGCAGCGCCTTCGACTCGACCGCGAGCAGCGCAGCCCGAGTCTCAACATAGGCAAACAATGCGCTGACTAACCCAATCGCATTGTCGATCAATCCGGCGTGCCCCGCCGGATTGCGAACTCTCGCGCTCGCGCGAGCCATGAGGCACGGCTTAGCGCCGGAAGATCAGGCCCAAAACAAATCCGATCCCGAGCGCGGTCACGACCGCCTTCATGGGATTTTCGCGCACGTAATCTTCCCCATCCTCCTGCAAGGTGCGGACGCGCACTTTCGCGTCGTCCCAAGCCTGAGTAGCCTTATCGCGATAATCCTCCGCCATCGTCGTCGCTGCCGATTTCAAATCTTCAGCGGCGCGGCGCGCGTGAGTTTTACTGCTCTCCAGTTTGTTTTGCGCGCTGCTCGGCACGCTACTTTCATTCGATTGTTCGTCTGCCATGATCTTTCTCCAAATGGTTAATGGTTTACGGCATTATCCGGTTGCTAACGCCGTCGCGCAAACCTTTCCGCATCCCGTTATTTTAAACGAAACTGGGCTGCCTGCTGCGCTTACAAAAGCTGCGGTCGATGACCGCGGCTCCTTCTTTCACCGCTCTTCCTACTGCTCGCGAAAAATGATTCGCGCTTTCGTCAGATCATATGGCGATAGCTCGACCGACACCTTGTCTCCCGGCACGATTCGGATGAAATGCTTGCGCATTTTACCCGAAATATGAGCCAGGACGTTGCGTTGCCCGGGCAGATCGACGCGGAACATCGTCCCCGGCAATACCTGGGTCACCGTCCCTTCCGTCACGATCTGCGGTTCCTTCGCCACGCCGTAAAATGCCTGCGGACGTCGAAAGTTCAACCGACTCACCTACCGGCGCAGTGTTGCTTCCGAAAAAAACTCGCCTATTTCGCGTCGTTTCCACCATGCACCCGTAGCCCGGCGTTCTTCCGAAGTAGTGAACTGATACTTGTACAAAATTGCCCGAACGTACTTCGGTGGTTTATCCGGAAAAGGATTACGTGCGAGTAATCGCGTGACCGCCGGCTCATTTTGCAACAGGCGGACCATGAAATCTCCGAACCACTGTTCCTGCCGGCGACCACCAAGGGCGGCGAACCACATTTGCCAATCCAATCGCGGCTGATGCGGAGCGCACCAGCGCGGCACTCGATTCACATCGCCCGGTTTCCATTTGAACTCGTAGGAAACCCAATCGATTCCATCGGCGCTCCCTTCGACTTGAATTTCCGGACGCTCTTTCGTCATCACCCGGAAAAGTCCGTAACCATTCAGGATTCGAAATGGCTCGATGTGTGCATAAAGCATCAGCAACGGCTTCGGCCAATCAACCTCGGGCTTTAGTGCGGTGTAACAAAGCCAAAGATTTAGCGGCAAGGTAATGATGAGAACGATGATTGCCGCGAAATTTGCGATCTGTAACCGCTTCGCTGTGCGAAGCGCGCACGCCTCGCTTGCATATGGAGGGCGGAGCTCCTGCGACGCCGGGCTCGCGGGAGCTCGCCCCTCCAGGCGCTTCAGGCTCGCGTCATCAACGAGCAAAAGACAAAGCGCGAGCGTGAGCAAATTGAAGAAGCAGTAATTGCCGGTGATGGCGATCGCGAGTTGAAGAAAAATTAACAAACCTGCTGCGATCAAGCGTGGCCGGCGCGGGGCCCAGATAAAAAACGGAACGATAATTTCAACCAGGAGGCAAAACGCGACCGAGAATTTCTTGAACCATTCGGGATGTTTATCCGCGAACCAGGCGAAAATGGTGGGGAGCGGTTGGGTCCAGTAATGGTAATCAAGCGCGGTTAATGCGCCCCAATGAAAGGAATGATCGATCCATCCCCATACGGTGTCGCCGCTGGTCAATTTCACCACCCCTGACATGAACATCAATTTGAAAAGGAGGAACTTGAGCAGAAACATCGCGACTGGAGAGGGCGCTGTAGCCGGGATCGTTGATCCCGGATTTCCCTTTGGCCAAAGCCGCCAGGGTGCGAAAAAGATCGCGAGGAAGCCCGTCTCCAACAGAAGGATATCCCATTGAAAGCTAAGAAACGCCTGGCCGGCGATGCTGAGCGAGAGATAAAAAACGAAAAGCACTCCCAACGAAATAGCTGGAGCAATTCGACAGATGAGCAGGAGCGAGAGCAGAACGCCGCCGCCGCAAAGAAAATGGAGGAAGGTGTTGCTCGAATTAAACCAGCACAGTGTCGGCAGAATCCAGACTGCCTTGAATCCAATCTGGCCGCGCGCGAGCGACAAATAATCGCCAATTGGCAAGATGCCATCCGCTCCAACGAGGCCGTCGACCTGAATCCAAAGTGAAACGAAGGCAATCAAATAGACAAGACCGAGCGCGCGTAGAAACCAGCGATGCGCCCAAAAATAACTCGGTGGTCGAACGTCTTTCCCCCAAAGTAATCGCGTTATTGCCGAGGCGAACCCGCGGTGCCGTGCGATGACGTTATAACCGAATTCAGAAACCGCAGCGAAGCCGGGAATGTGCTGGTAGCTCCACCACAGCCATTTTTTCGAGCGGCGGCAACGAAGCGATTGATAAACCGCTTCCGCCGCGACGAAAACCTGACCGGTCTTATCGATATAAACAACCGAGTTCTGGAATTGTTCCCGCGGAATTTCTGGAAAACGCTCCGCGATTTCCTGATATGGCGCGTACTCGACTTCCCCCGCGGTAATTTCGCGCCAGCGTTCAATCCAGCGACGGCAAAAATGGCATTCGCCATCCCAAATCATGAGCGGTTTGGGCGGCGGATTGGCAACGCGGAGTTGGTCTTTCATGGAATTGAGGTGGATCGCGCGCTCCGTCGCGCGATGTTATTCAAGCTCTTACTTGTCATTCCGAGCGCAGTCGAGGAATCTCTAACTACTCAAGAACAACTCTCGCTGTTTTTCTGCATCGTTTGCGACTTCAATGTACGACAGGCTGTAGTCGCGCAGCAGACAAATAGTTAGAGATCCTTCGACTTCGCTGCGCTCCGCTCAGGATGACAAAAAGACAAAACTCCGCGCACTCGCTTGCGGCGTCAATGTGGTACGCTCGCTCGAATGCCCGCCATTTAATGTTCGAGCCGCGTGCCACACGTCTTGTCATCCCGAGCGCAAGCGAGGGACCTCACCTATGGCCGTTGATCACACAAGCCCGATAGGTTACCTGCGCGCGTTGTGGGATCCCTCGTTGTCTTCGCGACTCGGGATGACGTGCTATGAGGACGCGACGTCCGACTCGACAAGGCGAATTTGAATTGTGCCTAAGAAAACTCCGCCCAGACCGGCGCGTGATCGGACGGATCTTTGCCTTTGCGCATCTCGCGATCGATCCCGGCGGCGGCGCAGCGTTCGGCCAGTGATTTACTTGCCAGGATCGCATCGATGCGCAATCCGCGATTTTTTTGAAACGCCAGCATCCGATAATCCCACCAACTGAAAAGACCGCCCTCAGCATGATGAAGGCGAAGGGTATCGCGCAAACCGATTTGCTCGAGCGCGTGAAAAGCGGCGCGTTCTTCCTCGGAACACATGATGGCGCCGCGCCAAAGCGCGGGATCATGCGCGTCGCGATCTTCCGGCGCGACATTAAAATCGCCGCATACAATCACCTGAGGGAAAGATTTCTGCGCCTCCGCCACGCAATCGCGCAGCTGAACGAACCACTGCAATTTGTAATGGAACGCAGGCGAACCGACAGCCTGTCCGTTTGGCGCGTAAATGGAAAATACGCGCAGGTTATTGATCGTGGCTGCAATCACACGGGCCTGCGGATCCTCGCTTTCATCGCACAACGCGGCTTGGCGTTCGCGCAGCTCGTCCCGGGAAAGAATCGCGACGCCGTTGTAAGACTTCTGGCCGTGAAAAATGCAGCGATAACCTGCGGCTGAGAGCGCGAGCTCGGGGAATTGATCGTCGCTACATTTCGTTTCCTGCAAGCAAACGACGTCTGGCTCTTCTTTCGCCAGCCAATCGAGCAGGCGTTCCTGGCGCTTGCGCAATGAATTGATGTTCCAGGAGGCGATCTTCATCTAGTGATTAGTGAGAAGTGAGAGGTGAGAAGTAAGAATTTCCACTTTTACCTCTCACCAATCACTTCTCACTTCTCACAACTCCACCTCAATGCCCGGAGTGGGCACGATCACTTCCGAATTCGGTAACTGCCCGGACAACCGCGCCCGCATCCACTCCACCGCCGGCGGATCGCCGTGCACCAGCAGAATTTTCTTTGGCGCCATTGTCGTCGCGTAGGCGACCAACGATTCGCGCGAGGCATGTGCGCTGAATTGAAATTGCTCGATGTGACAGCGCAGTGTTTGCGGCGGTTCGTCGGGATCAAGGGAAATGCTGTCGCCGGTTTTGGCGGAGCGCAAAATTCCACCGGGCGATTCCGGATCAGCGTAGCCGACGAACAAAATCGAGTGCTGCGGAATTCCGACCAGGCGGCGTGCGAAAATATTGGAAAGCGTTTTTGGCGTCATCATTCCGCTGGAAAGCGCGTAAACGCGGCCGGCGCGGGCGGGAGAGTCGTTGATCGTCTGCCCATTGAGGACGAACGGCGCAACATCATGCATCAACTGTAAACGCGGCCATTGCCGGCGCGTTTGATTGGCGCGGCGATCGTACACCGCCGTCATTTTCGAGCTGAGTCCGCCGATGTAGGCCGGAAAGTCTAATTGTTGCTGTCGGCGAAATTCGTAAAACATTCCGAGCGCTTCCTGCGTCTTGCCCAGCGCAAAAACCGGAATCAGCGCGCAGCCGCCACGGCTAAAAGTTGCTTCCACCGCGTCTGCCAGTTTTTTTTCTTCCGAGGCGCGCGACCAACCAGTGGGCTCGGGAGTATCACCACGGGTGCATTCCATGATCAGGACGTCGATATCGTTTTGCGGAAAAATCGCCGATTGCATGATTGTTTGATCATCGAAATTGACGTCGCCGGTGTAAAAGATCTTCCGCCTTTCCGCGCGCAAAAGAATTCCCGACGAACCGAGGACGTGGCCGGCATCCCAAAACTCGAAAGTCAACGCGTTGTCGTCGCCGATTCGATCAGCGCTGGTGGTATAAGGTTGTCGGTAGCGACACAGCTGCCAAAGCTCAATGGCGCGATCGGTTTCGCGATGACCGAAAAGTGGATAAACCGTGAGTCCCAATTCCTCACGCTGCCGCGTCATCACGTTTACGGAATTATGGAGAAGAAGAGAGCCGATTTCGCTGGTCGCTTCCGTCATGAAAACGCGCGCATGGGGCTGGCGCCGCATCAATACCGGGAGCGTTCCGATGTGATCCTGATGCGCGTGAGTGATCAGAATCGCGTCGATGGGTTGGCCGTCGATCGGCTTCCAATTCGGCAGCGCATTCTCGCCGGCATCTTTGGGATGCATCCCGCAATCGAGAATCAACCGCGTTCCTCCCGCCTCGAGGTAGTAAGAGTTGGCACCGATCTCAGTATGTCGAGTGAGATTGATGAACTTCATGCTGGTGAACTACTTTAATCTCCCTCCTCCTTTTCCTCTTATTCTTAATCCTAATCCTATTCCCATTCTAAGAATCCGAAGAAGAATAAGATTAAGAGTAGGAGGAAGAGGAAAAGCAGGTAGGCGCGACTGACTCAATCGCCCCCTAGCTAAAGTAATTCCTCAAAAATCCGCATCCAATTTCGGCAAAGAATTTTTTCGATTTGCCCGTCATTGAATCCGCGTTCGATCAACTTGGCCGTCAAATTTCGAGTCTGGCCATGATGCAAAAGATCGGGAATGAAGTGCACGTTAGGAAATCTTTGGTGAAACTTCGCACGCTCATCTTCAGACCAGCGCCGGTAAATGAATTCGAGGAAGTCGAAACCGATACCGACGCCGTCGAGGCCGATCAGGTCTATGACGTGGGTGAGGTGATCGACATAGCGATCAAGTGTAGCATCTTCCTTTTTTGAACTAACGAGAATAGAATTGATGCCGATCACGCCGCCCCGCGCGCCCACCATTTTAATTTGCTCATCGCTGATGTTGCGCTCGATATCATAGTATTTGCGCGCGTTGGTGTGCGAAACAATTACTGGTCCGGTGGTGTTTTCCAAAATGTCGTCGAAGCCCGCCGGGTTTATGTGCGCAAGATCGAGAATCAGACCGAGCCGTTCGCATTCCCGGACCAGCTCACAGCCGAAGCCGGTCAGTCCTTTGGGCGACGATCCGGTCGGCGCAAAAACGCCGCCACTGCCGGCGGCATTGTTCCGCGCGTGGGTTAGACCGATCACCCGCAGCCCCAGTTCATAGAAGATACGAAGCAAATTAAGATCGGTCCCGAGCGGCTCGGCCCCCTCCATCGCAATCAGGAGCGCAATTTTTCCCTGCTCACGCGCGCGTTTGATCTCCGCATACGATCGGCAAATCGCGAATCGATCGCAGTGCTCCACCTCGACATACATTCGCGCCACCTGCCCAAGCGCTACCTCCAACGCTTTGCCCGGCACATATTGATCCTCAATGTAAATGGCGGCCGCTATCGTCCCGATATCGCCCGCCTCCAATTCCGGCAGAAAATGGCTCGCCAGCACATTTTTGCGATCGCGGTTGTCGTACAAGACCATTGGCAAATCGAAGTGAAGATCGATCATTCCTTGGCCATGGAG
>Ga0209687_1000566_pt1 | contig 12136 bp, 19 predicted proteins | sample GraSoiAngelo_136_FD_185893 | JGI IMG/M metagenome (GOLD analysis project Ga0209687, IMG submission 185893) | Grasslands soil microbial communities from the Angelo Coastal Reserve, California, USA - 14_0929_09_20cm (SPAdes) (version 2) | ecosystem: Environmental > Terrestrial > Soil > Grasslands ...
CATTTAGTGACGGAGTAACCACGGTTGGAGAGGGGTGTTTAGCCTCCGATAAATCATCGGAGGCGCCGGTCGCGGCTGGGACTTGCTGCGGCTCGATGATCTTCTGGTTGACGATGGCGCCGCACCCGGTGCAGTAGTCAACGCGGCGGATTTGATGCACTTCGCCGCATTCCGGGCAGCGCTGCGGGACCGTGCGCGGCTTGCGCTCTTTCGGGTCGTCCTGGCGGTAACTGATCCACGGATTGAGCGCCGCAGCGATCGACTCAACAGGGTCGACCACCCAATCGGTTGTCTTGTACGTTGAGCCGTTGCTGTGCTGCCGGAGAGCCTTGACTGGCTTGGCGCGGATGAGCCCGTTCTCGACCGCCTCGGCCATCAGCGAGCCGACACGCTCGCGGGCCATGCGCGGCCGGCGCCCGCTCCGCGGATTGACCGGTGCGACACGCTCGCCTTTCTCCGGAGCTGGGCGCCAGTCGTCGGCGATCTCGGATTGAGAGAGCACGATTTTGCCGTCTGGCTGGGTCTCGCCGCGGGCCTGCTTGGCTCGGACTTCGGTTGCAACCGCCACGGCCGTGATCAGTTGATTGCGGGTGAGCTCAGGATTGAGGATTGCTTGTGCGAGAGCACTTGCGTCGGACTTAGCTGCGGCGAGATTTCCCCGCAGGGCGATGATCTCCCCGGCCTGCTGCGCAACGATTTGCTCCAGCTCGGCGACGCGATCGGAGCAAGGTCTAGATCCTTGTACGTTGTCAAGGGCTTGGTCTGGCGCCGCGGCGACCTTCTCGGAGCGGTATTTGCCCAGGACGATGACGGCCGGCGTCGGCTGATTCCAGTCCGGCCAGGGCGAGACGGTGCCATCGAGGGCTCGGGAGATCGTTGGATTGCGGTAACTCTCGCGGCTCCATTGCTTCTGGCGCTTGGGGATCCGGAAGAGTGCAGAGGCGCGATAGAGACGATCCAGCTGCGTCGCGTCACTGGCACCACAGGAGCGAAAACAATTGAGCAGCCCGAGATCCGCCTCGCTGCCGCTCGTGTAGTCGCTCGTGTCGCCATCATCGAAGAGCCGGCGACCCTTGGTCATCTTCCGCGCGCGCTCGATGATCGTCTGATCGTCGGCACTGATTTCAGGAGCTGACGCGACCGGCTGCGGCGCCGGTGCGGGGCAGTGCTCGGCAATGAAGGCCTCGAGCGCGGCTTGGCCGTCGCCGATGATCGGTGACGAGCACTCGAGCCGATGGCCCGTGAGGGCGGTGAATTTGCCCCAATAGAACACTTCGACTTTTCCATCGCCGATCAGGATCCTGCCGCGGTTTCGGGTTCTCCCATCTTCATCGCGCCGCTCTGGTGAGCGACCACGGATGAGGCCCTTGAGACCGGTCCCGGTTGTCGAGCGCTCCCAATAGCCATTCGGGAAGCGGTCAACGATCGCTTGCGCCCAGGGCTTGATATCGCCGGTGGCGTCGACGCCCTTGTCGATGTCGATGAAGGTGAACGGGTCGTTCTCGGCAACGACGTAGCCGAATCGATCAAAGCGGGTGAGCACGTCGTTGGCAGTCGCCCAGGTTGTCGGGGCATCGCTCCTGGCGTTGCGACCGGTGCGCGGGTTCTTGAGAACCTTCGTCCAGCCAGCCGGACCGCTCTCGTTCTCGCGCGGCTCGAGATCCCAGGTCACACAGTTCGGATAGGGCGAGAGGTCCTCAAGCGGGAGGTTCTCTCGAATCAGGGGCAGGATCGCCGGCGGTGGGGTGCGATCGGCGATAGGGCTCATGCTGCCTCCCCATCGCCGACGATGTTCACCACATTCAGGGAGTAGCCGTCCGGGGCGCCATCAGCGTGGCAATGGCTGGCACGGTGTCCGCCGTCCGGCCAGTCCGTCGTTGGCCCTCCGCCATGGGTGTGAGTTCTGGGTTTGCCGCGGCGTTGGGGACACCAAGGGCAGGCGAACTCGAGGAGCCAGTTGTCGCGGCCTTTGACGGCAACGACGTCGATGACAGGGGGGGAGACGGTGGTGGTTGTCACGCTGCCGCTCCTTCCGCCGCCAGCAGAGCCCTCGCCTCGGCGATCACGGCGTGGCAGTAGCCGACAGAGATCCGATCTTGATCCCAGTCGTCGAGGAGAGCCTCGTAGTACTGAATCAGGTCCCGCAATCGCTCGGGTGGCAGGTCGAGCGGCAGGGTGTTGGTTCGGGCAACGCCGGCGGAAGGATTGTCTGTGTTTTCGGTAGACAGCACCGGAAAGGTGGGGTATCCTGAGTCGCAAGCAACCATAAAAGAACCTCGTTTCGGCCCGGAGATGAGCTCCCGGGCTGATTCGAGGCGTGCGTGCTATCCATTAGACTTACGGGGTCCGGCACAGGACAGCGGCACGCCTCAAACGGTTTGCCAGGGAACGCCGACGAGCGGACACTCGTCGGCGTTCTCATGCGGCCGAGATCTCAGCCGCCTCACTTCGCCGGACGGGGACCGGCTGTCGCAGGGTCTCAAGGTCCGCCACGCGGACGAGCCGCAGGCGAGCGTCTAGCGGGTCAAGGAAGACTGGCAGATCACCGCGGCGAACGATCTTCCGCAGCGTTGGCGCCGTCACTCCAATGCGCCGGCAGGCCTCAAGGGATCCCACCATTTCGCTCGTTTGCACAACGACTCCTTGCCTTGGCATCGCCCAGCGTTTTAGGGCTTTGCATAGACTATCGTCTTGGTGAGAGTATGTCAAATCATGGTATGAGTTACTCACGGGACGGCGGCAACGGATAGGCCGATGGGCGTCCGCCGGGGGCCAGGTCGTAGCTGTAGACGGCGCCAGATCCGCTTGCGTCGATGAGCCGAATCTCAATGCGTGTCACGGAAGCGCCGGCGATCTCTTCGTACATCCGAGCGAAGGTGGCAAGGCCGACAGACGCATCGGTCGGAAGGTGAAGGTCCAAATCCTCAGGAGTCTCCCCGCGCTTGAGAAACGAGGCCTCGGCGCGGATCTTCTCTTTGATTTGTCGCAAGGAGTAGCCGGCATCTTGGAGCTGGCGCAGGCGTCGCACCAGATGGCTGTACCAGTCGGGGTAGATCGTTCGCGTGGCCCCTGCGTGTCGTCGGCGAATCGGCTGCGGCAGGATGCGTTTTGCCTCCCAATACTGGAGGTCGGCCGCGGTCGTTTGAGGCGTCAGGATGCGCAGTCGCTCGGCGAGCTCATCCCGCGTAAAGACTCGCTGCGGCTCGGGATCATCAGGCTGCGTCCACGGAGGATCGAGCCAAGTCTCTTTTCGTGGCTGTGGCTTCGTTGTCTGCTTTGTGTGCATAGACATCCTCGGGGCGTCGTAGACGCTGAAGGGTGCGAACGTCATAATCGGAGTGTTCCTCCCTGATTCCAGTCAGGTTGGGGATCACCGCTCGCCGCGTGCTAGCTCACGCGGCGAGTTTTTTTGCTTCGTCCCCAGAACCCAGCACTCGGCGCCGATCAAGGAATGCTTGCAGCTCTATCGGCGAAACCCGATAGCCTGCGCGGTCGCCGAGTGCATAGGCGACTAAATCGCCGCTTTTGATCCAACGCCGAACGGTCTGCTCATGCACACCGAGCCGATCAACCACATCCTGCACTGACAGCAACTTCTCATCATCCATGCGTGAACCTCCTTGCTTGTGAGCAATCATACCTTACTATGCCTTGACACTGATAGTAAGGCATAGTAAGGTATGTGTGGTTGGAAATGGTGATCCCCAACCGGACGAATCGGCGCCCCAAGGCTGGAACCGCGGGGCAAGCAAGTGGAGGAACCGCAATGCTCCAGGAACGCACGTCATCTCGCCGGTCGCGCGTCGACAGCCTCGATCGCTGGCAGGCCGCCCTGCGGCGGGCGATCGAGCACAACCTCGAGGTCTTCATCGTGGCTGATACCGGCGAGCGCATGGTCACGTCAGCCAGCAAGCTCGACACGCTGCACCGCACGGATGGCCGCACTTGCACCTGCGAGGCAGCCATCGCCGGCGATCCGGTCTGCCAGCATCGCGCGGTCGTGCGGTTCGTGCTCGGCTGGTTGCCGGCGCCTGAGCCGCAGCTGCGCCCGTGCCGGCAGTGCAAGGGCCGTGGTCAGGTCTTCAGCGAGTACTGGATGGAGACCCGTCTCTGCCCCGACTGTGGTGGCGGCGGGCACGAGATCGCGCCACAGCCGCAGTCGCTGCCGGTTCGCTTGCCGGTCGCCGCATAAGCCATTTATAGCGGGGCGGTCAGGCGACCGCCCCTCCTCTTTTCTACCAAATTCCGGTAGAAACCCCTTCACCCTTCAGGAGGGATCCAATGCCCCGCGACACGCATACGCGCCAGCACCAGGCGTACCATCGCGCCCGGGAGATTGCGTCAGCCACGGCCGACGCCACTGACCGACTCACTGCTGACCCATCCGGCGCCGGCTCGCCCTTTCCCGAGCTGGCCGACCCGCCAGGTGACTACGAGTTGAGCGTCTGGGTCACGTTCAACCTCGACCGGTATGACCGCGACGACCATGGCGATTGGCCGCCGGTCATCGCTGGCAACTATGCGTTGGCGTGTGGCCGTGAACATGGCCTCTGGCGCCTGACGACCCGCCCGTGGCTCGCACACCGCGACGTCGGGGACCTCCTGGGTGAGCCTGTCATCACACTGAGCGATCAAGATACCGGCCTGCAGCCGCTGACCGTCCTGCGGGCGCTGTTGGGCGGGCGGCTCACATGATTGGCGGCAGCATTCGCTCCCATTGCCCGTTGTGCGATCAGGATCTCACGATCGTGTGGCACTCCGAGGCGCCGCCGACCATCAGCCGGCGCTGCAGTGCCTGTGGCCACTTGCTCGTGTTCCTTGATCTGGAGCGGGAGGAGTGGGTCGGGAGTCCGGACTTCCGGCTCACGCCGAAGGCGAAAGATCCCGTCTCGAGAGGCGGAGCGACGGTGATCCACCTGGCCGCGTTTCGGGAGCGGAGGCAGATCCGGGCGCCGGGGAGCGGGGGCTAAGGTCAGCCGAAGCGATCGAGGGGCGCCACACGCGTGTGGCGCCCCGCTTCGTCGTCTTTCTCGCGCTGACGATCAAGTGAGGCGTGAACAGTCGACCTCAGGCATGACGCAGCCGCGGATACCAGGACAGCACTTCGAACTTGCCGGCGGACAGCACTCGCCGTTGCAGCACACATCACTGCCATCGCTGCAACACTTGTACCCCGGCCCCTCGAGATCATGGCAGGCGGAGCGTCCGGGTGGGCAGGGAATGCAGGACCCGTCGATGCACGGCACGCCTGGCGGGCAACACTCACCCCGGTCGCCGGCTGTGGACCAGCAGCAGGTCGCGTCAGCGGGGCAGCACATATTGTTCGCCTCGCCCTGTTCGAAACCAATGCAGCACTGCGGGCGGCCCTCGGCACAGCAGCCACAGGACGTGCAGCTATTGCCGAGGATCGTGTCGCAGCATGGCCCGCCACCGGGATCGGAGCAGGGGAAAAAGTCGGCGCAGTTAGAAACGTTGACGGCGCAGGCGACTTCCCCTCCCAGAGAGCTGCACGTCGGTCGTGGCTTTTTCTTCTTATGGTGATGATTCTTGTGCTTGGCGAACGCGTCGCTCACTCCCATGGCGGCGAGTGGTCCGCTCAGCACGAGGCCGCTGAGGAGACGTGTCAGGTCCCGACGGGAGCGAACCGAGGTGACAGACCGGGCCAGTGCATCGAACGTTGATGCCTCCATGGAGCCCTCCCAGAGCAAGACGCGTCCGCCATCCGTGGGTCCCATGACCACGGCGGATGTCCCTCTATAACACAGGACTGATCGCACCGCGAGACCCGCGTGTTACAGGAACGCGGCCCTGGGCATCACGCCCGGGGCCGCTCTTTGTGCCCTCTTTTCACTGCGGTTGTTGCATGCGACGATACCGGACGCCATGACGGACGCCACCAGGACGCCACAGGACGCCGCCGGTCTGTCGCTTGCGGACGCCGCTGCCCAGCTGGGCATCAGCCCCGATGCCGCGCGGAAACGGCTTGAGCGCGGCACGTTGCGGGGCGAGAAGCACGACGGCCGCTGGACTGTCTTCCTCGAACCGGACGCCGCGGCGTCCGCCGATCAGGACGACCACTGGACACTGGACGCCGCCCAGGACGCCGGCGCTGTCCAGGTTCTGCGAGAACTCTTGGCCGAAGAGCGGCGGAAATCAGACGCGCTGCTCGAGGCGGCAACGGTCTGGCAGGCACGAGCTGCGCAGCTTGAAGAACGGTTGAAGCAGATCGAGGCTGGGCCGATCACCAGCAACGTACCCCAGGAGCGTGATTCAGGCTCGCTACGGGCCGATGTGGTGACAGACCCATCGCAGGGCAGGCAGCCGACGTCGCCGCTACAAGAGTCGGGATTGCGGCGCTGGTGGCGGCGGGTGACGGGAGTGTAGGGAGCAATTCAGTTTCTGAATTGCTCCCTACACAACTATTGGTTGTTGAACCAGTCGGCGAACCGCTGGCAGGCACCCTGGGTGATGAAGGCAACGATTGTCGTTCCCACCACGGCCAGGATCGCCAAGATCGTTTGATCCATAGCTATTTCCTTTCTGTGAGCTATGCTGGGAAGGCACCCTGATGGGGCTGTGGCCTTCCCAACCGCGGACGGCCGACACGAGGTGGCGCTCCAACGTCGCCTCGTGTGTCATTTCCGGGATTCGCTCCCAGGTAGTGACCATTACATAATCTGAAGAGTGTGAAGTTTCGTCAAAACAACGACCTCTCAGACTCCCCGAAACCAAGCTTCTCTTGAGAAGCACTACGGCTGGTAGCTCCACTCTCTGGCACTGTAGGCCTGCTCTTGCGCGCACGATGCGCAAGAGAGAGGTAATGGGGCGGAGATCCTAGTTGCTGGGATTCTGTCTCAAATTCGCATAATTCGCATTGTCGGTGACGTGCAGACAGGCGGTCTCAGAGGTGAGACCGCCTGTCTGATCAGGAACCGCCGAAGCGCGGACTAGGCCACCGTAAAGACCTGGATCATGCCCATGAGGGCGTGCGGCGCACCGGTTCCCTCATCCGGCACGAAGCACAGGGCAACGTAGGTGCCGGGCGCCAGATCGAGGGCCAGCCAGACCGACTGCCCCGGGCTGATCGCGCCCAACCCGGGCTGATTGAAGTCGAAATCGGTCGGCCCGTAGGGGAGGTCGGGCGGTGGGGTGGCATCCTCCGGCAGTTGCAGCAGCGTCATGATCTGCGGCATGGTGATGCCGGCCGGTCCACGGAACAGGGCCATGAAGTGGGGCTGCTGACCGGTGTTGGTGAAGCGCCACAGGTGCGGACCGGCGGGGACCGTCTGCTCCAACCCGACGAAGGCGTACTCCTGCAGCCGGACGTCGACATCGGCCTGCGGCTCCGTCATGGCGGTGGGAGAGGCGGCGCTCCCCGTCACCGTCACGGATTGCGGTGGCTGCGGCGCGCCGGGCGAGTCATTGACGATGAGCCACTCCCCGGGTGTGAGCGTGATGATCGCCTGCAGGCTTTGCCCCGGTGGGACGATCGGCCCACCCGCGAAGGTCGTCTGGTAGATCCACGCCGGTGCCGGTCCCTCCTCCATAGTAGGCGTGGCCGTCTGCGGTCCAAAGATTGCGGCCACATCGGCCTTGGTGGTGCCTTCGGGGGGGAGCAGGAAGTTGGCGTCCGCCGTGTCCGGTGTGGCGGTCGCGGTGTTGGTGACGGTGAGCAGGACACGACCAGCAGGGACCTCGCTCGGGGCATCGAAGCCGGTGTCGGTAATGGTGATGGCCACCTCCGGCAGGCCGAGATCAGCCGGGACCATGGCCGCCGGCGTGGCGTCTTGGGCGAGCGCGGCCGGGGGACCCAGGACCGGCACGAGGAGCGCGAGGAGCGCGATCAGCACGGAGAAGCGACGCATAACGACTTCCCTCCACGGTGAGATGCCAAAGCCGGCGAGCCGGGGAAGTCTACGGCGAATACTGCCTGCCCATGGCACGGACGGCTGAGCATCGACCAGGGGGCTGCCGAGATAGTGTCATCTTTGCGGATAAGTGGGATTCTCCGCAATCCGGTGCCAATTCGTCACACAGCATATCCCGCAAGAATAGGTCGCGGGCTATTGCAGGCTGAATGAACGTTACTCACGGGTAACAGAGGCCTCGCAATCGTCGCCAGCGTTGTGGGCGCCGCGGCGGTTTCGATTCGACGGTTGGTGACGTTGACAATGTACAAGATTCCTCTTGACACTTTCGACGCGTTATTTGCCCCGCTACGGAAATCAACGAGCTGGAGTGCCTCAGCTCAGGTGATCGTTTCAGGGTGGCCAGCGGTTGCGGCCACACAGGCGTTAGCGACGTCGCTGGCGTTCGTTTCGACGGCGTTTTCGCTCCGCCTCAATCTCCTGGCGCCACGCCTGGCCGATGCGATACAGGTCTGTGGCCATACGTCGCTCCAATGCCTCAGCCTCAGAGCGGAGTTGGGCGCTGTCGTCGGGAGCGTCCCAGGAGTCGCGCCAGCCGCCCGGGGTGCCGCGGACCGGGAAGGGCGTGTGCTCAGGCGCGTGAGCCGTCACATCCTCGCCCGGTCCCCGCTGGGGAGGGCCTTCGCGGCCTCATCCATGGCTAGTCATTGTCGTCATCGACATGCTTTGGCCGCTCGTTGATGTACTCGACCGCGATCACCTGACCCTGTGCGTTCTTGGTCTTATGCTTCTTGCCGATCTTCTGTTTCAGGGCGGGGTCGAGCTTGCCCCACGTCACCGACTCATCTGCCAGCTTGTTTGTGGTGACGGCATACGGCACCAGGTGATTCGCGCCGATCGAGCCGTCTTGGAAATTCGTACCGCCCTCTAGTCGCTGGCCGTACTGAGCCCCACGGTCGTCCTGATTCCTCAGGGTGCCACCGCCCAGCGAGTTATCCGTTATTGCGCCGCCGCCGATTGAGTTGTCGGCGTATGGGCCGCCGAAGGTGCCGGTGAGCTTGCTCATCGACAGACTCTTGATCTTCGCGCTGGTGATCTCGTCATCGGGAATTTTATTGTTCGTGACACTGCCCGGGGCGAGATCGTGAGCCCCAATGGTCTGCTGCACAAACAACGACCCGTTATCGCCGGCCGTGCCAGAGCCGACCAATGTGCCGATCGCGATCTTGGTGGCCGTGATGGATCGATCGGGAGGTATCAGACTCACACTCGGGTTAATCTTGGCCGCGGTAATGGCCCCGTCCTGAATGTCGTTCGTGCCGATCACCGTTTCGCCAGCGCCGTTGCTGGTGAGGATCGCTCCGAGGGCGATGAGCTGGCCCTGCACCTTCGCAACAATGACGCGCTGGCCGATGGCGAATCGCCTCCCGGCAACGTGCGGCATCGAGCGCGGTGCGCTCTGGCCGTCGATAAGCACGAGCAGATTCGTGCCGGAGACCGCTGAGACGGTGGCCATCTTCGCGCCGGCGCGCTGAAGCTCGTCGGTGAACAGGCGACGGATCTGCTCCCAGAGCAGCTCGTGGATGAAGTCTGGGGCTGCGCTTGGCGCACTCGTGACGGGTGCAGGTCCTTGATCGGTCATAACAGCGCCTCTCTCGGTCGGTGGATTCGGTGGTCTTCGTGGTCGAGTTCGCGGACGTGACTCTCTGTTCGCGGAAGTGGCGTGTTACCAATTGGTAACTGTCCAACTATTTCAGCTATGACCTCGGCTGCTTCGGCGACCACTCGCCGGCCTGGCGGTCATACCATTCTGTCTGGCCGGTCTGATTGCGACGCGGCCAGGGCACGCGCTCGCCGGTCTTCATTTGGCGTTCGAGCTCGGCAGCAGCCCGCCGCCGCAGCACCGCGCCACTGAGGTCGCTGCGCACTTCGGCCAGCTTGCGCAATCGCTCACGTGTGGGATCGAGCGTCCGGTCGCGCAGCGCGCTCTTCGCCTCACCGGTCAGCGACCGGAGTGCGAGTTCGTCCTCTTTCGCCGACAGGGAGACCTTGCCATCGGCGCCCTTGGCAGGTTGGGTGCGCAGCCGGCTCTCAGCCACGGCCACGAAGGCGGCCATCCGCGGGCGGTCGTTGGCGGCGATCGCTCCGCGCAGCGCCGCGACGGCATCGGCCAGCGAGGTGCCGCCAATGAGACTCTGCGCCAGGCCGGACAGGTTGCCTGCGGCCTGCCATTCGCTCGACGACAACCCGAGCGACTCCGGGGCATCCAGCCGCTTGCGTATCGCGGCCGAGGTGCGCATCGCTTCGCGCTCCAGCTCCGCCGCCATCGCTTCCGCCCAAGACGCGTCACCTTCGACACGAGCGGCTCGCGCCTCGTAGTCACTCTTGCCTTCGTGATAGGCCGGCTGCAGACGATCCAACGCGCCGTACGCCTTGTGCAGTTCGGCAAGATGGCTTTCGGCCCTCCCGTGCAGGCCATCGATCGTGCTGCTGAGCTCGCTCGCCGAGCCACTGGCCGGGGAAATGTTTGGATCCATCGTGTTCGCTCCTCTCAGATCAACTCACAGCGAATGCCGGAAATCACCGGCACTGTTTCTCTCTCGTAACCACAGGCCGGACAGACGCCGGTCTCAAACACCGGGATCGGCTCACCCTCGCGCACACAGGCGATGGCCGGCCTCTCGCGACACGCCTGGCACCGAGCCGTGGGCCAGACGAGCTTCAGCCTTCGCAAGCGATCCGTGAGTCTCATCGCTTCACCTCCCACACCTGGGATAGGCCGGCATCCCAGTGCCAGTCGACCCGGGTATCAAGCTCGCTCAGACGCCCATAGATCGGATCACTCAGCGGCCGGCGCCACGCATCGGGAGCGCTGTAGTTCGCCATCAGTTCACCCCACTCACGCTTTTCCTCTTCGCTCAACGCCGCGAAGGGCTCTGGAACCATCCATGGCACCCGGCGCCAGTCGATGGGCGGATCAGGCACGGCGGACGCTCGCCGTGATCGGGCACGGCGCTCCTCAAGGCGAATGACACGACGCTCCATGGTTAGCCGAACCTCCGGTGATCGTTGCTGAGCCCAGCCGCGGTTTCCAACTGGGCGAGTCGCTCCTCGAGTTCCGTCGTTGTGCGGATCTCCGAGATGGTGCGCGCAATCGTTGCCGCCGCCGTCCCGACCCGCGGCTCGACCTTGCCCGCCATGACCGACCGGAACAACAAACTCAGCCACGACAGGAGCTCGGGCGAGTCCATGGCCTCAGGCATCGCCGCCGCCGCCCTCGCCTTGGCGCTTCGGTTTTTGCCGCCCTTCACGCTTGCCGCCCGTCGCAGATCGGCCGACTCCGGGTCGTGCATCAGGCAGTGCTGCTTGTCGGTCAGCGCCGGTACCCGACATCGGGTACCCCCTTTCGTAATCGCCAGACACGTCATTGCCATCAGGCCGCTACCTCGGATTTCTTCGTTGGCGCTGGCGCCGGCGGCCGGCACTGGGGGCAGTACCAGTAGTGCGGCGGGCCGGATCGCACCGCCTCTGAGCTCGGGACGAACGGGCGACGGCACCGCCGGCAGCAGATCTCGATCGTGAGCCCGCCGCGGACGTAGGCCGAGCCGTGAATGGGCGCGATGGGGTTGCTGCTCATGGGGTGGCCTCGGGTGGCGGCTGTGGGGATATGGCGCGTTCTCGAAGCGACGCCATCCAGAACAACTTGTTCGACCCTTCAGGGAACCCCGCCCGGTGCAGGATCACCGCGTGATGGGCCGCTAACACGCGACCCGCCAGCGCCATCTCGGCCTGGGTGCACCGGTCTCTCGTGCTCATCAACTGCCAGAGATTCAAGGTGAAATCGTGGTGGAGCGCTCTCTCCGGGTCAAAAAACCAAGCCCCTCGCGTCTTATAGCGACCGGATGCCCGAGCCCTTGCCCAGCCTCCCGGAGCGGGTTGCTCAGCAGGTGCTTTTGTTCCGTCACCCATCACAACCTCCATCAGTCGCCGGCCCAGCGCTGAGACAGCCCCGAACGATCAATCCATTGATCAGGGGCCCCTTGAGCAATCAGCGTTCGTTGCGTGTGCGCTGCAGAGGCTGGAGGGTCCCAGGGGTCCGATAAATCATCGGGGTCGATGTCGCCTCCGATAAACGATCGGACATTTAGTGACGGAGTAACCACGGTTGGAGAGGGGTGTTTAGCCTCCGATAAATCATCGGAGGCGCCGGTCGCGGCTGGGACTTGCTGCGGCTCGATGATCTTCTGGTTGACGATGGCGCCGCACCC
>Ga0209687_1000567_pt1 | contig 12120 bp, 10 predicted proteins | sample GraSoiAngelo_136_FD_185893 | JGI IMG/M metagenome (GOLD analysis project Ga0209687, IMG submission 185893) | Grasslands soil microbial communities from the Angelo Coastal Reserve, California, USA - 14_0929_09_20cm (SPAdes) (version 2) | ecosystem: Environmental > Terrestrial > Soil > Grasslands ...
TGGAAAAACAATTCCTCCAAATTCCCGGTCTGGACATCGTCACCAGCGCAAGCACGCAGGGAAACACCAGTTTCACCCTCCAGTTCACTCTCAGCAAAAGTATTGTCGACGCAGCGACCGACGTGCAGGCTGCGATCCAGCGCGCCACCGGCAAATTGCCGATCGATTTGCCCAGCCCGCCAACGTTTACCAAAACCAACCCGAACGATCAGGCCATTTATCTAATCGGATTGTTGTCCGACACGATGACGGACGGCGATTTATATAAGTACGCCTCCACCGCGGTGCAGCAGCGAATCGCCATTCTGCCGGGTGTTTCCCAAGTCAACGTTTACGGTGTTCAGGCGGCCGTCCGGATCAAGGCCGATCCCGCTGCTCTCGCCTCACGCGGATTGACGATGGACGATTTGGCCACCGCCATTAAGTCGGGCACGGTTTATTCCGGCGCCGGCCAATTCGATGGGGCGCATCGCACCTTTGTTCTTCTTCCGAATGGGCAGATCGATCAGGCGGAAGGTTATCGCAATTTGATTGTGGCCCGGAACAAGGACGGTTCGCCGGTTTTTCTGCACGACGTTGCCGAAGTTTATGAAGGTGTTCAGGATGAGCGGATGTCGCGGACGTTTTGGATCCGCGGATTCAATCCGCCTGGCTCGGTGGTGGTGCTGGCGGTTTCGCGGCAGGCAGGTGCCAACGCCGTGGAAGTCGCAAAATCGGTCAAGGCATTATTTCCGGAGTTGCGTGCAAGTTTGCCCGGCTCGATCACCCTCGTTCCGGTATTCGATCGCTCCCAAAGTATCGTTAGCTCGGTCGCGGATGTGCAATGGACCCTCGTCATCGCCTTCGTCCTCGTCGTGCTCGTTATTTACGTCTTTCTGGGCCGTGCCACCGACACTTTAATTCCCGCGGTCGCGCTCCCGCTTTCGTTGTTCATCACCGTGGCGGTGATGTTCATGCTCGATTATTCGATCAACAATCTGACTTTGATGGCGTTGACGCTCGCCATTGGATTTCTGGTCGACGACGCCATTGTTTTTCTGGAAAACGTTGTCCGTCGCGCCGAGCATGGTGAATCGATTCTAAAGGCGACTTACAACAGCGCCGGTGAAATTTCCTTCACCATTTTGTCGATGACGTTGTCGCTCGCTGCCGTCTTCATCCCGTTAGTTTTTCTGCCCGGTTTGCTCGGCCGCATCTTCCGGGAATTTTCCGTCACCATCATCGTCGCCATTCTTGCTTCGGGCCTGGTCTCCCTCACCCTAACGCCGCTGATGTGCGCACGGATTCTGGGCGAACGCAAAGCCGGACACAAACGCGCGCGAATGGAAAAATGGACCGGCGATTTCATCAAACGCGTGATCGCAGCCTACGGCCGAGCCTTGGACAAGTTTCTCGATCGCGCCTGGCTCACCATCCCGATCGTTCTCGTCTGCGTCCTCGGACTTTGGTTTTTCTTCACCCATCTTCCCTTTACCTTGCTCCCGCCGGGAGACAGCGGATTCGTCCGCGGCGTTTTCATTGCCCAGGAAGGCTCGTCACCGGCGCAAATGCGTGCCTACCAGCAGCAGGTTAATCAAAAACTGAAAGACGATCCGAACGTCGCCCAATTCTTCACCCTTGCTGGTTTCTCCAGCCGCACCGCCGGCTCCCAAGCGCTAATGTTTCTGTTCCTCAAACCGAAAAATGAGCGACCACCGATCGATCAATGCATTCTGCAATTGCAAAAATCGATCGGCACTATCCCGGGCGTGACCGCGGTGATGCAGCCGAACCCAGTCTTGCAAATCAACGTCGGTGTGACCAATCAGACTCAGGGACAATATGCCTACACCGTCAGCGGCATCGTGCCCGACGATGTTTATAGCGCAAGCGATCAGCTAATGACAAAACTACGCGAGTTTAAGGGGTTCGCCACTGTCCGCTCCGACTTCTACAACAGCACCCCGAACATGACGGTGGATATCGATCGTGAACGGGCCGCCACTTACGGCGTTTCTACCTCCGCTGTCCAGAGTTTGCTGCGAACGGCCTACTCCCAGAACTATGTTTACCTGATCAAGCAACCGGAAGATCAATACCAGGTCATACTTGAAGTAAAAGACACCGAGCGAGCTAATCCGGGTGATTTGGATAACCTTTATGTACGGGGAACTAACCTAGCAAATAGTCAGGCTGGCACGACCACTCCTTCGGGAACTACTCCAAGCGCTGGAACCCAGTCGAGCTCAGCTTCGAGTGTCACTACCGGGACGGCTTCCAATCTTGTCCCCCTGCGGGCCGTGACTTCAACCAAGCTCATCGTCGGCCCACAAGCCGTTAACCATTTCAACCAGTTTACCAGCGTCACCATCAATTTTAATCTGTTGCCCAATGTCGCGATTGGAGATGCCACCAAGTACATCGAGAACGCATTCGCGCAGATCCATCAGCAGTATCCCAGTGTTCAGGCTACCTTTCAGGGCGAAGCGCTCGTGTTCCGTCAGTTATTCAAAGCCCTGCCGCTGCTTCTCATCTCCGCCATCTTCGTCATGTATGTAATCCTCGGGATCCTTTACGAAAGTTATGTCCATCCGATTACGGTGCTTTTCCCCGCCATTGTACCGGCGGTAGTGGGTGGTCTGTTCACGCTCTGGCTTTTCGGATCGACTTTATCGCTGTACAGCGTCATCGGCTTGTTCCTCCTCCTCGGTATCGTGAAAAAGAACGGCATTATGGTGGTGGACTTTGCCCTGCAACGAATCGACGAAGGCTGGGACCTGCGCTCTGCCATTCACGAGGCCAGCATCGAGCGGTTTCGCCCGATCATGATGACGACCCTTTCCGCTTTCATGGGCGCCCTTCCCCTCGCCGTTGGTTTCGGCAGCGACGCTTCTTCACGCCGTCCTCTCGGCCTTGTTATCGTGGGCGGTCTTATCCTCTCACAAATGGTTACGCTCTTCATCACACCAGTAATCTATCTCTGGCTCGAGTGGTTTCAGGAGCATGTCCTTGATCGCGTTCCATTCCTACGCAGCGCTCACTTTCACGAACACGAGTTCACGCACAAGCCTGAACCTGGTCATCCCGCTCCAGCCACGACCAGCTAGTGGGGGCCTTAAAAGATTTGGGTGTTGCCCGCTCTTGGGGCGCCACTCGCCTCAAAACTTAGCTCATTTGCACGGGACTTCGAAATCCCGAGGATATGATCGATCAGCGTCAAGAGCCTCCGGCCACTTTCCAGAATTTGTCGGACACTGGCTTCTTGTTTCTCTGTTAGCCCCTTTCTCAACGAGAGCAGCTGGGCAAACCCCAGGATGTGATTCATTGGGGTGCGTAGCTCGTGACTGGCGCGGGAAAGAAATTCACTTTTCGCCTGAAGCGCTTTTTCCAGTTCAGCAGTTCGCTCTTCAACCCGACGCTCGAGGTCGGTATTGGCGAGGCGCAGGCTTTGATGCAGATCAAGAATGCGCATTGCCACACGCACGCGCGCGATGAAGCGGTCTCGGTCGAATGGTTTTTCGAGGAAATCGTCAACGCCGGAATCCATTGCGTCCAGGTAGTTGGCTTTTCCCGCGCGCGCCGTAATCAGGATGATATAAGCGAAGTCCGATGCTTCCTCGGCGCGAATTCGTCGGCAAAGCTCTAACCCATCGATACCCGGCATCATCCAATCGGAGATAACCAGCTGCTGGCGCCCGCGTTTCCATGCTTCCCAAGCATCACACCCATTCGCGGCTTCGGTGACGCTGTGTCCCAACTCGACCAGGGTAGAGTTAAGTAGAAATCTGCCACTAGGGTCGTCATCGGCGACGAGAATATCCATTTTGGGCTCTTGGAAACCGGCTCCGATGCGCACAAAGCGTACCGTTCTGGTAACTTTCGCCTGGCTCACTGCTGTCGAAAACCTCCTTGGGAGGAGACGGGCTCCCGCGTAACTAAGTGTCCCCGAGGAAGTATCGCGTACGGCTTTTGCGCTTCCTGATGACGCTGTAATTTGGCTTTTAAGTTTGGGTGAGCTTTCACCCTCGGTCGAACCTAGGGATCTGCTCTTCCCAAGATTTACGACCAATTATAGTTATCAGGTCGGCGGCAGGCCGCCCTCTTGATATGGCAGGCATGCCAGTGCCGCGGCTAGTTGTTCCGGTGGCCCCTTAAATGCTCGCCTAAAGCGAGAATCAATTATGAGGTTAACAGATCGTGATTTGTAGCTTTCCCAGTCGGCTTTTGCAGGAAACGCAACAACCCTTATGACCGCAATCGATCAAGCACGCAACACAACATTGGACATCACTGAGCAGAAGCGCGGGGAAGCTGAGCGTATCGGTCAAGCGGTTCAGACCAATTCAAGCGGCGAAGTCGCGCGCATCGCTCACGAATTAGTTGGCTGTAGCGTATGTCGTGGAGTGGAAGGGTTCACCCGACCTTTGCGCGAATTAGAACGACTCGCCCACGAAGGTGACCTCTCCGGGGCACACGCGTTGCTTGCCGATGTTCGCCAGAAATTTCCGCGCGTCCAGAGCGCCTTCACCCAACTTGTACAAACACTGCCAACCTCCAATTCATAACTGATGAAGAAAATTTTCACCCCGGCTAAAAAGAAATCGATCTTGATCGTGGATGATGATCAGCTCGCCACTCAGATCTACCGGGAAAAACTCGAGGGGCAGGGATTCAAGGTTGAGGTCACGCGCGACTTTGACAGTACATTGCAGGCCCTCAAGAAAGGAGTTGTCGGCCTTGTGATGCTCGACCTATGCCTGCCCGGAATAAACGTGGTCGAGCTGATTAAGAATATCCGTTCGGACTCCGCCACGCAGTCCTTACCAATCATCGCCTTTTCAAATCCTTATCTCATCAACTTGACGCGTGCCGCTGTGGAAGCGGGGGCAACGAAATTCGTCGCAAAAGTCGACAACACACCGGAACAAATAATTGAACTTGTGGGTGAGCTCGGAGGGAACGCGACTTTCAGGGTCGGCGTTAGCGGCGCGATTGAAGGGCTGGAGGCGAATCAGGAAAAGGCAGCGTCGAAGCTTTCGATTAACAGGCCTGAGATACTCGCGAAGTTACGCGCCAGTTATCAGAATTTCACCAGGACGGAACGGGAAGATTTGCGTCGGGTTGCGCTTCTCCAGATGCACCGTCAGCTTCGTTTGCTGGCGGGTGGCGCTAGCGCTCTTGCTTTCCAGCAGATCGCGCAGATGAGCACAGCTTTGGAAGGGTTGCTCATCGAATTGTACACCGAGCCGGTAAAGGTCACGCCGTCGGTTGTACGAACGATCGCGCACTCCATTGAGACAATGGCTTTGTTAGTTGATCGCGTCGCGAATTCTCAAGACCAAGTCGCAGCGTCGCCGAAGATTTTAGTGGTGGACGACGAAGTTATTTCGCGCGAAATCGTCTGCTCCGCGCTGGGAAAAGCTGGCCTTCATGCCAAAAGCTTGGATGATCCGTTGGCCGCGCAACGCCTCCTGGAGCAGGAACCTTTCGACCTCATTTTTCTCGATATCGAGATGCCGGGGCAAACCGGCCTCGAGCTGTGCATTAAGATCCGTGGGATGGAGTCGAATTGCGCCACTCCAATCGTTTTTGTCACTTCGCATTCCGATTTCGGAAGTCGGGCGCAATCGACTTTAAGCGGAGGAAATGATTTCATCGCAAAACCGTTCCTGCTGGTTGAGCTGGCGGTGAAAGCGCTCACCAGGTTGTTTAAGGAAAGTCCTCAGCCACTTCCAACGGCCAGTATGCAAATTAGCCTTCCGGCCGAAGCAGGTGGTCACAAATCGCAGCTAGCCGCGGGTCATGGCGCACTGGAGCTGCACCACCACAGATCGCCAGCGAGATGAAAATCCTGATCGCCGAAGACGACGCTGTGGCCTCACAACTTCTGCAATCGACCCTAGAGCGGATGGGGCACGAAGTGGTGGGCACGCGCACCGGAACCGAAGCGTGGAAAACGTTCGATCCTCCCGTGCGCGTTGTCGTAAGCGATTGGATGATGCCAGGAATGGACGGCCTAGAGTTTTGTCGCCGAGTACGGGCGCGCCCGAACACACCGTATACCTATTTCATCCTTCTCACCGCCTTGAAGACTGGCCCGGAAAACTACGACCTCGCCACTGAAGCCGGCATTGACGATTTCCTGGCGAAGCCGCTTGATACCATCGCGATTGGGATGCGACTGCGCGTCGCGGATCGAATTCTTTGGTTTACGAGAGAAGTTCACCAGCTCAAGCAATTGATTCCAATCTGTGCCTACTGTCACAAAATACACACTGCCAAAGACTATTGGCAGCGTTTCGAAACCTACATCAAGCAACAGACCGGATCGGAATTCAGCCATGGTATTTGCCCCGAGTGCCTTGAAGCTGAACGGGCGAAACTGAAATGTGCCAGCTGATTTCCGTTTGCGTTCCGAAGGGCAGGAGATTGCGTTTGTCATGAACGGCGATACCGATGAAGGGACCATGGTGATGAGTGCCGTGCGCGACATCACGGGTCGGAAGAAAGCCGAAGAAAAATTCCGCGGTCTTTTGGAATCGGCGCCGGACGCGATTGTGTTCGTAAATGGCGAAGGAAAAATCGTCCTGGTTAACTCGCTGGCGGTCACACTCTTCGGGTGGAAACGCGAAGAGTTGCTCGACCAAAAGGTCGAAATGCTGGTGCCGGAAAGATTTCGCAAGGGGCATCGTACGGGGTTTTTTACGACGCCGAAGCCTCGCGCCACGGGTGTGGATTTGGAGCTTTACGGATTGCGCAAAGATGGAAGCGAATTTCCCATCGAGATCAGTCTCAGTCGGCTCGAAACAGAAGAGGGGCTTTTCTTCTCGAGCGCGATTTGGGACGTGACCGAGCGGAAACGGGTCGTGCAAGCGTTGCAGGAAAAAAATGTGGAGTTGGAAAGAGCGCTGTTGGCCAAGGACCGTTTTCTTGCCAACATGTCGCATGAGCTGCGGACGCCGCTCAATGGCATCATCGGGTTCACTGAGTTCCTGATCGGTGAGAAGCCCGGCCCGCTTCAACCGAAGCAAGAGGAATACTTAAACGATGTTCTGAGCAGTGCGCGTCATCTACTAACGCTGATCAATGACGTGCTCGATCTGGCCAAGGTGGAGGCTGGAAAGATGGAATTACATCCGGAACAATTCCTGATTCGCGAGGCATTGGAAGAAGCGACTGCGGTCGTAAAAACTATGGCCGATCTCAAGCAGGTCGGTCTTACCGTGACCGTTGATGCGGGACTGCAAATGGCCACACTTGATCAGCAAAAATTTAAGCAGGTTCTCTATAATCTCCTGTCGAACGCGGTAAAGTTCACCGATCAAGGTGGGAACGTGGAAGTATGCGCGAAACGGCTGGACGAGCGGCATTTCGAGGTGCAAGTGCGCGATACCGGCATTGGGATTAGGTCGGAAGATCTGGGCCGGCTTTTTACTGAGTTCGAACAACTTGATTCGGGAACAGCGCGCCATTTCGAAGGCACCGGGCTTGGCTTGGCACTAACGAAGAAGATCGTCGAGTTGCAGGGTGGCCATATCAGGGTCGAGGCCGAGCCGGGGAAGGGAAGTCTATTTACCGCTACCTTACCATCAATGACGGAATTAGCTAACTAATTCAGGTAGAGGGAATTGGGTGGTTGCGAATCGGGCATTTCACCGCGATTAGTTTGCGGAGCTCGAGAAAAAGCTAATTGCAGTAGTATGCCTCGCTGGCAAGGCAAGATACAACAACGCGAGGCGGGTATTTTGTAGCAAATGGAACATTCGATGCTACTGCCTCAGTTGTGAGGAGCAAACGCAGTGACCCCCGCGGGTCTTCCAGCAGAAGGGTCCATCTTGAAGCAAGTGGGACACCATACAATCGACTGCATTGAAGCGCTCCGTATCTTCTTCGTAAGACTTGGCTTGTGTTTGGATTGGATCGAAAACATGGACATTTCAGGATTGTTAACAAAGCCGAGTAAATTCGATGTTTTTGCCGTCAGTGGGTTGCCGTTGGCAACAAAGGTCTAGCCGTTCATGTCTACGCCAAAAAAACGCATTCTCGTAGTTGATGACAACCCGAGGAATCTGAAGCTCGCTTTCGACGTGCTGGAAGATGCCGGTTACGCGGTCGTTGAAGCGGTGAACGCCGAAGAAGCCCAAAGCATGATTGACCGCAATTTGCCCGACTTAATCCTAATGGATATCGCGTTGCCCGGAATGGACGGGCTAACCCTGACGCGCAAAATCAAAGCGAACGAACATACAAAACATATCCGCATCATCGCCCTGACTGCTTTTGCCATGAAAGGCGACGATCAAAAAGCTCTCGCGGCAGGATGTGACGGTTATATCACTAAGCCGATCGACATCCACCAACTGCCAGTGCAAGTGGCGGAGATTCTGGGAGGCTCGGGTTTCGCCTCTTAACCGGAAGGACTCTAATTGCGACCGTGAAGGTTCTGATTCTCGACGACATTGCCACGAACCGGAAGTTGCTCCGGGCGCAGTTGGAGGCCGAAGGCGTCACGGTGTTAGAAGCGAGCGATGGCGTAGAAGGTCTAGCAGAGTTGAAGCGGCAAAAGGTCGATGCCGCAATTTCGGATCTTCTGATGCCGAACATGGATGGTTACCGCTTTTGTTACGAGGTTAGAAAGAGCAAGGAACACCGGGACCTTCCCATTATCATATATACCTCCACCTATACGTCCCCGAGCGACGAGAAGCTTTCGCTAAAGTTAGGCGCGAACAAATATCTTCGTAAACCCGCGTCTGTCGTGCAGATTCTCGACGCCCTTCATAATGCCACGACCAAGAAGCACGTTATTCCGAAGGCAGAATTCGACGAACGTGATGTGCTTAAACATTACAGCGAGCGTCTTATCTCCAAACTGGAAGAGAAGAACGTCGAGCTGACCCAGCGCAACCGGGAGTTGGATCAACTCAACAATAAGCTGGCGGCCGAGATCCTCGAGCGAAAGAGCGCAGAGGAACGCCTGCTCGAGCAAGCTGACATCATCAATCATGCACGGGACGCGATCATCATCCGGAACTTCGAAGATGATCAAATCACCTTTTGGAACAAAGGGGCGGAAAACTTGTACGGATGGAGCGCCAACGAAGCGCTGGGCGAGCCAATCGGCAAATTAATCTACGCCGATCCAAAGGAGCACGAAGAGGCATCTAGAACCCTTAGCCCTACCGGGGAATTTCGCGGCGAACTCAGGCAAGTCACGAAGGATGGCCGAGAGGTCCTTGTCAATGGACGATCGACCATCGTGCGCAATCCGGACGGAACTCCGCGTTCTGTCCTGAGCATCAACACGGACGTCACCGAGCAAAAAAAACTTGAAATGCAGCTGCTGCGCGCCCAGCGACTTGAAAGCATTGGCACACTGGCGGGTGGCGTAGCCCATGACCTGAATAATGTCCTCGGGCCGATTTTAATGGGTGCGGAATCACTGCGTAGCAATGCGACCGGCGAACATGCCGCTGCCATGATTTCGCTGATCGAGCAAAGCGCACGACGTGGCTCAAGCATTGTTAAGCAGGTGCTTACTTTCGCGCGCGGCGTGGAAGGTGAGCGGGTGCTAATTAACCCACGGCACCTCATTGACGAAATGGTCGAGATCGCGAGGAAGACATTTCCCAAATCGATCGAAGTCGCAGGCCAATACCCAGAGTATCCTTGGTCGATCAGCGGCGATCCCACTCAGCTGCATCAGGTTTTGCTGAATCTTTCCACGAATGCACGGGATGCTATGGCCAATGGCGGCTCGCTGGTTTTGGCAGCAGAAAATCTGGAGGTGGACGACAATTATGCTGCAATGATGCCAGGCGCAAAGGCTGGGTCGTATGCGACTCTACGTGTGAGCGATACCGGCGCCGGGATGCCACGTGCACTGCTTGAGAAGATCTTCGAGCCATTCTTCACCACTAAGGATCCCGGCAAAGGCACCGGCCTGGGGTTGTCGACTTCGTTAGGAATCGTGAAAAGTCACGCAGGCTTTATTTCCGTCTACAGCGAACAGGGTAGGGGTACGACTTTTAAGGTTTTCCTTCCTGCTGTCCAAGCCGATGTCGCTCCTCCCCAGAAAGAGATCCAGCCCGTCATCAAAGGAAATGGCGAATTAGTCCTGCTGGTCGATGATGAGACGAACATCCGCCGGGTGACGAAGATGACTCTGGAGAAGCACAACTACCACGTGCTGGAAGCGAATGATGGCCCCGAGGCATTGGCTATCTTTGCTCAAGAAATGGATTCGATCAGCGTCGTCCTTACCGACATGAGGATGCCGTATATCGATGGGATTGCCCTAATTCGCGCGCTCAAAAAGATGAAACCGGATATGACCTTCATCGGATCTACTGGACAGGAGGATGAGCCTCGTTTGGCCGAACTTCAGGAGCTTGGGGTGATGAATTTTCTAAGCAAACCATACGATACCAGGAAGCTGCTCACCGTGCTAGAAAGCGCCCTTTCAAAGCAACCGGCGCCGCTTCGAAAAAAAGTGATTCCTGGCGCTCAGGATCAGAACGTGGCTCACTCTTGCGCCCCCGTAGCAACCTAATGGGCTTAAGATTTTCAGGAGCGATAGTTGTTGTGTCGTGAAGACTCTCCGCATTCTTCTCGCAGACGATCATAAGGTGGTACGCCAAGGAACGCGTGCGCTTCTGTCGACGGTCCCAGAATGGGAGATCGTGGGCGAAGCCGATAACGGTCGAGATGCCGTTTCACTGACGTCCGAATTGAAACCGGATATCGTGATTCTGGATATCGGAATGCCCGAATTGAACGGACTGGATGCGACACGCCAGATCAAAAAGAAATTACCCGACACAGAAGTCCTGATTTTTACGGGACAGGAGACGGAAGAATTGGTTCACGATGTTTTCGACTCCGGAGCGCGTAGCTACATCATGAAAACAGACGCGGCCGATCACTTAATCGACGCGCTCAAAGCACTTTCCGAACATAAACATTTTTTTACATCGCGGATCTCAGAGATCGTTTTCGCGCGGTATATTCAGGGAAAAAAGACCGTCGAAGGGGCTCCCGAAAAGAGTCGGATCACCGATCGGGAGCGGGAAATCGTGCAACTTCTGGCCGAGGGTAAAAGTAGCAAGGAAATTGCCACGATCCTGGGGATTAGTGTGCGCACGGTGGAAACCCATCGCGCCGCAATCATGAAGAAACTGGCGCTGAAATCGTTTAGCGAGTTGATTCGCTACGCCGTTCGTAACAAGATCATTGAGGCCTAATGCGCTCTGCCGGAATCGGCGGCAGGCGTTCAGGGTGGCTGCGTCGCTGGTTCCTCTCCAACCGTCCTGGTCTACGTAAAAGTCCTATCCAAAAATACCGTGCTTCCGTGCCGCGTCCGGCGTGGGGAACGCTTATTTCAATGGGAGCAATGAAGAAAAATATCGAAAGCGCTCTTTCGCGTTGGACCTGTATTCGGCTCCATTTCCAGTCGATGATCAGTTCCCGTCATCCCATGCGATCCATCGGCTTCCACTTAGCCGGCATTCTTCGCGAGCTCACCCCAACCCGCGGCGGCTGTTAGCGCCGAAGACTCGCCATCGTGAGATGGTTCGCGGAGGGATACTGACGAGCGGCCATTACACGAGCTTTTTCAGACAGACACCGTTCCTCCGCAGTAAAAAGGCGAAATTCAACTCGCTCTGGCGCCGACAGGGGGCACGTAGGGTTCTTTATGGGCCCGATTGACAGGTTAGGGGTTTTGCCGTAGGCGGAACGCACCGGATGTTGAACACGAAGAATATCCCATTCTCGCCTCCTTGGCAGATCTTTGATTTGGGAAAACCGGACGAGCCCAAAGCTACCGAGCTCGCCGCAGGCCCAGCTGTCGCACGTTTCGCCAAAATGCCCATCGTAATTGCCGAGGATGACCTGGTCTCGCGAACGCTCATGAACAGCTTGATGGAAAAATGGGGTTTTAAGGCCGTTATCACACAGGACGGTCATCAAGCAATGGCGGCGTTGCGAGCAGAGCAAGGTCCAGCGCTTGCCATTCTCGACTGGATGATGCCAGGCATGGACGGGTTGCATGTTTGTCGACGCGTTCGTGAAAGCGAGAAAATGGTTTACGTGATCATGCTCACATCGCTTGGCGCCAAGGAAAATATCGTGGAAGGATTA
>Ga0209687_1000570_pt1 | contig 12096 bp, 12 predicted proteins | sample GraSoiAngelo_136_FD_185893 | JGI IMG/M metagenome (GOLD analysis project Ga0209687, IMG submission 185893) | Grasslands soil microbial communities from the Angelo Coastal Reserve, California, USA - 14_0929_09_20cm (SPAdes) (version 2) | ecosystem: Environmental > Terrestrial > Soil > Grasslands ...
CACGATCAAGACGCACCTTCGGCGCGTCTTCGCCAAGACCGCCACTGGTCGCCAGGCCGAGCTGGCGCGCCTGATCGCTGCCGTCGGAACCGTGCGCGTCATGGAACCGAACGGTAAGTAATTGGACGCGCGCTGAGTGCCGGATCGACCGCGCTAAAAGGACTTCGCAGCCATCACCACACCGGAGAGTAGCAGAAAGAGTCCGACAATCCGGTTGAACCCCGCAGTGCTCAACCTCTCAAATAGGTGCAATCCCATGTATGCTCCGAGGACTGCCGGTGGCGCATACTGGAAGAGATCCACGGAGATCGTGCCGATAGGACGCAAGAACGCGAGTGCGGCGAACGTACAGAGCTGGTTGATGAGGATGAAGGGTTGCACAAGCGATCGCTGCCGCTCCTTGCTAAAACCTTGCGCCTGACACCAGATTGCAATGAAGGCTCCGGGAAACGCCGCCAGTCCACCAGTCAGGCCGCCGAGGGCGCCCATTGCAATGCGCCCGACGAGCGAGTTGCCGCCGCCGGCACGAATGACCGGCTTGACCATCGCAAGCATGCCATAGGCGATTAAGAGGCCGCCCAGGATCGGCAAATAGATCGTTGTGTGTGCGTGCAACAGCAGGAGCAGCCCGAGCGGCAATGTTGCCAGGCTGCCGACAAGATACGGCACGAGTTCAAGCGACTTGATGGAGCCCCGCAGCCTCCACGTGCAGTAAATTTGCAGCGCGATCGATGCGACTAGCAGGATTTTCACGATGAGGACTGGATCCGGCTCAACATGAAACAGTACGGAGCCGGCCAGCGGCGAGAAGGCAAATCCTGCAATGCTCGAGAACAGCGCGCTGAAGAATACGACAGCGAGTGAAATTTGCGAGGTGAAGGTGGCGTGGAACCAGAGCACGGCGAAAATATAGAATGAAATGCAGACCCACGGTGCGACGGCAGCCTTTTGCGTGTCGCCCTGATTTGGCTGCGAAGTGGGGTCGAGTGGACTCATCTCGGACCTCAATCATTGCGTGTGATATGGAGGTGGTGCTCGTTGCGGCGATCCTGCGAGCCTACGTTGCAGGACCGAGCCGCGAACGCTAAAGCATTCGCCTCTTCGCAGCGTCACCCCTTCGGGTGAAACGCGGGAATTGAATGCTGCTTGTTGCAAGATTTCGTGGCACGCGCTGCTGCCACGTTTTGGTCGCGGTCGTTTTGCCCAAAAGCGAGCAGCCCGGCGAACAGCCTATGAACGCTTGTCGAGGCGTGGCGGCCCGACCGGAATCGACGCCACAAGCCGGGTCAGGGCTGCGGAGGAGCGCACGCCGGCCTTGGCAAACACCTGGCGGGCGTGAGTTTTCACGGTATTCAACGAAACGCCGAGGGCGCTTGAGGTTTCGGCGAGACCAAGGCCGCTGCCCAGAAGCGCGGCGACGCGCGTCTCGGCGGCGGTCAGTCCTACCAGCAGGCGCAGCCGTTCGGCCTGCGCGTCGATGGAGGCCTGCGGATCGACGATCTGGACCATGACGCGCGCGCCACCGTCGATCGCACCCCAGGGCGAGAAGGCCGGCGCCGGCAGCGGCGTCACCTGCACCAGCAGTGCGCGCCGGCCGGACTGACGCTTGATCTGCAGCGTGCCCTCGAGCCACTGCGGTTCGCCGCGCGCCACTGCAAGCGCCTGCTTGATGCTGGACGTCAGCCGCGAGGAATCGTCACGAGTCCGCGCGCCAAGAGTCAGGCGGCTGCCGTTGATGATCAGGAGTCCGTCGCGCTCGCCCAACAGCGCCTCCGCTGGCGGTGTCATCTGCAGAATGCCCCCGTGGCCGTCCAAGAGAATGACGGCGCCCGCCATGCTCGCGAGCAGGTGATCGAGCTCGCGCTGGCCGGCACTCAATCGGCTGGTCAGCAGCGTGAAATCGATGGCGCGAAAGAGATGGGAGACTAGACGGTTGAGACGTGTCGCCGCATGCTCGGCATCGTCCGCCCGCGGCTTCGAAATATTGAACAAGATGCCGCCAACGCCGTTTCGCGACAGATCTGGGTGCCTCACCGCGACGATCTCCGCGATTCCTTGCGGTGCCAGGATGTCGGCATAGAAGGCGCTGCGATGCAGAACCTTCTTTTCAATGAGCGCCTCAGTCGCGAGTGCCTTGCCGACCGGCGCGCGCCCGAACGCGAACGCATAGGCGTTATCGGTGTAGCGCTGCAGAAAGAGCTGGTTCAGGTCCTCGCGCAGGCGTCGGTGAACGATGAAGTTGCCACCCTGCGACGGGGATAGATGCAGCACCATGCCGCTGTCGACGCCAAGGTAGTCGGCAACCAGGTCCAGTGTTCCGGCCCAGAGGTCCGGCCCTATCGCCGCCTGGTAAATTGCAATGACAGTATCCGAATAGCTGGGACGTGCCATGGATGGACCGCCTATGTCGCGCCGCTACACACCGGCCGCCGCTTTCCCGCGGCGCGCCAGACCACACCAAGTTGCGCGTACATCACATTCACAGTCGGTCTGGACACTCACCCAAGCTCATCCGTTCACCTGAGCTATTCAAACGCGTATTGCTGGCCGCGAAGGGCTCTCTCCTAATACTTGCGCATCATGACGCTCTCATATCGGGCCCCCGCGCTCAAGTTGTGCAATTCGGCAGGATGCCTGGATATTGAGCGGCCGATGCTCCGAAATCGCGCCGACGCCTCGTTTCGGCCGTGCCGGCAAGCCGCCCGTCTCGAGCATGGCGCAGCCGCGCCGGCTCGACCGCGCGAAAATCTAACGAGACGCCGCGATTCCCGCGTCACCCGAGTGGGTGACGGGTTTGCCGCTTCGACGGAGGCGAGATGAGAAAACGAAAGGTGCGCTCTGCTTCGAGGGGACGACAAAGCGAGGCACACTCGCAAACAGTCAATTCAGTGATACCGAGTGCCTCGAGGAGGGGGGACCGCGGCCCTCTCGTCGTAGACGCCGCTCATCCGCGTGTCAGGCGCTTCGGAATGACACTTCAACGATCAGTTGCAAGTGCTAGATTTTGCGGTAGTTGGTGCACCGGAGCTCGAACCTGGAACCGTCGATTGAGAGTTATCTCCTCTAATCAAGTTAACGAATTTTCATCGAACTAACCTCCTGCGAAATGTCAGCAATTACCCCCTCCGAATCGGAATCCCAAGGCGACCTTCAAGGCGACCTTTGGGTGTTTGGCTATGGCTCGCTGATGTGGCGGCCCGGCTTTGAGTTCGTCGAACGGGTCCCGGCGCGGCTGATCGGCGAGCATCGTGCACTCTGCGTTTACTCCTTCGTGCATCGCGGCACGCCGGAGAAGCCGGGCCTGGTGCTGGGATTAGATCGCGGCGGCGCCTGCCGCGGCATCGCGTTCCGCGTCGCCGAGAAACACCGCACCTCGACGATTGCCTACCTGCGCGAGCGCGAGCAGGTGACATCGGTCTATCGCGAGGTGACGCGTTCGCTGTGGCTCGAGAATGACCCGCGGCAGCGCGTCAGCGCGCTCGCTTATGTGGTTGACCGCGGCCATGTGCAGTATGCCGGACGGCTGTCGCTTGCCGAGCAGCTTCGTCATGTGCTCCAGGGCCACGGCCGGTCCGGCATCAACCGCGACTATGTTCTTTCGACCGTCAAGGCGATCGAGGCAGCCGGCTTTCGCGACAACCAATTGCATCGGCTGGCGATGATGCTGCACGACGCACATCCGATTCAGCTGCCCCGACCGGGTGAGCAGGAAGCGCCCTAGGGACGGCATTCCGCGACGGTCTGCGCGAAACCGCGCGAGTCAAAATACAAATTACCTCACAGGTAATCGTTCCGCGGCTGCAAACAGTGCATCGCTGCAAGACCTTCATTCGATGCAACATCAAGGGGAAAGAGCATGGATCGTCGTACAGTTCTCGAAGCAGCTGCGATTGGAGGCCTGGGCGCGGCGTCGCCGGCTTCGGCAGCCGCAACCGAATCGAGTACGCGTCAATCGTCAAACGCGGAGCGCCGACCTCATTTCGTCAACGCGCGCGACGGCACCAAGTTGTTCGTACAAGACTGGGGATCGGGACGTTCGATCGTTCTGCTATCACCGTGGGCCCTCAATTCTGACGTTTGGGGCACTCATATCGCCGCCTTTACGGCGCGGGGCTTTCGCTGTGTCGCTCCGGATCGTCGCGGTCATGGTCGCTCGGAAGTTCCCACAAGCGGATACGATCTAGACACGCTTGCTGACGACGTTGCTTCAGTGATCGAGCAACTAGACCTTCAACAAGTTATATTGGTCGCATATTCGATGGGGGCGAGCGAGGCCGTCCAATATCTGGAGCGCCACGGCTCCGCGCGAATCTCCCAATTGGTTCTCTGTGCGCCGGGGACCCCATTCCTGCTCAAGACCGAGGACAACCCCGACGGAATTCCCCCATCGGCCGCAGAAGCGCAGTTCAAAGCAGTCGCGCACGATTTCCCAAAGTGGATTGCGGACAACGAAGCACCGTTTTTCACGCCGGACACGATCCCGGAAACACGGTATTGGATCAAATCAATGATGATGAGCGTGCCGCTTCCGATCGTGCTGGCTACGCTTATCGCTCCCGACCTCCGTTCCGCGATTAGCAAGATCAGGCTGCCGACCCTGATCATCCAGGGAGATAAGGACGCCAGCCATCCCTTGCCAATTACGGGCGCCAAGACCGCTCGCCTCATACCTAATTGCAAATTGGTGGTCGTCGAAGGTGCTCCACACGCCCTCATACTAACTCACCGCGAGCGCTTGCTCAGCGAGCTTCTGGGATTCATAGGCTCGTAATCCTAGGATTAAGGCCGCTGCGATCTGCAGCAGCCTCGTCGTCTGTTCCCTACGAAATCAACTCCTTCTTTACTCGGAAGGTCTCGCGCTGCCTTTCAGCCTGCGGATACGCCAGCCTTTGCCCGGCTTATCCCGAGATTCAAAATGCGATGCAGCAGGTCCGGGTACTCGAGTCCGTCATGCCGAGCCGCCGTGGCGAACTCCTGGCTCTTCGCGATTTCGGGATTAGGGTTCGCTTCAATGAAATACGGAGTGCCGTCGGCAGAGAGGCGAAAGTCGATGCGCGCGTATCCATCGAGGCCCAGCGTTCGGTAGATGCGTTTCGCTATTGCCTGAATACGGGCGGATACCTCCGGCGTAAGGTTCTTGGCCGGCCCATCTACAATTCCGACGCGCTCCTGGTAACCAGTATCGTGCTTTACCTTTTCGGTGGCTATTTGTCGTGCACCCTCGCCGCCCATGGTGCCGAATTGCAATTCCCAAACCGGCAGAACTCGCAGCCGATTGTTGCCGAGCACTCCGACATAGAGTTCACGTCCCTCGATATATTGCTCGGCGATGGCGGCAGTTCCGATCTGCTCGTGGATGAAGGCGACGCGCTCTGCGAGCTTCTCGTCCGTATCGACGACGGATGCCTGCGAGATACCCCAGGATCCATCCTCGTTCAGGCTCTTGACGATCAGCGGCAGCGCAAGACGCGCTGGCCGTTTGACCTTGCGGCGCATCGGGAACACGGCGAAGGCCGGCACTGCGACCCGGCGATAGTGCACCAACGTCTTGGACAGATCCTTGCCGCGCGCCAGGATCAGGCCACGCGGGTTGCACCCGGTATAGGGGATCTGCATCAGCTCGAGATAGCTTGCGATGTGCTGGTCATACACCGGCACGGGCTCATGGTAAAATTGCTCGAGCAACGTGAATACCACGTGCGGCTTGAAACCTTCGATCTCGTCGCGCACCGGCTTGATTTCCTCCTGCACGCCGAGCGGGCGAACTTCATGGCCGGCCGCGCGCAAGGTGCTCACGACGTCGTACTCTGTTTTCCATTCATTGATTTGCCGCGCGGTGTATCCGTCGGTCGAGTCCGGGGGCACGAAGTCCGGATGCATGAGCACCAAAATGCGCAGGCGTCTCATAGCGCGATCCATTTGCGCCGCGACGGACCGAACAGCGCGTGCATGGTCTTGGCGGTCAACAGGATGGTGAAGTTGATCACAAGCTTCCGTTCGGGCCCGACGGCACGCAGATTGAGCTCGCGGCAGCGGGAGATCATGTCGTCAAGCACAGCATCAAGCGTAAGTTGGTTCTCGCCCGTCCACCGCGCAACCAGCTGCCTGATCTGGGCGCGGTGCCGCCTGATGAAAGCCGAAGCCGGTCGCTCCCGGCGATGCCGTGGATCAGCGGAAAAGAGCCGGGAGAGGTCGCGGTCATAAGTCTTCGGTGGCCTGAAGGTATAGAACGCCTGCTTTTTTTGGTAATGGTCGCCAAGCGTCTGGCTGAGCTCATGGAGCGGATCGACACGCTCCCGCGTCGTGATCAGCGGCCGCTTCCCGGCGATTTCGTCCATCAGTTCGTCGACATAGTTGAGCTTCTTCAGCACCGGCCAACCGGCATAGCGCGTCCGCCAGTTTGAACGTGGTCGCAGCCACACCGCGAAGGTTTCGGCGAAATCCTCGTCCGGATGGCTCTGCGCGTACCAGAGCCGAAGATGCTGGACATAGCGCCGGCTGGCCGGATTGGGCCGGTAGTAGCGCGGGTAGTGTTTCGAGGACGGGCCGAACAGCTGCTGCCAACGCCGACGGCGCTGCAGCTGGTAGGCGTGCTGCACGGCATGGCCCGCCTCGTGACGAAGAATGGCCATGCACTCGGACCAAGTGCCGCCCTCGACGTCGAGCATCATTTTCTTCTCGATCTTCATCAGGCGGGGATGGGTGAGATAGAATGGAATGGCAATGCCGGGCACATTTGCCGGACTAAACCATTCGCTCGATATCCATGCGTGCGGCCGCAGCCGGATGCCCCGACCTTCGAGCTCTTCATGGAGAGTGCCAAGACAATCCTCGAGCCAAGTGTCTTCGACCGCAACCCTCAGACTACTGAGGCGTTGCTTGAGCAACTGCTCATCCGACAGCTTTTCCCAAGCGTATTTCCGGCGTGGCATAGGGATCCAGAAGTCATGACAACTACTTAGATGGTGTCACACGATTCTGCTGGCAACAACCGCCTAAGTCATCGCGGCGTGCCCGTGTTCAGCGGCCCGCTCTGGCTTTGCGTCATTCGCGTCGGTTTGACCGCCGACAGGTCACTTCCGGTCTTCCCGGATAAACGGACATGCCAGGCGGCTGCTGCGATGTCTCAAAGGTGCCAAAAGACGATATTCTCGTACTTCTCTTGTGTGTATGCGTCCGGGTTTGACGTTGTCAGCCGTGCGAGTTGGGGAGATTTGCGTTGATCGGGAGACCAGCTTCATCGGCTCCATCGTTCAATGCAGCTTTGCGTGAGCCCGCTATGACTAAGAAAAGCACGAAAACCAGAACCGAAGCCGCGAAGGGAAGCAAACTCGTAACCATGCCGAGAATGCAGGCGAATAAGGCTACCACCAACACGACCTCCGGGATTTTGATCGGCACGCATGCGCTCGTGCGCGCTTTCCAGTCGATAGCGACGGCAGCGGCGATCATCGGCATATCGTAAATCATCGCGTAGGGGGCAACGACAATGGTGCCGATAGCCGCCATGGCAATTGCTTGTTCGCTAATGCCTCGCTTGCAAGCGCGCCATGTCAGCACCCCAACCACACCGGAACACAAGAGCTGGGCCATATAGCCGACGCTGGCTGGCGCTCCTATGCTACGCGCCCCAGCGACCATCGTTGGCATTAGATGATCGAGACTTGCCTGATTGGCTTGCAGAAGATGTTGAAAAGTCGGAAACCCCGATATCCAAACCTGCCAGATCGACCAACCGAGCGCCGCGCTGCTGACCACCACAGCGAACAACACAGTCGCGCAGGCGGCCAGCATAGCCCGGATGTTTCGTGATGCTATCAAAACGATTGGGAGCAGCAGCAGAAATTGCGGCTTGTAGGTCAATAAGCCCAGTAAGATGCCGCCATACACCGGCCAACGCGTTAGGCAGCGTAATCCCCCAATTAGCAGGGCGGCTGAAAGTAGGCCATTCTGGCCCGAAATCACCGTTAGTAAAGTCGTCGGTGCCGTCAGCAATGCAAGGCTGGATATAGACCGCCAATTGCGTCCCAGCGTTGCAAATACGTAAAGCGAGAAGGTCAACGCAATCCAGCAAAAATAAGCTAACGGCAGGGTCATCATTCCCAATGGAATGAGGATCAGCAAAAAGGTCGGCGGGTAGGGATAGGGGTAGCCACCAGTCAGCGCAGTATCGAGCGTGTGCTGATATGCCACCAACGAAAATGGATCATAGATTGCCGAACCGAAAGTTGCCGCGAACCTGCCGAATGACCAGAACCCAAAGAAATCGCCGAACTGTGGCTCCGGTGCTCCCAGCCACCACTGGACGACATAGGTGCCGTCGTACAGCCCCAGTGCCAAAAGCCCCCAAATTAACAATCTTTGGTTGTGCAGGGGCCGTAAATGGTCAACTCGATGAGTCATCGATCGCAGGAAATTTCTTGTTCAAGAAGGACCTCTCTTGATTAGAGTGGGCAGCTTAGAGAGGGCAGCTTAGAGAGGGCAGCGCACCCTTAAAGGAGATGAATTAAGAAATCTCTACCTGTGTAACCGGCAAAGAGTTGCTTGAACGGGTCTCGTTATCAAGGCAGGGAATTTGGACGACATACGTGGACGCGAAGTTGCCGTCGGAGCGCTTGGGGCAAGTGTCGCCTCTGGGTCAAAAGCGCCGGTTTGACGCGCCGCCGACCGCTTCCGGTTTATCCCGATCAACGGACCTCGCCAGATCGGCCCGACTGGTCTGGTCGGTGTGTCAATAGCGATCGTCTCGATTGCAATTGGGAGGCCTAGGTCAAAGGCCGCTTTGCACTAACCATCGCGAGAACTGTGCGAGCAAAATCAATAGTTGATTCCACCAATTGATCTGCGCCAGCGCCTTCTAGTTCGTCTCGGGTACCATAACCCCAGAGCACGCCAAGACCGCGCATTCCAACCGCATGGGCGCCGGAGATGTCGTAGCGGCGGTCCCCGACCATTAAACTGCGCGTGGGCGTAATATTATGCTCAGACAAGATATAGGCGAGCAGCTCAGGCTTGTGGTCCAGCTCTCCGCCCGGCACCGAGCCGTGGATGCCATCGAAATATGCCGCAAGCTCCAAATGCTCCAGGATGCGACGTGCGAATGCCTCCCGCTTCGATGTTGCCAAATATAATCGCAATCCTCCTTGCTGCATCTCTCTTAGAGAATTGCCTATTCCCGGGTAGGGCTCGCTTCCGAGAAGGCCGCTTTCACCGTAGTGCTGACGAAAAGCCGATACTGCCTCAGCAATCCTGTCGTCCCCATATGGCTGTAGCAAGAATTGCATCACGTCCTCCAGCGGCGGCCCGATGACCCGCTTGATGTCAAGGATTTCATTCGGTTCGTGTCCAAGAGTGCGCAGCGCCGCGAGGCAACTTGCCAAAATGCCGGGCTGCGAATCAATCAGGGTGCCGTCGAGGTCTAGAAGAACGGAGCAAGTCATGATCCGAAGCTAGCGGCCAAAAGCCAACGAGTACAGGTTCGTTTGGTTTCTGCTTCAGGTCAAAAGCGCCGGTTTGATCCTCTGGCAGCCACTTTCGATCTAGCCCTAACAGCGGACATCATCAGACCTGCCCGAACTGGTCCGGTTCGATGTGCGTCGGAGTGGTCCACGAAGTTCTAGCTCAACTTGCCTACCGACATGCCGGGTAACCGAAGCGCTTGATGATTTGGCTACCGGAAATCGTATGAAAGGCGAACGTTTCCATGAAATGGTTGTCGGTGACATACTGGCGCAAGCCAGCGTTATAAGTGCTGAGCATTTGCTGCGTGGTGGAGGGATTGATGATGCCCTTCTGCATGGAGCCGCCAGCGTGAAACAACAGCGAGGCGCCGGGAGCGACGCAGACATTGCGTATCGAAAGGAACATCGTGCAGGCGGATTGACAGTGGCCGTCGATGCGGAAGCGCTCGCCCGACGCATTATACTGCTGTATCACGGCCAGGAATCGCGCAAACGCTGCTTGATTGGGCGCGCCGTAGCCCATGCCTAGTGATGATACTGAGCCATCGGCGTAAGCCGACTCCCCCGCGAAGCCGCAGAAAGCATAAAAAAATGCAAGCGCACCCAACGCGCGGACCGATCGTTGCCATCTATGCAAAACGTTCTCCCAAATCGGTTGGATTTTGATTGGCACTTTCATCCCGATAGGTAGCTAGGACCGGACTTATGACTACCCTTTCGCCGACGCCGGGCTGTTCACCCTGCCGAACAATTGCGCCTGCTCGACTCGCCCGGCCTCGACGATGCGGTTGGTGGCGTCCTCGATCACCTCACGGGCACGGGCGAGGAATTGATCCCGTGGCAGCCCCGGCGGCAGCAGATCGAGAAATTCGACCAACAGCGTTCCCGGATAGCGCCTAAAAGTCCGGCGCGGCCAGAACAGCCCGGAATTGAGCGCGACCGGCAGGCAGTTCACACCGCTGCCGACATAGACCTGGGCTACACCGGGCTTATAGCGCGGCGGCGCGCCGACAGGCGTTCGCGTGCCTTCCGGAAAGATGACGAGTTGGCGGCCGCTTCGGACCGCTGCGGCGGCGCGGCGCGTCATGTCCTTCAACGCGCGGGCGCCTGCGCCCCTGTCAACGGAGATCATGCGCGCCTTGATCAGAAACAGGCCGAACACCGGAATCCAGGTCAGCTCGCGCTTGACGATGAAGATCGGTTGTTCGAAGCACGGCAGCAGCGCGAACGTCTCCCACATCGACTGATGTTTCGAGGCGACGATCAGCGGACCTTTTGGGATTTTTTCGACGCCGCGAAATTCCACCCTGATGTTGCAGACCACGCGCATCAGGAAGATGCTGCTTCGCGCCCACCATCCGGCGACCGTCAACAGCGCCGGCAGCGGCATCGCCAAAGTCGGAATTGCAATGATGATCAACGCCACCAGCACGAAATAGAACAGCACGTTGAAGGCGAGCGAGCGCAGGAAAATCGAAACCATCGAAGACCCGATCAGTTAGCCTCTGCCGTGGCCGGACGGCGCTGCGGCAATGAACCGGAGGGCTGGTCCGGCGGTTCGGACGTCAGTTCAAGGCCGAGATCGGCCAGGCGCACCCTCATCTCGGCCGCGACATATTTCACATACTCCGACAGCAGCAGCCGCAAGGTCGCGCCATTCGTCCACCATGGCTCGTCGCGCCATTTGTCGCCGACCACCGCGAATGGAATAAGAACGATATCCGGCATCGCGTGTGCCAATTCCACGGTTGCGCGCGGCATGTGGTAATTTGATGTCACCACGATCAGCGATTTGAAGCCGCGTTCGTGCACCCAGCGCCGCGTCTCCGCCGCGTTGCTGCGGGTGTTGACGGCGGAGCGGTCAGCAACTCCATGGCATCGGAGACCCGCGACGAGCCGCCAGTCAAGACCACAATGCCGTCGGCGTGCCGGGCGGGTTTTGTCTCGGCGCCGTGCAACTGCGATAGAAATCCGACAAAGCCGATCGCCGCGATGACAAGGACGACCGCCAGCATCCCCGTGACGGTCGCGCGCAGCAAGCCGCGTGGCGCATGCGCTGGCGCATTCGGCGAATGATCGTCGGCCTGCAGACTCATGCGATGGCTTATAGCTCTCCCCCTCTCGATTTTGGAGGGTTTTCAGGCAACGTGGCGTCCGGTTTGACTCACCATTCACGTAAAACCGTGCAAGCTACTCAATCCAAGCTACTCAATCCAAGCTACCCAATCCAAGCACTCAATCGATGTCATCGAGCGTGGCAAACAGCGTTCGCCGCGAGGCCCAGGCGGTGATCGCCGCGATCAGCACGGCCTGCACAGCGAGCGCCAGATAGCCCGAGGGACGCAGCGAAAACGTTCCCAGCAGTGCCGCAAACTGGTCTCCGACCGGCGTGCCGGAGAACCAGCCCGCGATCGATTCGGAGAAGCCGAAGCCGAGCATCGCCGCGCCGCCGCCGATCAGTCCGCCCTCGAGGCCCAGCCGGAGGAAATGCCGGAAAAACCGGTCGGCGATGTAGCGGTCGCCGGCGCCGACGAAGTGCAGGACTTCGACGATCGGGCGGTTGGCCGCCATCGCGCCGCGGGTCGCGAACGACACCGAAATGATGGTAGCGATGATGACGAGGGCGAGAATGCCG
>Ga0209687_1000571_pt1 | contig 12091 bp, 15 predicted proteins | sample GraSoiAngelo_136_FD_185893 | JGI IMG/M metagenome (GOLD analysis project Ga0209687, IMG submission 185893) | Grasslands soil microbial communities from the Angelo Coastal Reserve, California, USA - 14_0929_09_20cm (SPAdes) (version 2) | ecosystem: Environmental > Terrestrial > Soil > Grasslands ...
GTCGGTCGGGACGTCGTGCACGATCCCGCGGAAGGCGTCCTCGAGGCCGCCGAGCTCTTCGCCGGTGGCGCCGGTCCCGACGCGGATCGTGTCGAAGGCGTCGTCGAAGCTCGAGCCGATCTGGAACGCAGCGACGCCCAGGCCGACGGCCGCGGCGCCCCCGACGGCGGCGATGCCCGCCATCGCTCCGCCGAACCCGCTGAGGAGACCGCCGCCGACCTGCTGGCCGGCCTGCTCGCCGACGCCGCCGAGCTCGCTGCCGAGGATGCCGGACAGCGCGCCGCCGAAGCCCTGCGCGGACGGGACGACCGACACGTAGCCGGTGCCGAGCTCAACTGCCACGTCGGGTCTCCTTCCGTGCTCGTGGTCGGGCCTTCTTGGCCGCCGGCGCCTTCTTGGCGGCCGCCTTCTTCGTCGGCGGGGGATGGACCTCGGGCGGGTCGTCCCACGAGTCGAGGATCTGACGCATCTCGTCGATCGCTACGGGTGTGCCGATCGTCTTCGTCGACTTCGACCCGGGGCGGCGGAGCGGCTTCGGGCGCGGCCCCTTACCTCCACCGCGCTGCCAGTTGCCGGATCGGAGGGTGTCGAGGATCCCGGCGAGGAGCTCGTCCTCCTGCGACCACGACGTCCCCGTCGTCGACCGGGACAGCGCGGAGCCGGCCGGGAGCTGGCGGAGCAGCACACCGAGCCGGCGCCACGAGAGGGCGCCGGTGAAGACGTCGCTCAGCGCAACTTGGTAGTAGCGCTGGAGGTCCGCTTCGACGGCCTCCCCGTGCTCCTGGAGGAGCGCGTGGAGGCCGAGGATTCCCCCGCTGTCGTCCCCAGGTGCTTGTAGTACGCCGTCATCAGCTTCTCGAACTTCACGTCGTCGAGGACGGCGTCGCTGTCGAGGATGCGCTGCCACTGCTCCTCGCCGAGGAGCATCTGCAGCGCGTCGGTGAGCCTGCCTTCGCCCTGGGCGATCGCAGCTCGGATGTCGACTGTGGGGGGAAGCTCGTAGTCGTCGCCGCCGTGGCGGAACCGGAACGGTTCGCCGTCGGATTCGATGGCGTCGAGGTCGAGCATGTCGTCGCTCATGTCGCGGGTCCCTTCATCGTCGCGGGTCGGTGTGTCTGGCCGGGCGGGGGACCCGCGACGAGAGCCCGCCCGGCCAGATCGCTCAGGACCCGGTGCCGAGGAGGTAGATGTACGCCTTGACGCCGTGCACGTCGGGGTAGCAGTCGATCGTCATCGGGTACATCACGGCGTTGCTGTTGACGTACTGGATGTCGCCCCGGTCGGTGACCTGACCGTCGGGGACGACGATCCGGAAGCGGTCGCCGCCGTCGATGATCTCGAAGATCCAGGCGCCACGGGTCTCGTTGTCGCCCCGGATCTCGACGGTGCCGGCGGCGTAGTTGCCGTAGTAGGCGCGCAGCACCTGGTCGTTCGTCTCGAGGCAGCTGAACGCGTAGGTGAGCTCGTGGGAGTCCTGCACCTTGCGGACGGTGTCGCCGTTCTGCCACGCCTTGATCGACGTGACGTTCTCGTCGATCGCCTGGGTGAGCCCTTCCTCGCTGACGTAGCCGAGCTCGTCGAACGCGGCGTTCTTCGTGGCGGTGGCGCTCGTCGGGAGGGCTGTGCCGGTGGGGGCGAAGTGGACGCCGCCGCTGACAGCAACCCGGACGGCGTCGACGTTGGGGGTCGTCATGATGCTTCTCCTTCGATCGCGCCGCGTACGTGCACGGCATGGGTGAACACGCAGCGGGGCTGCGACGAGTCGGGGTCGGGCAGGTCGCCGGGGCCGGCGATTTCCTCGACGCGGTAGACGGGGACGCCGTCGCGTACCTGGCTGGCGAGGGCGAACAGGAGGGCTCGGCACAGCTGGGCGAGGTCGTGGGCGTCGGTCTCGGTCAGCGCCGAGCATTCGACTCCGATCGAGGCGGCGTCGACGACGAGGTTGTGGCGGGGGCCTCCGAGGCGGTGGACGCGCACGAACCGGTCGGGGCGCGGGTTCGGGACCGTGGAGAGGACGTCGGCGGTGTCGCCGCGGTCGTCGAGCTCCTCGGTGAGGTAGTCGACGACGAGGGCGACGGCGTCCGGGAAGAGGATGACCTGGGGGGCGGTCATCCTCGTGCGGCGTCGATCGCCCGGGTGAGGCGCCGGTCCCGGGCCTCGGCGATCATCGCCGGGATCGTGTCGGTGATGACGGCGACGCGGGCACGGTTGGGGCCGGTCTCCGTTTCGACCCGGTGCCCGGGCCCGGCGGCGGCAGCGACGGCCTCGCCACGGCGGCGGAGGTCGCCGAGGACCTCGTCGGAGCGCAGGATCTCGCGGAGGGCGTTCGGGTTCATCTCGAAGCGCACGACGTGACCTCCTGGAGGGCGTGGCGGGCCTCGGCGGCGAGGCTCTGGAGTCGAGCGGGTCCGGAGCGGCGGTAGCGCTCGCCGAGCTGGGCGCTGGCGTGCGACCCGATCCGACGGCGCAGGCGGGGCTGGGGCGGGTGCCACAGGTGCCAGAGCGGGCCGGTGAGCTGCTCGTGGCCGCCGATGAGGCCGTCGAGGGCGTAGCGCCACGAGTCGTCCTCGTGGCCCCACCCGACGAACCTGGGGTCCAACGGGACCTGATCCCACGTCTCGTGGCGGATCACGACGATCCCGCCGCCGGGATGGCCCGCATAGGGCCGCTCAGCGAGGCCTGCTGCGTCTGTGGCGTCGAGCGGGCCGCCGGCGAGCACCGAGGCGGTGCGGGCTTCGTCGAGGCGGTACAGCGCTCGGTGCGGGACGACCCACGCGGCACCGGCGGTGAGGACGTCGACCGCCCGGGCGAGGTCGTCGCTCCACACGTCGGCGTCGGCGACGACGAGCACGTCCGCGTCGGTGCGGGCGACGGCGTCAGCGACCGCCACGGCCTTGCACCAGTCGCCGTGAGGGACGGCGCTGGCGACGACGTCCCATCCGGGGTGCCGGGCGGCGTAGCGAGCCTGCACCCACTCCCACGCGGCTTCCCTGTGCGGGCAGCCCGGGCGCCACGGGACGACGACAGCGACGGCGGTCATCGGGGCCACCGGCGGTACGGGGCCGGATCGAGCACCATGCCGGCGTCGGCCGGGGACAGGTGCCAGAAGTACTGGCGGAACACGTCGTGGAGGATCTCCTCGCCGTGTGCATCGAGAAGGTCGCCGTACGCGCGCCAGTGGGCGCCGACGTCGACCGGGAGGTCGGTGGCCCGGTAGGCGGCGGCGCCGTTGCGGGCCTTGCGCACGAACTGCTCTGGCGAGCGGTACGGGAAGTGGCGGACCTCGAGCCCGCCGGCGAGCTGGACGGGACCGGGGAGGCTGACGCCGTGGTTGCCCTGGTGGATCACGGCGCCCGGGCGCCACCGGAACGCCACCTTCGGGAGCGGCGCGGCGGCGAGCTGGCGCCACAGGATCGTCTCGAACGGGTCGACGCCGGGGGGATCGACCGCCGACGGGAAGTGCTGCAGCAGCTCGGCCGTGACGATGTCCGCGCCGTCGGCGGCGTCGAGCTCGCGCGCCAGGCGGTCACCGCGGAACAGCCACAGTTCGTCGGCGTCGAACGGCACGATCCACGTCGCGCCGTACTCCTCGGCGGCGACCGCAGCGAGGCGGGACATCTTCTCGGACTGGTGGTAGGCGACCTCCGTGTCGTCGAGCACGACGAGCGGGAGGACGTCGGCGAGCTCGGCGAGGATCTCACGGGTGCCGTCGGTTGAGCCGTTGTCGGCGACGACGAGCACGTCGACGCCCTCGTCGGCCAGGTGCAGGAGCGTGCCGGCGATCACGTCGGCCTCGTCCTTCACCATCGAGACGCCGGCGACCGTCATCAGTAGCCGGTCCCGACGCGCTCGTGGCCGATGTGCTCGACCCATTCGCCGCTGTCCCGGGAGCCCCAGTAGCCGAACCGGATGGCGGGGTCGATGAGCAGGTCGTGGGTGAAGCGGCCTTCGGTGTTGGCACCTTCGGGCCACGGGCGGTGGCAGAGCGACCGGCGGTAGAGCGACGGGTTCGTGGTGAAGAACCGGCGGTGCTCGAGCCAGACGTGCCCGGCGCGGTCGGAGATCTGCACGAAGTCGTCGGGGTGCTGCTCGACGATCCCGCCGGCGGCGGCTTCCTGCGGGTTCCACGGCTGGCGCCGGAATGCGAGCTGCGCCAGGTACGTGTTCTCGTCGAGGACCTCGGCGAGGTGGACGAGGTCGACGGGGTGGCGGAACGTGAAGTCGTCCTCGAGGTGGAACACGAACCGCTCGCCGGCGGCGGCGAGGTAGCGCCATGCGTTGCGGATCGCGCCGCCGAAGCCCTGCCGGCCGGCGGGGTGGCCGATGATCTCGAAGGTCGGGAAGGCGTCGCGCAGCCACCACCGGTACGTGTCGTCGCCGGAGTCGTCGTGGATCACGCGGCGGGTGATCGGGCCGTGGAGGTTGGCGAGCGCGGACGGGATGGTGCGGGCGAGGCAGTCGCGGCGGCCGTCGGTCATCACGAGGAGGGCGATCACGCCGGCACCGGGAGCCCGTTGGCGGCGGCGATGGCCTGGTGAGCGGCGAAGCGGGCGGCGCGGCTGGGTGCGCGGTTGCGGGAGTCGCGACGCACGTGGGCCCGGTAGATCGCCGCGGGGATCGCCTCGAAGGTGGCGCCGGCGAGGTGGCAGCGCAGCCAGAGGTCCCAGTCCTCGGACCAGGAAAAGTCGCGCCACCCGCCGACGGAGCGGATCAGCTCGGCGCGGGCGACGGATCCGACGACGAGCCAGTTCCCCTCGACGAGGCATCCGGCGACGCAGTCGTGGCTGTGGCCGGAGACGTTCGGGATCCGTGGCCGCTGAGCTGACCGGCCGTTGACGTACCGCACGGCGGGGGCGCGCACGTCGGCGGTGCCGGCGGCAATGGCGTCGAAGTAGCCGGCCTCGAGCTCGTCGTCGGCGTCGAGGTGGCACACCCACTCGGTGTCGACCTGGTCGAGCGCGGCGTTGCGGGCGTCGTGGAGCGTCTCGCCGTGCACGGTGGCCACCGGGACGCCGAGGGCGTCGGCCGTGGCGACGGCGCGGCGAGCGAGATCGCGCCACGACGGGTCGCCGTAGGTGGCGACGACGACGGTCACGTCCACAGCCGTCTCCTCCGCAGGTAGGTGTTCCGGCCGTCGCGCATCCGCGCCCGCTGGGCTTCGTACAGCTCGTCCGTGGGCCCCTTGCCCCAGTGGGGGTGGAGGTGCTCGACGATCGAGTCGCCGGCGAACGCCCACGCGTCCCGCTTCTTGGCGGTGCCGACGAGCTCGTCGTCGACGTACTCGTGCGGGTAGCCCTCGTAGAGGACCTGGCCGGGTGCGTCGATGATCCCGAACTGGTCGGCGTAGGCGCGGGTGACGAGGCAGTGGGTTGCGTGCTCGCCGGCGAGGACGCGGGGGTTGCCGAGGTCGTTCGTGCCGACGACGCCGATCCCCGGGGCGAGGCGGGCGGCGGCGCGCTTGAGCCAGTGCGGGTGGAACCGGAGGTCGCCGGCGCCGACGAACATCAGGGGCTCGGTGCTGGCCCGGTAGCCGGCGTTGATCTTCCGGGCGTAGTCGCCGACGCGGCGGTACTCGACGTCGACCCGGTCGGCGTTGGCGGCGTCGACAGCGGCGAGCACGGCCTCGTCGTCAGGGGTGCATCCGAAGATGACCCGGTGCGGCTCCGGCGTAGTCGCCTCGATCGACTCGAGGAGCGGCTCCACCCACCACGGGCGGTGGAGCATCGGGATGATGATCACGACGGCGTCGGTCATCCTTCGACGCTCCGGACGTCGATCACGACGCCGCGCACGCCGCCGCTGAAGTGGCGGAGCCAGACGGCGGGGTCGCCGTCGACGTCGAAGGTCTCGCCGCGCACCTCGAGGCGGTCGGTGGCGGCGACGTCGGGCTCACCGGGGGCGTACACCGTCCAGCCGCGGGTGACGGCCTGGCGGCCCTCGGCGCGGTTCTCGCCCTGCGGTCGGGGGGCGACGGCGCAGCCGGTGATCTCGAGGCGGGCGGCGGCGGTCCAGTCGACCTGCGGGTTGCCGCGGCGGTCGGTGCCGTCGGCGGGCGCCCGGAGGCGCACGACGGTCTCGGTCACCCGAGCTGGTCGCCCGTGACGAACGGGATCGGGGCGCCGTCGTCGGTATCGAGGTACAGGTCGCCGGTGCGGGGATCGCAGGTCGTGCCGGGCACGTCGGTGCGGCACGAGTCGCTGCGGGTCGTGGCGAGCGTCCACAGCCCGGGCGACGAGGACCCGCGGTAGAGGGCGACGGCGCTGGCGATCGTCTTCTGCTCGACCTCGGTCAGGTAGATCCCGGCTGCGGCTTCCTCGCCGCGGGAGATCGAGAACGGCCCGGTCGTCTCCGACGTCGCCGAGTTCGGGTTCAGGTAGGCGCGCTTGGCGGCCTCGGCGGTGACCTGCGTCAGGGCGTCACCGACGAGCTTCAGCTTCTCGTCGGTGGTGTCGGTCCAGTCGAGCTCGCCGTCGGCGTCGACCCACGCTGAGCCCGAGAGGGCCCGAACGAGGGTCGACGTCGCGGCGATGAGCGCCCACGCCCGCGCTTCGTCGGACACGTCGCCCTCGAGGAGGTCCTCGAGGTCACCGATGCCGACGAGCGGGGTGAGGGCGGCCACGGCTCAGCTGCCGTGCAGGGACAGCTTGACGGCGCGGATGAGCAGCTGCGGGTCCGTGCCGTTCTCCGACGGCTGGAACTTCCCGTTGCTGTCGATGTGGCCGCGGTCGCGGACGATCCCGGTCCCCATGAACGTGTCCGTGAGGAGACGGTCGACGGGGCCGCTGCTGCCGGTCGGGTCGTAGTCGCGCAGCACCCGCAGGGACATGCCCTGGTAGCTGCGCGTCTCGCCCCACGCGGCGCCCTGCGGCACGACCGGCGCGACGAGCGCCAGCACGAACGCCGTCTTGTGCGACGCGATGGCGACGTCGGGGTCGAGCCCAGGGGCCGACACCGCGGTGAAGCCGGCGATCCGGCCGATGGTCGCCTCACGGAGCGCGCTGTCGGAGCCCGACTGGTCGAACTTCGAGAGGCGGTCGCTCTTGAGGATCGCCGCCTCGACCGTGGACCCGACGGCGAGGAAGCGCTGGCTCGCCGGCACGCCGGCGTTGTTCAGCGCGATCCGGGCGTCGACGAGCCCGAGGTACGGGTCGTCCTCGTCGAGGATGATGTCGACGGCCGGGGTCGACAGCGACAGCTGCGCCGCCACCGTGTCCTCGACCTTGCGGACGACCGAGCTCATCGCCGGGGCGGTGATCTGCTGGCCGAAGTCGACGATGTCGAGGGTCATCTCCTCGTCCGACACGCCGATCGCCTTGTAGACGTGGGTGTTGAGCGTCACGTCGACCTTCGTCTCGTCGAGGTCGTCGACGACGATCGGCTGGCCACCGCGGAGCACGCGCGTGCGCGCCGTGGTGTAGGCGGGCACGCGGAGCGACACGGTGTCGTTCTTCGCGCCCTTGAAGCTCGGCACGGCGTCGCGCCAGACCAGGCCGGCGAGCACGAGCTCGCGCTCGAGCACGCCGAGCATCTGGTTGACGACCTGCTCGGCCTTGATGAACGTGTTCGCCACGGCTGGAACCTCCTGTGGTTCGTGAAGTGCGGAACCGCGGGCGGCCGCCGTGGTGGAGGCCGAGCGGTGGGGTCAGAGCCGAGGCACGCTCTCGGCGAGCTTCGTCGGGTTCGTTTCGCCCGGCTCTGAGGTCGGGTCGCCGCCGCCGCGCAGGTCCTCGGAGGGCTTGCGCTGGGGGCCACCCTTGCGTTCGTCGCCGTCGCCGTCGCCGGCGGGCTTGAACGTCTTCAGGAGCTCGTCGGCGTCTGCCTCGAGCTCCTCCTTCGTGGCGCCGACGAGCCGCTTCGCCTGGGCGGCGTTGAGGCCCTTCGACGTGGCGACCTCGAGGCGCACCACCTTGGCTTCCGCGTCGTCCGCCCGCTTCTCGGCGGCGGTGATGCGGTCGGTGAGCTTCTCGGCGTCGCCCTTGTCCTTGTCCTTCAGCCCCTGGAGCTCGTCGCGGAGCTCCTTGAGCTGCTTCTCGGCGTCGCGCCGAGCCGATCGTTCCGCGTCGAGCGCCTTCTTGCCGGCGTCGCCGAGGTCATCGTCCCCACCGTCCTTCGCGGGCGGCTTCTTCTTGTCGTCGTCGTCAGCCATCGCGGCCTTTCCTGTCGTGGCGCACCATCGCGGTGCGCCGGATCATTCGTCCGCGTCGCCGCTGAGGGCTTCGCGGAAGGCGTTGCGGGCGTCGTCACCGGAGAGGCCCCGGGTCGACTCCTGCCAGAGCTCCTGGAACCTGCGGGATCCGGACGGCCAGTCGGCGTCGCGCCGGTACACCGGTTCGGACCCGCAGGAGCAGTTGTCGTGCGCCGGGAACTCGACGGTGCCCTCGCTGAACACGGGGCCGCGGGAGGCGAGCATGGCGCAGAACGCACAGCAGCTGGGCGACACCGCCCGCGCCCACCCGAGGGACCGGTTGTCGCTCCTGACGGTCTCGGCGACGGTCTCACGGCCGCCGTTGAGGACGTGGCGCATCGCTGCGCCGGCGGATCGGGCGGCGCCGACCTCGGCGGCCTGCTCGAGCTGCACGCCGCGGGCGACGCCGGCACGGATGGCGGCGGGCCCGGTCACGATCAGCGACGTCGCCACCCGCCGGGCGGGGACGTCCTCGACGAGCACGGGGACCATCGCCGGGACGTCGACGCCGAGCTCGAGCGCCCGGAACGTCACCAGGTAGTTCGCCGCCAGCCGCGCGGAGGTGCGCCGTGACGAGCGGACGATGGGGATCATCGCCGACAGCCACCGTTGCACGGTCCCGTTGACGTCGGCCGGGTCGAGCAACGGCCAGACGGCGAGTGCCTGGGCAACGGTCTGCGCACCGAGCCGTGCCTGGGCTCGCCGGTGGGCGTCGGTCAGCCGGGCCGCTTCCGCGGTCGCGGCCACGTCAGACGGTGACGGGGTCGAGCGCTGGCGTCTGACCGTCGGCGAGCTGGCGCATCAGGTCGACGAGCGGGCCGCCCTCTTCGGCCAGGCGCTTGATCTCCTCGACGTCCTGATCGGTCCAGCCGGGGACCTTGCTCCACAGGAACTCGACGGGGACGCCGAGCATCGTCGCCATCTTCCCGAGGGCGTCGGCGGCCTGAGCCATCGACCGCGACTCCATGTCGCGCCACCGGATCTCGGAGTCGTCGTCGCCGGCGGCTTCCTTGTCGCCCATGATCAGCGCCGAGAGGCGGAGGGTCTTCTCGTGGTCCTCGCCGACGCCGTGCTTCAACCGGGTCACGCGGCGGGTCAGGGACGCCTCGGCTGCGGCGAGCGACTCGGCGGACAGGTTGGCCATGGTGCCGACGAGCTCGTGCGCCGGCGACTGCGAGAGGGCGGCGAGGGCGCGGACGTCGGCGTCGTGCGCCTCGATGAACGGCGACAGCGGCGAAGCGGCGAGCGTCCCGAACTTCGTGTCGGGGTCGGCGGCGATCAGGATGTCCTCGACCTTCAGCCGCAGCTTCTCGGCGGCCGCTTCGGAGTCGTCCTCCGGCTTCGCCATGCCGGCGACCGTGCGGACGGTCCACGACGCGAACCGCTGCACGACGAGCCGGTCGAACGTCGTCTGGTCGATCCGCCCGAGGACGGGGATGATCGGCTCGATGTCACCGTTCGCCCGGCCGCGCAGGTCGAGGTGCGCGGTGTAGCGGACGACGGGGCACACGCCGATCTCGGTCGTGTACTCCTGGAACCCGACGTACTTGAAGCTCTCTCCGGACCCGGTGGCGACGAGGGTGTGCACGCCGGTGTCGTCGTACAGGCGGAGCCGGAAGCCCATCGAGTCGCCGACCTTCACGTCCCGGATCCGCAGCGCGTACACCGGCCAGTCGTCCCACGCCGGGTCCTCGTAGAACGCCACCATCTGCGACGGGTCCAGCCCGCGGATGACCGGCATCGGCTCACCGAGCCACGACTTCCCGGGCAGCACGACGGCGTAGGCGAGGCCGTAGCCGACGATCGACTCGTGGAACGCGCCCTGGCGGGCGTCCATCCCGTTCGCCTGCCACCACGACCACGGCCGGCTGTTCTCGGCGCTGCGCCCGGTGCGGTAGCCCTCGGCGTACATCTGGTCGGTGGCGGCCGTGACGACACGGCGCCCCCACGGGGCCTGGGCCCGGTCGCTGATGCCCTGGTACTCCCTCGTGGCATGGCGCGGCTGGTGCGGCTTGTCGTGATCCCACCGCAGCCACTTGTCGATCATGGCGACACGGGCCCGCTCGGCCTTGGCGATCGGCCAGAGGCGCCCGCGGACGATGTCGAGCGCTTCCTCCTGGCTCACGGCCACGTCTCGCCACCTCCTCTCGTCACCAGACGACTCCGGATCGCTTCTTCTCGCGGGTCTTGCCGCTGTTGAGCACCAGGCGCCGGCCGAGGCGGGCGCCGACCATCGCCACCGCACAGTCGACGAGGCGCTTCGAGTCCCGCGACTGCTTCCCCAGCGACACACCCCACCGGTTCGGCCGCCGGCGGGAGTTGTGCACGTGCACCCGCAGCCGGGCGTCGCCGTCGTGGGTGAGCGTGGCCTCTTCGTCGACGGCGGCAGCCGTGAGCTCGGCGTGTTCGGTGAACAGGCGGTTCCGTTCCTGACCGCCCGGCGTCGACATGCGCAGATCGAACGACACCGCTGACCCGGTCGGGCCGGGCGTCGCCCACAGCAGCACCGTCTCCCGGAGGTCCCGGTGCCACTCGTCGACGATCGCCGCCCAGTACTGCGCCTCCACCTCCTCGTCGCGTGCCGGTGACGGGTCGACCCCGAACCACCACACGTCGTAGGTGCCGAACACCCAGCGCACTCGGGCGTCGACCTCCTCGCGTGGGGCGAGCCAGCCGGTCCCGCGGTCGCCGTGCGGTCGCTGCCACACGCCGAGCGTCAGCACGTGGCCGTCGGAGATCCTCGAACCCATCAGCGCGGTGGCGTCCTCCGACTTGGAGCAGTCGAGGAACAGCGCCAGCGGCTCCCGGTCGGCGACGACGATGTCGGCGCGCGCCAGGGCGTCGAACTTGCGCGGGTCGACCCACGAGAACTCGTTCGTCGGGAGGGCGTTGAAGTAGTAGCGGACCGAGTCGGCCACCGGCACCCGAGGGTCCTGCGCCTCGTCCCGGATCCGCTCCTGATCGGTCCACGGCGAATCGGCGTACGCCGCCCGGATGCCCTCCTCGAGCTCGTCCTCGACGTGCAGCCGGAGGTGCGGGGGCGCCTCGCGGGAGTCGTACAGGATGTCGGAGCGGCGGGCTTGGCCGGCGACCTGCAGCTGCCAGGCGTTGAAGCTGTCCTCGGCCACCGATTCCTCGCCGGGGAGGTGGGCGTTCGTCCCCTCGAGCACCCGGGCCCGACCGCCGGGCGACTTGCCGACGTTGCGGCGCGCTACGCCGGCAAGGTCCTGGCCGCCCGACGTCCTCGTCATGTGGTGCGTCTCGTTCAGCAGGATCGCCGTCGACGGATCGCCCTCCGACGACCGCTCCGACCGGGTCAGGAGCTCGATCAGGGACCCGTTGCCGAACTGGGTGCGGGTGATCCCGTCGTCGACGTAGTGCTCGACCCGCAGCTCCGGCGAGACCATCCCGTTGACGACCCGCAGCACGTCCTTGGCCTGCGCCTCGCTGTTCGCCCCGACCTGCACGAGCGCCTGGTGGTGAGCGACAGCGACCGGGCGGACGCCGTCGAAGTCGACGAGCACGACCGGGCCGAGCGCCTCGATCAGCGCCAGCGCCGCCAGGAACGGGTCCTTGCCGGTGCCCTTCGCTCCGCGCTTGACACCCGACCGGTACAGCCACCGCCCGTCGGGCCGGACGGCGTACCAGAGGTGCAGGAACCGGCGCTGGCCGAGCGTGAACTCCCACGGCCCGCCGAACAGGTGATGCCGGAGCCGAGGGCCTTCGATGCCGGCGATCAGCGGTGTCGGTTCGCCGGCGCACCAGCGCATGACGTCGGGTCCGAGGCTCGGCGGGAGGTCCTCGAGCCGGTCCGGCCACGGCAGGGTGAGCCACGCTCCCGTGTCGAGCTCGACACGGTAGCCGGGCAGGAGCTCGGCCGGCGCCAGCGGCGGGTCGCCGTCGTCA
>Ga0209687_1000573_pt1 | contig 12062 bp, 14 predicted proteins | sample GraSoiAngelo_136_FD_185893 | JGI IMG/M metagenome (GOLD analysis project Ga0209687, IMG submission 185893) | Grasslands soil microbial communities from the Angelo Coastal Reserve, California, USA - 14_0929_09_20cm (SPAdes) (version 2) | ecosystem: Environmental > Terrestrial > Soil > Grasslands ...
TACTCATCTTTACAAGATCGGGACATTGGACAGCATTGACCCGGGGCAGGGTTTAATCCCCAGGTTCGCCAAAGGTGGCAATGCGATGTCAGCTTCAGACCGGACCGGCACTGGTTCTACATCAGTGATTCGTGATCAGTGATTGGGTCGCTTGCTCCCGGCCGGCTTATCCCCGGCCCACCCGCGCTTGTCATTCCGAGCGAAGTCGCTTGCCACGCCGTAGCTTTGCGCGAAGGCTGGGAGGAATCTCTAACTAGTATATAAGATGTCTCGACTTCGCTCGACATGACAAAGAAGGCTGAGAAAATCCAAAACTTCATCGACGGCCAATTCGTGGAGCCTGTCGGCGGCAAATATCTCGACAACATCGAGCCGGCTACAGGAAAGCCCTATTCGCAGGTCGCTGACAGCGATACGCGCGATGTCGATCTCGCCGTTGCCGCGGCGGAGAAGGCGTTTGCAGAGTGGTCGCAGACCTCGGCGACGGACCGGTCGCGTATTCTTCTGCGCATTGCGGATTTGATCGAGCGCGATCTTGAGAAACTCGCTCGCGCAGAGTCAATCGACACCGGTAAACCACTCTCGCTTGCGCGCACCCTCGACATTCCGCGGGCCGCCAGCAATTTTCGTTTTTTCGCGACTGCAATTCTGCACACCGAATCGGAAGCGCACATTACCGATAACGTCGCCTTCAACTACACCCTGCGTCAGCCGCGCGGCATCGCGGGATTAATTTCGCCCTGGAATCTGCCACTCTATTTGCTGAGCTGGAAGATTGCGCCTGCTATCGCGGTCGGGAATACCGCCATTGCGAAACCGAGCGAGCTCACGCCGATGACGGCGTTTTTGCTTTGTCAACTTTGCCGTGAGGCTGGTCTGCCAAACGGCGTGCTCAACGTAGTGCACGGCACGGGACCGAATGTCGGCGCGCCAATTACCGCGCATCCCAAGATCGGTACCATCTCGTTCACGGGCGGGACTGTGACCGGACGCAAGGTAGCCGAAGCGTGTGCCCCATTATTCAAGAAAGTTTCACTCGAGCTCGGCGGAAAAAATCCAAACATCATCTTCGCCGACGCCGATCTCGACGCCGCCATCGCCGGCAGTGTGCGCTCTTCGTTCGCAAACCAGGGCCAGGTTTGTCTCTGTGGTTCGCGCGTCTTCGTTGAACGACCGGCCTACGATGATTTCGTCAATCGCTTTCTTGATAAAGCGTCAAAGCTACAAGGCGGCGATCCGCTCGATGAGAAAACAGAGCAAGGCGCGATCGTAAGCAAGACGCAGCTCGATAAGGTGAAGTTCTACGTCGATCTTGCGCAGAAAGAGGGGGGCAAAATCGCACTCGGTGGCAAAGCGCCGGAACCGATCAATGATCGTTGTCGCGAGGGTTACTTTTTCAACCCAACCGTCATCACCGATTTACCAGTCTCTTGTCGCACAAACCGTGAAGAAATCTTCGGCCCGGTTGTCACCATAACGCCTTTCGACAACGAAGAAGAAGTGATCGGGTACGCTAACGACACTGAGTACGGCTTGGCTTCGACTGTGTGGACACAAAACCTGAGTCGGGCTCATCGCGTCGCGGAGAAAATTCATACCGGCACAGTGTGGGTAAACTGCTGGCTGGTGCGCGATCTACGCGTTCCCTTCGGCGGGATGAAGCAAAGCGGCGTCGGCCGCGAAGGCGGCGAAGAGGCGTTGCGATTCTTCACCGAATCGAAGAATATCTGCATCGCAAAGTAATCCCGTTCGGCCGCCTTGATTTGCAGGAACACGGGTGTCCAAAAGGACAGGCAGGCCGGGGCCTGCCCGGCGGTCATAGACCGGCGCTACAGAAAACTCAAAAGGATGGAAGCCTGTTTGCCGAACAGGACCGGAGGCCCGTTTTCTTTTTCATGCAACGCTACTTGGGATTTTCATTTCCCAAATGCAGCCTTATAAACTCAATCGCGGTTCGGATAATCTCCCTGGACCTCTCATCGTCATTTTGATTGTCGAACCCGTGAACGCCCTGAGGATGATTGACGAGGGTCAGGGCGATGTCTTTGGACAATGCTTCGGCCACAAAGCGATCGATCGAATCAAGCATTGTTGCAACTTCATCGTGCCCGGCACGGGCAATGAACATTGGAGGGATTTTGTTCGCATCGTTTTGGAGATAGGTAATCGGAGAAAAAGATTTCACCGTTTCCGGCTTCTCTGTCGTTCGGTAGTCCGATTGCTGGATGTCCATAAAGGCATAGAAACCGACCAGACAACGCACGAATGGCATGTCGCCTCGCAGCGACAGAGTTAACAGCGGACCACCCGCGGAATAAGCGATTAAGCAAACGCGATCTTTATCGACGTGGTATTTGTCGGCATTCTCTCGCACATACTTAATGGCATCGCGGACATCGGCGGCCGCTTTTTCCAGGGATGTATTTGGATACTCCAGCCGATGGGTAAAGGTTACGCCGACGAATCCCGACGCAGCGATCAGGCGTCCCCATGATGTATAGACGCCCCAATCTTTCGGCGTGTAGTCGGTCTTGGCTCCGCCATGAAGAAAAATTACCGCGGGACGCTTCTCGTTTTCAGACAGGTCAGACGGAACATAAATGTCCATCAGGACATTCGGGTCTTCGCTTTTAGTGTACTTCAAATTTTGAACCACCTTCACCTTGTCCATTCCCGGCACCTTAAGAGCGACGGCATCATCACTTTTTTCGCCATCGCGCGCACGTCGTCGGGCAGATTGTTTTGCGCGGCGGAGGTGGAAGCTATCGCGCCCAGAACAGCGAGAAAGATTGTCGGCAAAATCGGCTGTTTCATATTCAACGTTTTACCTTACGCTCATCTCCACCTGTGCGAAAAATTCTCTTGACGTTGCGAGGCCGCACCTGACACGGTGCTGTCATCCGAGTGGCAAGACGTTCTGGCGCGAGTTTGATGCAGGTTTTCCGCTAAAATGACTTTTCCCCCTCGGTTCACGAACGGAAACCTATGAAGAAAAATACCACTATAATGATTTTCCTGTTTGCGGCGCTGGCACTTTTTACCGTGCCAGCTAATGCGGCAAAACAGGTCAATGATATGAGCGACATTAATTTGACAGTTTTCGTCCCGTGCGCTGCAGGCGGGGCCGGAGAGCTTGTGGACCTAAGCGGCCCCTTGCACACCTTGATCACGTTTACCATCAACGGAAACAATGTTAGTGGAACGGCCCATTTTCAGCCCCAGGGCCTTTCAGGTACCGGAGAAACCACGGGTGACAAGTATCAAGCGACAGGTGTAACGAAGGCTTCCAGCTTTAAGGGTTCTTTCCAGAACGGACAGTTTACCCAAACGTACGTTAACAATTTCAGGATTATCGGCTCGGGGTCAGGCAACAACTTTCTGGTGCACGAGGTCTTGCACGTTACCTTCAATGCCAATGGAACCGTGACCGTGTTCCATGATAATTTCAGCATCGATTGTAAGTAAGCGCTTCCCCGACGTTTTAGCGATCGGGCCTCGCCACTCTCTTTAGATCGATCACTCGCTCACAAAACGCCGCTCGTGATCGAGCAGCCATTTCTTGCGCCACAACCCGCCGCCGTAACCGCACAGCGAACCGTCGGCGCGAATGACGCGATGACACGGAATAATGATGCAGATCATGTTCTCGCCATTGGCCCGGCCCACCGCGCGACGCATCTCGACATCGCCAAGTTTCTTCGCCATCCATGAATAAGAGCGCGTTTCGCCGGTTGGAATTGAACGTAACAGTTCCCAGGCACGAAGTTGAAATGGCGAACCAACCGGCGCCAGTGAGACATTGACCTCGAGATTTTTTCCCGAAAAATAATCGGCCAGTTGTGAGCGAACTGCCTCGAGATGCTTATGCTCACCGGGAACCACATTAGTCCGCAGTCGGTTTCGCAAGATCGACAACTCGCGTTCCATGGCGCGCCGATCAACAAACTCGAGCAAACGAAGCCCTTCATCGTCCGCAATCGCCAGCATCGCACCGAGGGGCGTTTCGATGCGCTCGGCAAACAAACCGCCCTGCGCCTTCGCGGCCGTCGGCGGTTCGCCAAAAATCCGGGTGAAGGCATCACGAAAACCGCTTTCTGATTCGAAACCACTTCCGTTTCGCACTTCACCTACGCGCTCACCTTTGCGCACTTCGCGCAAGGCGAGGCCCATGCGGCGGGCGCGATGATAGGCCTGGAAAGTCATTCCATAATGACGTTTGAATTGCCGTCGGGCGGTTGAAGGATCGATCGACATGGCAGCGAGTTCTTTATCCGTTAAGCGGCCACCTGGCGCCCGATCCACTTCCGCGCGCAAACGCGCGATGAGTTTCGGCGGTGGCTGATCAGGATCCATCGGATGGCACCGCAGACATGGACGGTAACCGCTATGCAGCGCCTCACTCGGCGTCGCGAAGAAATCTACATTCACGCGCTCCGGCTTTTTTGCGGTACAGGTTGGCCGGCAGAAAATTCCGGTCGTTCGCACGCCCGCATAAAAGATTCCTTCAAAACTTGAATCGCGATTGAGCAGGGCTCGATACATCGTATCAGGGGGCGGAAGAAGTTCAGGCATTTTCATAGGCGTTGAATGCGAAAGGTGTAACAACCGTGAGTTACGCTGCGCGCGTCCACGAAAGCAGTCTCGGGTTTCTCCAAGAGCTTTTCAATGATGGCTTCCGGCGCGTCCCCATTCACGACTTCGGCATCGATCATATCGTAATTTGAATTGTAAGCTCGCATGACGCGGCCCTTGCGAAAGTCAGCCGGGAATTCATCCGTGGCATGGTAGCGCTCGCATGGTTCGGCATGGACGAAGATCGGTCCGCTTTCGGAATACGGGTGACCGGCTGGAATCGCCGCGTAAGGAAAGAGGATCATACGCTCGCCGGCCTGGGCGTAGCGCAGACAGTGGCGACACGGAAAACCACCCGGTGAGTCCGCGACAACCATGGCGTGGTCCGGTGCGCCACTCGCGGCCACGCGCCGTGCCGTTGCGGCCACATCGGTCGCAAGAGGAACGATACGAAATTTTGAATTCTTCATGACAAAACCATAGGGCCTCAATGCTCCTTCGCATCGACGGAATTCAGGCACCGAATTCCGCTGTAGCGGCGATCTATGACCACGTGGATGCTTAGCGTTGCAGCAGGATGCTCTTGCCTCTCCCTTTGCGAAAGGGAGAGGACGAAGGTGAGGGATTTCTTCGTAGAAGGTTGGTTAATTCCAATGATCGGGTCTCCTCTTTCCACTTCTCACCCTAACCTCTCCTCGCTCGAGGAGGAGAGGAGATCATTTCGGCGCGCTCGCGTACCTAAACAACGCTAAACGCGTACACAGCTGCCGATCCCCGCAAAGTTTGATGTTTGAGGATTGATGTTTGATTTAGGGCTTGATCCGCGAAATCCGCAGTTGGAGATGTAAACAATGAGCGGAATACGAGTATTGGCTGGAACACGGAAGGGCGCCTTCATCCTGACTTCGGACGGGAAGCGCAAAAACTGGAAGGTGGATGGGCCACACTTTGCCGGCTGGGAAATTTATCACATGAAAGGATCGCCGGTTGATCCGGATCGGATTTACGCGTCACAAACGAGCGCATGGTTCGGACAAATCATCCAGCGTTCCGATGACGGCGGCAAAAGCTGGAACACGCCTGGCGGCGGCCCGGCGACAAACCCGCAGGGAATGTCGATGGGTGAGAGCAACAAATTCGTTTACGACGGCGTGCTGGGCACACATCAGTGGTATGACGGCACGCAGCATCCGTGGGAATTCAAGCGCGTCTGGCACGTTGAACCATCGCTAAATGACCCAAATCATGTTTACGCGGGCGTGGAAGATGCAGCCTTATTCCAATCGAAAGACGGTGGCGGGACGTGGCAGGAGCTATCGGGACTGCGCAAACACGATACCGGCCCGAAATGGCAACCCGGTGCAGGCGGCATGTGTTTGCACACAATTCTTCTGGATCAAAAGAATCCGGGACGAATATCCGTCGCGATCTCTGCTGCAGGCGCCTTCCGTAGTGATGACGGCGGCCAGACGTGGAAGCCAATCAACCGCGGTTTGCATTCGCAATATATTCCGGATCCGCTGGCGGAAGTCGGCCATTGCGTTCATCGCATCGCGATGCATCCGTCGCGACCGAACACGTTGTTTATGCAAAAACATTGGGACGTGATGCGGAGCGATGACGCGGGCGATTCCTGGCGCGAAGTAAGCGGCAATTTGCCGAGCGATTTCGGATTTCCGATTGACGTGCATGCGCACGAACCCGAAACGATCTACGTCGTCCCGATCAAGAGCGACTCCGAGCATTTCCCGCCCGATGGCAAACTGCGCGTCTATCGCAGCCGTAGCGGCGGTAACGAATGGGAACAACTCACCAAAGGTCTGCCGCAACGCGATTGCTACGTAAACGTACTGCGCGACGCCATGTCGGTCGATTCGCTCGATCCCTGCGGTATCTACTTTGGAACAACGGGAGGCCAGGTTTACGCATCGGCCGATGGCGGTGATTCGTGGAAACCAATCGTGCGTGATCTTCCGGCTGTTTTGTCGGTCGAAGTCCAAACGCTGAAGTAATTCAAATGAAGTACACAGAAGATAACGAAGAAAACAAAGATCGGGGAGCAGTTGGATTAAAAACAAAAAGAAGAACGCGATTCACTCGGATACTCTCTAGTCTGAACCTTAGTTATCTTTGTTGCCTTCTGTAAAAAGACATGATTCGCGTCATCCTCCCCCATCATCTGCGCACGCTTGCGCACGTTGGTGATGAAATACACGTCGATCTCAACGGCTCGGCGACGGTGCGCGCAATAATCGACGCGATTGAAGAAAAATATCCAGTGCTGCGCGGCACCATCCGGGACCACGAAACAAAAAAGCGCCGGCCATTGGTGAGATTTTTTGCGTGCGGCGAAGACATCTCCCACGATCCACCTGACACTCCCCTACCCGATCCGATTGCAAAAGGCATCGAGCCGTTTTTTATCATGGGCGCAATTGCCGGCGGGTAGCCCTTGGTAGTGTTCGGCGCGGGATCTCGGTGGAGCGCGTAAGGCGGATTCGCCGGATTTCGCGAAGTGGCCTTTGCGCATGAAGCGAACCTCGCCCCAATGCAAAAGCAGCACCTGTGAAATACCTGATCACAATTCTGTTGTTTGCCATTTGTCACATTGGACAAGCTCAACAAACCGTCCTGACCAATGATCCGACCATCGCGATTCCGAAAGTGAACTTCGATGAAAAGGGCGAGTTAAAAATCACTGCGTCGGCGACATCATCGCCTAACGACTTCGATTTCCTGGTCGGGAAATGGAAGATGCATAATCGCCACCTCAACAAACGACTGGAAAACTGCCAGGAGTGGACGGAGTTCGAATCCTCCGATGAGAATACGAAAATCCTCGGCGACACCGCCGATATGGACACGTATTCGACCACCGAGTTCTCAGGCCAGGAAGGCAAGCTCTTTCAAGGTCTCACCTTGCGGCTTTTTAATCCCAAGACCCGGCTGTGGAGCTTGTATTGGGTGGCGAGTAATACCGGCGTTCTCGATCCGCCCGTGGTCGGCTCATTTGAAAATGGTGTCGGACATTTCTTTTGCAAAGATACCTTCAAGGGAAAACCGATCATTGTGATGTTTCGTTGGGACGCGCGGAACAAGGATCGTCCGGTTTGGGGCCAGGCTTTTTCTCCAGACGAGGGCAAGACCTGGGAATGGAACTTCTTTAACGTATCGGAGCGAATCAAATAAGACTTGGCCAACCAGCGATCGTCTGGCTTGCCGGCAAGGTTGATCCTTGCGACTACCTGATCATTTTCGGCCTCAACATCGATTCGATTTGCTGTGGTGAAATCGACAACAAAGAGCAGAACCAGTTCCCAGGAAATGCGGGTTAGTCCGATCGGGTCAATTCGCTCCGTCTTAAAGCGGCGCGCTAGCGCTCCTCGGCAAGGCTCGGAAGGCGCGCCGGACGCGTGGCTCGATGTGATTCCCGAGGTTGCAGATGGATTGCAAGGCATCACAGCGGGAGACGAAATTATTTTGCTGACCTGGTTGCATAAGAGTCAGCGCAACAGCTTGAAAACACACCCTCGCTCGGACAAAAGCCAGCCTTTAACAGGCGTGTTCGCAACCCGATCTCTCGATCACAGCGTGAACGACAAGGATGAAAGATCCGCAGATGGCCAGGATGATGAAGACGAAAAAGATGCCGTTCGACTCGAAGCGAATGATCTACGGCGGGTTCAAGGTGATGGTCGATGCCTGATCTCTCGCCGTTTAATTTTTTGCCTTCTTAATTCTTAACGGATAATTCTTTCATTATGTGTCGAAACATCAAAACCCTTCATAACTTCGCACCGCCGGCCACAGACGATGAAATTCGCGCTTCGTCGCTTCAATTCGTCCGAAAATTGAGCGGCTTCACGAGACCTTCCAAAACGAATGAGAAGGCTTTTGACCGCGCGGTTGACGGTGTGACCCGCGTCGCACAGGAGCTACTCAACTCGCTGGTGACAAATTCGCCGCCGCGCGATCGCGAAGTCGAAGCGTTGAAAGCGCGCACACGATCGGCGAAGCGTTTTGGCTCGTCTACCATTTCGGTTGGTGTCGGACATAGCCACGGTTGAAGTCGGGGAAAGCAGCATCCCCAAAAAAGCTGCTGTTGTAATGGAACACGCAGGCATCCGCGGCAAAAAGTTTCGCGCCGCTTTTGTGCTGATTTTGGTCGTGGCGGTCTCTGCCCTCTTCCTGGCGGTGACGTGGCCTTTTCTAAAGCCGCTTCTTCTTGGAGCGTTACTGGCAGGTCTGTTTCGCCCTCCTTACCAATGGGTCACGCGGCGTCTTGGCGATCGAAGATCCCTCGGCGCTGTGGTCACCCTACTGATTCTTTTCATCCTCGTGGTTGGCCCCATCAGCGTATTTCTCGGAGTCGTCGTTCAACAAGCGCTCAACATAAGCGATCAAGCGATTCCGTGGGTCCGCCAGCACTTGGGCTCCGCCAGTACTTTCAATGCGCACGATTGGCTGGTGCAGAAATTTCCAGCACTTGCCGATCATGTTCCGAGTCAGGAAGAGCTGGTGCAGAATGTGGGCGCGGCCGCGAAGGGCGCGGGTGCGTTGCTCGTAGCCCGTTGCTTCCCGAATGACGGCGGGACAGCTGCCTTTCTTCTCGATCTTTTTATTATGATCTACGCGATGTTTTCCTTCTTCAAGGATGGCGAGAAAATCCTGGAGCAGATTTTTTATTACATCCCGCTGAGTCATGAGGATGAAGCGCTCATGCTACAGCGATTCAGTTCGATCACCCGCGCAACCGTGAAGGGAACACTCGTTGTCGGGATAATCCAGGGGACGCTGGCCGGGATCGCATTCTGGGTCGCGGGTATTGGCGGAGCCGCGTTTTGGGGGACGCTCATGACCATCCTCTCGATTGTGCCAGGAATTGCAGCAGCCCTTATCTGGGTGCCGGCCGTGATTTATTTATTTATAACCGGCCAAGTTCTCGCCGGAACACTCCTGCTGGGATGGTGTGCTGCCGTCGTTGGAACGATTGATAACATCCTGCGTCCGGTTCTCGTAGGGAAGGACGCCAGGATGCCCGATCTTCTCATCCTTGTCGGGACGCTGGGAGGCTTGTTTCTTTTCGGACCGATCGGATTTATCGTCGGGCCGATCGTGTGCGGGCTATTCCTAACTGTCTGGACAATCTACGGCGCGACCTTCAAAGCTGTTTTGCCGCCGGTTAAAAGCTTGCGAACTACCGATGCAAATGAGCCTGAAGCACCTTGAAAGATCAGTCGTGCGACAAAAGTTGAGCGTTCTCTGACTTCAAATTTTTTAATTTTTTCAAATATGTCCACCAACTTTACCGGAGGATGCGTCTGCGGCGCGATTCGCTACGAAGTCACTGCCAAACCGATGACGATGTTCAACTGCCACTGTCGCGATTGCCAGCGCACCACCGGGGGCGCGTTTACACCTGTTGTCTATGTGCCGGCAAAAGCATTCAAAATTACGAAGGGTTCGCCGCGCTACTATTCCACGCCGAGTGAGATGGTTGGTCATAACAAGCGCGGGTTTTGCCCCGAGTGCGGTTCACGGCTTTTCGGTGGGGAGACTGAACATGGCCAGGGCATTACCGCGTCCAGCCTGGACGATCCGGGCTTGTTCAAGCCAAAAGTGAATATGTGGACAACAGACGCCCAGCCTTGGGACCACATGGATCCGAACTTGCCGAAGTTTGAGAAGTATCCGCCAAGTTAAAACAAAGAATCATGCTGGATTTAATAATTAGGTTCGGAATAATCGGCATTCTGGTCGGACAGCTGTGCTTTGCCCAAGCATGCTCGGCGAGTGGGTCGAAGCGCGAAATGGTCAGCATCGACGCGAAACCCGAGTCGATCTTGATCGATCCAGTTCGAAGTGCCGTCATCGTCGTTGATATGGAGAATGATTTCGCGGCCAAAGGGGGTATGTTCGACCGAGCCGGGATTGATATTTCAGGGGCGCAAAAGGCGATCGCACCGATCACAAAAGTGTTGGCAGCAGCGCGCCAGGCTGGGCTGAAAATCATCTATCTCAAAATGGGCTATCGCCCGGATCTTTCCGACCTCGGCCCAAATGATTCAGTAAATCGCATACGGCATCTAAAATTTGGCGTCGGCCAGAAAATTCAGGCGCCCGACGGACGCGAGAGCCGGGTTCTGATCCGAGATACTTGGGACACCGATATCGTCCCAGAGCTGCAACCGCAGCCAAATGACATCGTAATTTATAAAACGCGATTCAGTGGTTTCTACCAAACCGATCTGGACGCAACGTTGAAAAAGCTCGAGATAAAACACCTGATCGTCACCGGCGTAACTACGAGCATCTGCGTAGAATCGACGGTGAGGGACGCAATGTTCCGAGATTATCTTTGTGTACTGCTTCAGGATTGCATGAGCGAGCCCATTGGTCACGATTTGCCAAGAACAAATCATGAGGCTTCACTCTTAAACGCCGAGACGTTGTTTGGCTGGATTTCAGACTCCGACCAATTCATTAAAGCTCTCGCCACGAAGTCGTCGCAGGCTGCGCGATGAGCGAGTCTTTCGAAAGCACGCGTGCGCCCGAACCGGTCGGCGCATTTCCACATGCCAAGCGTGTCGGTAACTTGCTCTTCCTCTCCGGAATCGGGCCGCGCGTGCGCGGCAGCAAGGAGATTCCCGGCGTCACTCTGGACGTCGCGGGTAACATCCTTAGTTACGACATCGAAAAACAATGCCGCGCCGTATTTGAAAACGTACGGCTCGTGCTGGAAGACGCCGACGCAAGCTGGAACAACATTGTCGACGTCACCGTCTTCCTCACCGACATGAAAAAAGATTTTCCCACTTACAATAAACTTTACGCCGAACATTTCGCTGGCGATGGCAAACCAAATCCGACGCGCACAACGATCGAAGTCACAGCGTTGCCCACGCCCATCGCAATCGAGCTGAAAGTAATCGCGGCCGTGGGAAAATAACTTGACCGCGGATTACGCGGATGTTGTGATCAACGGTGTGCGGCCGTCGCGTTCCGGCTTCTTTTTGTGGAGGCAGCCGTGTCGGCTGCAATTAAACCACTCTGCAGGCGGCACGCCTGCCACTACGTTGCTAAGATGGGCAGTATGCTGTTTCGAATCCTCGCCGCCGATCACACGGGCATCACAGTCTCGAATCTCGAGCGCTCTCTCGCTTTCTGGCGCGATGTTCTCCGTTTCGAGCTTTCGCATCGCGCACACCATACCGGTGAGCTCGCCAGCGAAGTCACCGGGGTTCCGGGAGCTGAAATTTCAATCGCCGTTCTGAAAGGCTACGGACACAAAATCGAGTTGCTTGAATATCTCGCACCCAAGGACCGAAAACGGATCGATGTCAGGCCGTGCGATGTTGGATCGGTGCACGTCGCGTTTACGGTCGAAAATCTTGACGATATCTTGAATACAATCGCCGCCTCCGGCTGGCGCACCGCTGGCCAACCGCAAACACTTCGCTCGGGTCCGAACGCGGGAAAACGTGTGATCT
>Ga0209687_1000579_pt1 | contig 11998 bp, 7 predicted proteins | sample GraSoiAngelo_136_FD_185893 | JGI IMG/M metagenome (GOLD analysis project Ga0209687, IMG submission 185893) | Grasslands soil microbial communities from the Angelo Coastal Reserve, California, USA - 14_0929_09_20cm (SPAdes) (version 2) | ecosystem: Environmental > Terrestrial > Soil > Grasslands ...
ACCAACCGACAACGGCATAGCCGACGGCGACCTTATAAACATTACGCCGCTTCAGTTCTGCGAAGAAATTGCGGCTACTCATTGGCCGCCTTTCCAAGCCAGTCGATCGCGGGGCGATGCGTCATTCAAATTAGTGGAATAACCGACAATGTCGATAAAGAGGACATGCGCGATTTCCAGATGCAGTTTTATCTGCTGCTCGTCGGCCATTGCAGCTAACTTTAGGTGCTTGGCACAAGCACCTCTACATCATTGTTTCGGCGCGAGCGCAAGCATCCGAATTTGCCAAGCAAGCGCCGGTGCGGATTGTCGAGCAGCCCCGGGGCTCGCGCAGTATTTATGAGGATGAAACCGTCTTTGAACTGGCTTCTGGTTTTTGCGCCAATTGCATTCGCGCTTCGCTTTTGGCCAGGCCAGGCCAACCCGACTGCACTTTTCGTCTGCTCGGCCATCGCTATCATTCCCGTGGCGGGTTGGATCGGGCGCGCCACGGAAGAACTGGCGGCGCGGGTCGGCGAAGGGCTGGGCGGATTGTTAAATGCCACTTTCGGCAACGCGGCGGAGCTGATTATTGCCGCTATTGCGCTTTCCAAAGGGCTGACCAGTGTGGTGAAAGCTTCGATTACGGGATCCATCATCGGCAATATCCTGCTCGTCTTGGGACTATCCGTCCTGCTTGGAGGATTGAGGCACAAAGAGCAACGGTTCAACAAGACTGGTGCACGAACCGCGGTGATTTCGCTTTCGCTCGCCGCGATTGCCCTCGTCATCCCCACCGTCTTTCACCTCGCTGCCAGCGGGAGCCCCGGTGGCTGGAGCCCTGTGGTGGAACACCAGCTCTCGTTAGGCATTTCGGTCGTGCTATTTATTACCTACTTCTGCCTGCTCGCGTTTACTCTAAAGACACATAAGCATTTCTTCGTCGGCACGGAAGCGGAACTGGAAGAAAAGGCGGAGCGATGGACGAAGAGCAAGGCGGTAGTGGTCCTTATGATTGCGACCGGGGTTGTGGCGCTGCTTTCGGAATCTCTCGTGGGAACCATTGAAAGCGTCCGCGCGTCAATCGGGGTCACGGAAGTTTTCGTGGGGATAATCGTAGTAGCGATTGTGGGCAACGCCGCGGAGCACTCCACCGCCGTCGTGATGGCGTTGAAAAACAAAATGGACTTGAGTGTCGGCATTGCGATCGGCTCAAGCCTGCAGATCGCGCTCTTTGTCGCGCCTCTGCTCATTTTCCTTTCCTATTGCTTCGGACGGCCCATGGATCTCGAATTTTCTCTGCCCGAAGTCTTCGCCGTGGTGGCGTCGGTTTACATCCTCTTTCAGATCAGCGGAGACGGGGAAACGAACTGGATTGAGGGCGTGCAGCTTCTCTCGGTCTACCTGATCCTGGGGATCTTGTTTTTCTATCTGCCCGAACCTTTTGCGAGACATTAACGGTCCTATCCACAAGCTCCACCCGCGTTCAGATTTCGTTAGCCCCTTCTTTTCCAAGACCAATTGCTAAAAGCGCGGATCCCGGGCTGAACTCGAGAAACTTTCCGACTGATTAAAACCCTGCTCGTTGGAAAGTGCGAGGACGCGAAGGTAGGTATTCATAGGCTTCCAGAACACCTGCTGGACCAACAACCAGCCAACGACAGCGTAGGCGACCCCAACTTTGTAAACATTGCGCCGCCTTAACTCCGCGAAGAATCTCGGCAGATTCACGGGGTCCCGGTCAGGAGTTTCTGAAAGCGGGGATCGTTGCGAATCGGATCCCATTCCCAACGGTGCTTTAGATCGTTAACCGTGATGCTGTAATCCACACTGTCCACTGCTCCCGGCGTTTTCAGGAGTCGCTCGATCAACGGAATGGCGAGCTCTTTTTCCCCCACCCGCGCATAAATCAACGCGAGGTAACAATTCATGATCGCGCCATCGAATGCATCCTTCGATTCGGGTTTTAATTCCACTGCCCGCTTGCCTTCGCGAATGGCTTCATCTTTTCGACCGGCGAAGGCGTAAAACCAACCGAGATTGGCGTGGCGCTCTGCGCTCAAGGGCGCTTCCTCGACTGCTTTTTCAAAACTCGGCCGCGCCAGCTCAAACAATTTCTGCGCCTCCGCTTGTTTGCCTTCGGCCAGCTCGATTAAGGCTTGAAGAAAGCTTTTCGGAGTCGGAGCCGCATTCGTGTACGAGAGTTCGTTGAGCCCTGAGTTTTGCAAAACCGCACGCGCCCCGCCGAAATCGCGGTCGATCATGGCCACATCCCACCGACACGACGTTATCTCGCCACCCGGGTCAACTGCGGCCACCTCGCCGAGGATTGCTTTGAGCGGGCCGGTGCCACCCTTCCAGCAAAACTCGACATAACCGCTTTGAATTTTGGCGACGAGTGACGCCGGCGCCATCGTGCGCATTTGCGCCGCCCAACGGGCCGCTTCCGGCCAGCGCCGGAGAGCGGTATTGGTAAAAAGAAGATTGCGGACGATGTTTGGGTTTTGCGGATCGAGCTTTTGATTCTTTGCAAAAGTTTCGAGTGATTCTTCCCACTTCCCCTGCCGCCGCTCGATCGAAGCGATCAACTGGCCAACTTCGCCATCGCTCGGTGCCAACACCGCTGCCGTCCCGAACTCGGCCAGGGCACGTTCATAATCCTGGTCGATCCAATAATCACATTGCCCCAGAGCCAGATGCGCCTCAGCCAGGTTCAGCTGCAAGCGCGACGCCAGCTCGGCTTCGGCGCGCGCTTTTGCTTTCCAAGTGTCGAGCGGTTCGTAAAAGTGATAAATCTGCGCCCGCGTCGATGCCAGTCGCGCATGCGCAAGCGCGAATTTTGGGTCGAGCGTGATCGCCTGGACGTAGAATTGCTCGGCCTTCTTGAAATCCTCCAGCAAGGTGTCGGGATTGCGCGCAATTTGATTTGCCCGCAAATAGAAAACATAAGCTTCCGAGTTCTCCGTCGGTTTTGTTTCCACCCGCGCTTTTTCATCCGGACTGAGAGTGACGCGAAGCGCCTCGGCAATTTCGGCCGCGAGTTCACCTTGCAGGCCTAGCGAATCGGCCAGGGTGCGGTCGTAGCGGTTCGCCCAGAGATGTCGATCCTTCAAAGCATCGATCAATTGCACTGTCACCACAACGCGGTTGCCTTCGCGACGGACGCTGCCTTCCAGAATGTTGGCGATCCCGAGCGCCTTTCCAATCTCTCGCAAACTGTGCACCGCAGCACCTCGATAACCCATCACGCTGGTGCGACTGATCACGCGCAAATCTTTGATTTTGGCCAGACTCGTCAGGATGTCGTCCTGGATGCCATCGGCAAAAAATGCGTTCTCCTTATCGTCGCTGAAATTTTCAAATGGAAGAACCGCGATACCTTTTGCGTCCATTTGCGTTTCGATCGGACGGCGCAGCAGTCGATCGCGCAGGAGAAAAAAACCGAGACCGATTGCAACGAGCGCAGTCAGTGAACCGAAAATGAGCGCATTTCGCCGCTTTCTCCGCGCTCGTCGCGCCAGGATGGCTTCGGCGTCGTGCTCCCGTTGAATTTTTGCCGGAACTTGCGCCTCGCCCAGATCATCGGTGTAAAGGTTAACAATGTGAATACTGACGCCATGCTTGACCGTTACTTCTCCCAGATCATGCAGGTACGGTCGCCAGCCCTCGTGACTCTCCAAATCTTGCGCGACGCGTTTGCTTAACAAAATGTGGCCGGCATCGCCGCAATCCATCACTCGCTGCGCGATGTTGATTCCCGCTCCTGCAATGTTGGCCCGGTCATCCGCGCTCGTCACTTCGTTCACCGGTCCGCTGTGAATTCCCATGCGGAGTTGAAGCTTCGGATGACTCTTCAAGGCCCGCGCGACTTCCAGGGCGCATTGCGCCGGTGCCTCCGGACTACCGCGAAAAATCAGCGCCACGCCATCGCCCGTCGGCAAACGCAACAGCGCGCCGGCGTCCTGCGCCAGCCTTACCTGTTCGGCGCTTCGAATAACTTCGTTCAGCTCATCAAGAATTTCGCTCTGCTCATTTAGCAGCAGCTTCGAATAACCGACGATATCCACAAACAAGACATGCGCGATCTCCAGCCTTCGATGGCGGCCTGTTTCGGCACTCATTTATGGTTTCGCTTATTCGTCAAAGCACGAATCGGTCTTACCACTGTCGCCGAAATTCCCTTGTAACAACCGAAAACAGAAAAATTCGTCGATTTTGAAGACGGGCGAAAGAAAAGGCTGGACGGTTTCTCAAAGAAGGGATAATCCCGACCCCGGAGCCGGAATTATTTGCCGTCTTTCGAACAGGCGGCGGCATGACAAGGTGTCTTGGGTCTTGCCCCGAAGGTGGAGGGACTATTCCGCCCTGTTAGCTTGTCATGAACAAACAATCCACGTTGGACCAAGACCAGAGAAGGCGGCGGTCGCGCGTGAAACTGCGTGACCTTCCAGCAAAGAAAAACCTGAAAGGTGGCAGCACGGCCAAGTCAGCAGCGTCAGTGAACGGATCGCCTGGAATCCCAACGTCGCTCCAAGAATTTCTTAAGCGCGATTCTTTACCGATCAAGTCACACTGACTTTCCGTTGTAGCACAGCCATCTTGGCTGTGGGGCCAGCGGGCATCTTGCCCGCTGACTTAAAAGCCGGCTGCGTTTTCGTGCTGCTGCTAACGGAGCTTGGCGAGTGGAGCGACGGATTTCCTAGAAATATGTCGCGCCTAATTGCGCTTTCACTCGGCTGCGCTGGTCCCGATTCGCAACAGAACCAGCCAATCAAAAACGCGGTTGCGTCCGTGCGAGGGCAACGCAGCTTGTTCGTTCTTATGCGCCGTTTCCTATCTCCTACCCTGCTCCGATGTCTGCTCGGGTTTACCGTGGTGCCGCTTGCCTCGGCCCAGAATCTGCCGAATACCACGCGGCTGCTGCGCTTCCCAACTACCAACGGGCGCCAGATTGTTTTTTGCTATGCGGGCGAACTTTACACTGTCGCTAAGGAAGGGGGGATTGCCCGCCGAATCACCAGCGGACCAGGCTATACTTCTTTCCCGCGTTTCTCGCCCGATGGGACGCAGCTCGCCTTCACCTCCCAATACGACGGCAATACCGAAGTCTATGTCATGCCGGCTGAAGGCGGCGCTCCCAAAAGACTGACTACTTCCGCCACCCTCGGCCGCGACGATATCTCAGACCGGATGGGGCCAAACAACTTGGTGATGGCCTGGGAAAATACCAAGCCATTGGTCGTTTTCCGTTCCCGGATGAAATCGTTCAACGATTTCATTGGCCAGCTTTTCACGGTCGGGCTCGACGCGGAATTACCGCAGCAGCTGCCAGTGCCGCGCGGAGGTTTCGTTTCTTTTTCGCCAGACGATTCGAAGATGGCGTTTAACCGGGTCTTCCGTGAATTCCGAACCTGGAAACATTACCGCGGTGGAATGGCGGACGACATTTGGATTTACGATTTCAAGAACGGCGCGACCGAGAACATAACCAACAATCCCGCGCAGGATATCTGCCCGATGTGGGGACCAGACAACCGCATCTATTTCACTTCCGATCGCGATGGAAGAATAAACCTTTTCGCGATTGATCTAACGACTAAGGAGACAAAGCAGCTAACAACGTTTAAGGATTTCGATATCAAGTTCCCGTCGATCGGGAAGGACTCAATCGTTTTCGAGGAAGCCGGCTACATCTGGCGTTACGATCTGGCCAGCGGCCAGGCCACGCCAGTCCCGATTGAAGTAAAGGAAGATTTCGCTTCCGGCCGTTCTGCCTTGGTCGATGCCTCGAAGCACATCGAATCGGTCAATCTCGCACCCGATGGGGAGCGCGCCACCGTGGTTGGGCGCGGCGATCTTTTTTCCGTGCCGATGAAGGAAGGCACCGCCCGTAACCTGAGCAAAAGCTCGAACGCGCACGAGCGCGACGCTATCTGGTCGCCCGATGGAAAATGGATCGCCTACAATTCAGACTTAACCGGTGAAAACGAACTCTATGTTCGCTCCCAGGATGGCAAAGGTCAGCCGCAACAGGTAACCAGGGGGGCCGATACTTATTACTATCGACCGGCCTGGTCGCCCGATAGTAAGAAGCTACTTTGGGCGGATCGACTACAACGATTGCGTTATGTTGATGTAAACTCAAAGGCCGTCACACAAGTAGATCAGGATAAATGGGGTGAAATTCAATCCTACGATTGGTCGCCCGACAGCCAGTGGATCGCCTGGGCGCGCCCGGAAGAGAATGACCTGCCTCGAGTTTACATTTACTCCCTTGCCGACAAGAAGCAGACCGCGGTGACGGACGAATGGTACGGCTCGGGCAACGTCGCCTTTAGCGATGACGGCAAATATCTGCTCTTCGCTTCCGGGCGTGACTTCAAGCCGACCTTTGCCGAGGACGAATTCGAGAACGTTTACCTCGATATGCAACGCGTTTACCTTGTCACTCTGGCCAAAGATACGGAGTCGCCGCTTGGTCCACGGAGTGACGAAGTTGGCAAGGCGGAGCAGAAACGCGCCAAACAAAAGGAAAAAGAAGGCGAAGAAAAGAAACCCGAGGAGAAGAAGTCACCTTCCCCAACGCAAAAGCCCAGCCCCACTCCGACTCCCGAGTTAAAGCCAAAGAAGCCGGTAGTAGTTAAGGTTGATCTCGATGGTATCCACGATCGCATTTCCGGAGTGGAAATCGTGCCGGGTAACTACAGCGACATCCGGGTAGTCGACGATCGCATTTTCTATCTCCGCCGCACCGTTGCGGATCAGGAAGATGAGGACGAAGCAGATCAGGACAGTCGCGATCGGAAGGCGCACCTTTGTTCTTATAGCCTGGAAGACCGCAAGGAAATCGTTCTGGGCGATGTCAACGCCTATCAAATATCGGCCGATGGCAAGCGAATGCTGGTCAAAATTAAGAAAGACTACGCTATCATCGACCTGCCCAAGGACAAACTTGAGACCAAAGATCATGAGTTGAAGCTGGCCGGTCTCGACATGCAGCTCGATAAACATGCAGAGTGGAATCAGATCTACTTCGAATGCTGGCGGCAAATGCGCGACTTCTTTTATGCACCGAACATGAACGGCATCGACTGGAAAGCGATGCGCGACAAATACGCCGCTATTTTACCGTTTGTAAATCATCGTAACGATCTCACCTACCTGATCGGCGAGCTAATTGGCGAGCTAAATAACGGCCATACCTACGTCGGCGGCGGCGAACGGCCAGAGACTCCACGTATTAAATTGGGACTACTCGGGGCAGAGCTTTCGCGCGATTCGGCAACGAAAGCCTATCGTATTGACCGGATCTTACCGGGCGAGAATTGGGACAAGCACACCCGTTCGCCTCTGACTGCACAAGGTGTAAATGTCAAGGTCGGGGACTACATCCTCGCAATTAACAATACCCCGGTTTCTGGATTGGCGAACCTATACGACGGGTTAATCGGCACCGCCGACAAACAAGTGATTTTGCGAGTCAACTCGAAGCCGAGCGACGAGGGAGCGCGCGATGTCACGGTAGTTCCGGCGGCTGACGAATCGCCGCTCTACTACCTGGCGTGGGTCCAGAAAAATATCGATTACGTTAGTAAGAAGACCAACGGAGAAGTCGGTTATCTCCATATTCCCAACATGGGACGGCCCGGCTTGAATGAATTTACCAAGCTCTACTTCCCGCAAATTCGAAAGAAGGCCCTGATTGTCGATGTCCGCGGCAATGGTGGCGGTTTCGTCTCACCGCTGGTAATCGAGCGTCTGCGGCGCGCACTTGTTATGGTCGGAATCGCGCGCAATGGCATGCCGCAGACTGATCCGCCCCAAACTTTTCTTGGCCCGATGGTCACGCTCATCAACGAGTTCTCCGCCTCGGATGGCGATATTTTCCCCTACCGATTCAAAACGCTTGGTTTGGGTAAGTTAATTGGTAAGCGGACATGGGGCGGTGTCATCGGTATTCGTGATTCCCTGCCGCTGGTTGATGGCGGTCAATTCTTCAAGCCGGAGTTCGCACCCTACTCGAAAGAGGGCAAGGACTGGATCATTGAAAGCCACGGAGTTGACCCTGACATTGTGGTAGATAACGACCCGGCCAAGGAATTCCGCGGGGAAGATCAGCAACTGGACCGAGCGATCCAGGAAATCCAAGAAGAGCTAAAGACAAAACGTTACGATCTACCACCGGTCCCGCCCTATCCCAACCGGAATCCAACGCCCGGCAGCTAGTTGCTTTCTTTTACTCGGGCTCGGTCGTCGAACAGCAGAGGTGGTAGTAGCACAGCCATCTTGGCTGTGGGCCAGCGGGCATCTTGCCCGATGATGCAAACGGCAGTGACAAGCTGAACGCGACTGTTGCGCTGGTTTGCTTTCCACCTGCACTTACACTTTAACTTTCACTTGCACTTCTGCAGATGAGAGTAGGGAAAGTGCCCGTGCAAGTCGACGATTTGAGACATGATTAACGACTCGAAAAATTTGCCTCCCACTCGCTCGCTCGATCCGTCTCCCGAGCAAATTCGGTCTTGGGCCAATGCTGCCGTGGAGCTCATGGCGGAGTATCTCGGCGCGATTCGAGATCGACGGCTCTATCCCTCGACCAGCTCGCGCCAAATACGGGAGCGACTGGATTCCAGCTTGCCAGAGGAACCAACTACCTTCGACGAACTTCTCCACACTTTCCGGGATACTTTGATCGAGCTGAGCCGGCATAATGGCCATCCGCGCATGTTCGGCTATGTGCAGGCGCCCGGCACGGCCATTGCCGCTATCGCCGATCTGCTCGCATCGACGCTGAATGCGAATCTAACAGCCTGGCGTTCGGCCCCGGCCGCGGTTGAACTCGAGCGGCTAACCATTGATTGGATCAAACAAATCATCGGCTTTAACCGCGACGCCGCCGGACTTTTTGTCAGTGGCGGGTCGATGGCGAACATGGCTGCACTCGCTGCCGCGCGACGCGCCAAAGCGCCAGCGCAAATTCAAGACAAAGGGGCCCAATTCTGCACCGAGGCACTGCGGGTTTACGCTTCCGAAGAGACCCATCATTCCGTAGCCAAAGCCGCGGCATTGCTCGGCATTGGACGCGACAACGTGCGCCTGATTAGCGTCGATGAGCGTTACAAAATTAATCTCGATCAACTCGTCGTCGCTATTGAAGATGATCGTGCAGCGGGATATTTGCCGATCTGCGTAGTCGCTAACGCCGGAACAGTGGCGACTGGCGCTTTCGATCCGCTCGCGCAGATCTGCGAAATCGCGCGGCGCTTTAATCTTTGGTTGCACGTTGACGGTGCTTACGGCGGATTCGCGGCGCTGGCTCCATCGGCGCGGCCGTTGTTCGCCTCGATCGCGGACGCGGATTCGCTCGCGCTCGATCCCCACAAATGGCTTTACCTTCCAGTCGATTGCGGCTGCATCTTGTATCGCGATCCGGAGGCAGCTCGCGCCACCTTCGCCCACGAAGCGGAATATACCCGCGTCATCGGACAGGAAGCGGACGAAGCTTTTGCCTTTTGGGATTACGGGCCGGAGCTTTCACGGCGTTTTCGCGCGCTCAAAGTTTGGATGTTGTTGAAAGGCGTCGGCCTTCAAGCACTGAGTGAAGCAATTGAAAGAGATCTCGTCTGCGCTCGTCACTTCGAAAAGCTGGTGCAAAACAGCGAAGACTTCGAAATGCTCGCGCCGGTCGAGCTTTCCATTTTTTGCTTCCGCCATCTGCCCGCGCAATTGAAGGGCGCACTGGCCACAGCCAGTCCATCCGAACGAGAAAAAATCGAAGAACTACTCGACGCTCACAATGAACGCCTGTTGCTGGCATTGCAACGGGATGGCAATTCCTACCTTTCCAATGCGCGATTGTGCGGCCGGTTCAGTCTGCGCGGCTGCGTCATGAACTACCGGACAACGCTGCGCGATGTGGAAATTCTGCTCGACGATTTGCGCCGCGTCGGAGCCCAGTTGGAGGCATCTGGTTAGCGCCAAAGGCGCAGGACTCATTCTAGCCTGCTGCAAGGCTCGGAACACAGGCATTCCTGCCTGCGCGCCCAGCGGAGTTGCACTCCGCTGTCCGGGAAAGACTGCGCGTTGCATTACGTGGGGCAGCGGGTTGAAAACCCGCTGGGCGCACAGGCCGACGGCCTGTGTTCCTGCGGAAAGCGGACTTAAACTCTCTGCTAAGTACATGCAGCCCGCAAACTGACCCGTTTTTCGATTCGCTTTGTTCCGACGGTGCTAGATTATCGGATGCCGTTTCAGCTCGAATCCAATTACAAACCGCGGGGTGACCAGGCCCAGGCGATCGCAAAGCTGACGAAATCGCTCGAGGCTGGAAATCGGCACCAGACCTTGCTCGGTGTCACCGGGTCGGGGAAAACGTTCACCATCGCAAATGTCATCCGCGAGATCGACCGGCCAACGCTCGTCATCTCACACAACAAGACGCTGGCGGCGCAGCTCTACTCCGAGTTCAAACAATTTTTCCCGCGTAATGCGGTAGAGTATTTTGTCAGCTATTTCGATTACTACCAGCCGGAGGCCTACATTCCGCGCTCCGATACCTACATCGAGAAAGATTCGTCCATTAATGAAGAGATCGAACGCTTGCGCTTGTCAGCTACGAGCGCGCTATTGAGCCGACGCGATGTTATCGTGGTCGCGAGCGTTTCCTGCATCTACGGCATCACGTCGCCGGAAGATTATGAACGGATGCTGCTGACCGTAAAACGGGGACAGCACACCTCTCGCGAAGCAGTCCTGGGGCGTCTGGTCGACATGCTTTACGAGCGCAACGACATGAATTTCTCGCGCGGCCGGTTCCGCGTTCGCGGCGACGTGGTCGAGGTTTATCCGGCAACGGCCGACGAAGAAGCGGTCCGGATCGAATTTTTCGGGGACGAGATCGATGCCATCACGCGATTCGATCCGCTGACCGGCCATGCCCGCGAAGCGCTGAATCTAATCACATTTTTTCCGGCAAAACAATTCGTCACTCCGGCGGACAAGCTGAATCGCGCCCTAACGACAATTAGGGCAGAACTGGATGACCGGATCAAACTCCTGGAATCGCAGAATAAGCTACTGGAAGCGCAGCGGTTGAAAATGCGGACGGAGTACGATCTCGAGATGTTACAGGAGATGGGATTCTGTAGCGGGATCGAGAATTACTCGCGGCATCTCAGTGGTCGCCCAGCCGGGTCAAAGCCCTACACCATTATCGATTTCTTCCCCAAAGACTTTCTGACCGTGGTCGACGAGTCGCACGCGACCATTCCGCAGATCGGCGGGATGTATGAAGGGGACAAGTCGCGCAAGACAGTGCTCGTCGAGTATGGATTTCGTCTGCCGAGCGCGCTGGATAACCGGCCATTGAATTTTCCCGAGTTCATGAAGCTGACGAACCAGCTTGTCTACGTCAGTGCCACGCCGGCTGAGTTCGAAATTCAGAACAGTGTCGTTGGCAACAAAGGTTACGTGCCACACAAGCGCGCCCGGATTGGAGAGGACGAGTTGGTGCCGTTTGTTTTGCCCGGAGAGGAGACTTCCCACCTGCGAAGCAGATCAGGCGGGACGCCCGATCGCCCCACAGGCAAGATGCCTGTGCTACTTTCGCGTACGGACGAGTCGCCGGAGAAATTCGATGTCCATACTCCCGGGAAGCCGCTCGTAGTGGAGCAAATCATTCGCCCCACTGGGTTGCTCGATCCCAAGATCACAATTCGCGGATTAAAGAATCAAATCGACGATACGATCGAGCTCTGCCGCCAACGGGTGGAACAGCAGGAACGGGTGCTCGTCACAACCCTGACGAAGCGCACGGCCGAAGATTTGGCGGATTATCTGCGCGATGTCGGATTAAAGGTCCGCTATCTGCACAGTGACATCGACACGATCGAGCGCGTGGAAATTTTGCGCGGGTTGCGCGCCGCCGATTTTGACATTCTCGTGGGAATTAACCTGTTGCGCGAAGGTCTGGACCTGCCCGAAGTCTCGTTAGTTTGCATTCTCGACGCGGACAAGGAGG
>Ga0209687_1000580_pt1 | contig 11995 bp, 16 predicted proteins | sample GraSoiAngelo_136_FD_185893 | JGI IMG/M metagenome (GOLD analysis project Ga0209687, IMG submission 185893) | Grasslands soil microbial communities from the Angelo Coastal Reserve, California, USA - 14_0929_09_20cm (SPAdes) (version 2) | ecosystem: Environmental > Terrestrial > Soil > Grasslands ...
GCTCGCTCGGCGCGGTCATCGGCTTTATGACCTGGCTCTGGATTTCCGCGATCGTGATCCTGATCGGAGCGGAGGTCGACGCGGAAATGGAGCATCAGACGGCATGCGATAGCACGACCGGGGCGAGTAAGCCGATGGGTGAGCGTGGCGCGACAATGGCGGACACGGTAGGCGCACCCCAGGACTGAACAATCGCTTAGAACAGGCCAGGAGATGTCCCTGTAGGTGCGTCAGTATGACCGGCCGACAACGGACTGCCAAAAACCTGGTCAGATGAAAATGCCGGCGGCCATTCCGACAATGCAAGACGCCATCGCCGCGGTGGAAGCCCAACCCAGCCAATAGAGCCAGCCGTTCACGACCAGTTTTCCCATTACCTTTGGGCGGCGGACCAGCACCATGAGGGCGACCATGACAGGGGCGGCCAGCACGCCATTAAGAACGGCGCTCCAGTAGAGTGCCTTGATCGGGTCGATACCGATGAAATTGAGCGCGATGCCGAGCAATCCGGAAATTGCGAGCACCGTGTAAAAAGCAACGGCTTGCTTCGGCTTCCGGCCGAGTCCGACGGGGCATTTTCGTCCTTCAGCGACGGCATAGGCGCTCGATCCGGCCAGTACAGGAATAGCGAGAAGGCCAGTACCGACAATGCCAAGCGCAAAGATCAGTTCGGCCAGCGGACCGGCAAGCGGCTTTAAGGCTTCGGCCGCTTGCGCTGAGCTTTGCACATCCGTTACGCCCTTGGAGTGAAGCGTGGCTGCGGTCGTGATGATGATGCAAAGGGCGATGAGATTGGAGAATCCCATGCCGATAAAGGTATCGAGGCGAATGCGCTGAAACTCTTCGGGCGCATCGGCGCCGTCACGTTTCAATGGCTTCTTGTTCTTGTCGATGCGCTGCTCCTCGGCTTCCTGCGACGATTGCCAGATGAACAGATATGGCGAGATGGTCGTGCCGAGAATGGCCACGAGCGTCGTGAGAAAAGCCCCGTTCCACTTGATGGTGGGCACAACGATCCCCCGCAACGCTTCGCCCCACGGGACGTTCACAATGAGCAGGGCCGCGACATACGCGAGCAGTGAAAGTGTAAGCCACCTGAGAACGGCAACGTACCGCTTGTAGTCAAACCAGATCTGAGCTGCCACGGAGACAACGCCGAACGCAACTACATAGATAGCGGCCGGGCCGCCGATCAGGAGCTTTAGGGCATCTGCCATTGCCCCGAGGTCAGCGGCGATATTTACCGTATTGGCGATGCACATAATGGCAAGCAGCATCCATAAGAACGGCGCAGGGAAATGACGGCATACATTGCCCGCGATGCCATGCCCGGTGACACGTCCGACCCGTGCGGAGATTTCCTGGATGCCCGCCATAAGCGGATAGCTCAGCAGCATGGTCCAGCCGATGCCAAAGCCAAGCTGGGCACCTGCCTGACTGTAGGTGCCTATCCCTGAGGGATCGTCGTCGGATGCGCCTGTAATGAGGCCGGGTCCCAATGTCTTCAGGAAGTTCTTCGCGCGAGACGGCCGCTTCCGAGCCTTGGCGGTGACGGCTGCATCGGCCACTGGTTACCGTCCTTAACACATAGAGTGGCCCCGACTGCTGGGAGCGAGCGGGAGCAACACTCGTGCACTCTGACAACGCGGTTGGCAGGTGCCTGGTTCCGCCTTGCGTGCGCCGAGGCCATCGGCAATGATCGCTTATGTCTGAATCGCCGCGTCGAAGGGCCAAAAACTACCTCGCGATTCTGCTGCTCGCATGGCTGCCCTTTGCCGCCTCGGCACAGGAGGACAAAAAGACCGACGAAGATAAACCCGCCGACCCGGACACCGGCGAGAGCACGGTCGAAGAGAAGACGCTCGGAATCCTGCCGAACCCGTTTGCCAAATATGGCGCGAAATTCGCAGCTACCTATATCGGGGAGGTGTTGGGTAATGTCTCAGGCGGCCTCAAGCGAGGAACGATATACGAGGGTCGTCTGAACCTTGCCGTTGATGTAGATCTGCAAAAACTCGCTGGTCTTAACCAGCTTACATTTCATGCCAACATGTTTCAGATTCATGGTGATGGCCTTTCGCGAACTGATCTTCAGAACTTCTTCGTAGTCAGTGGAATCGAGGCTTTGCCTACGACCCGGCTCTACGAAGCTTATTTTGAAAAGAAATGGGGTAGCAACGTCGTTTCCCTAAAGGCTGGTCAACTTGCCGCCGATTCCGAATTCTTCAACACCAAATACACCGACGTACTTACCAACGCTTCCATGGGCTGGCCGGCGATCACCTCCGTTGATTTGCCGAGCGGCGGGCCGTCGCCACCGCTTGCGGCGGTCGGAGCGCGGCTGCTGGTGAACATCGGCGATAATCTCTCCGTGCTTGGCGGGATCTTCGACGGCAATCAAGCAGGACCGGGGACAGGTGATCCGCAGCAGCGGGATCGCTACGGCATCAATTTTCGCGTGAATGATCCGCCGCTGCTGCTGGGGCAGATTCAATATTCCTGGAACAACAAAAAGGGCGATCCCAATCTCGCGGGCAGCTTCAAACTGGGTGGCTGGAGGAATTTCGGCCCTTTTAGCGACTTGCGCTTTGCCTCGAATGGAATGTCGCTCGCCAGCCCTGAGAGCAGCGGCACGCCCGCGATGCTGAGCGGTGATTTTGGCTTGTGGGCTGTTTTCGAGCAGAAACTCTATCGCGTTCCCAAAAGCGATGACCGGGGCATTGGCGTCTTTGGTCGGGTCTCCTCCAGCCCGACGGATAGCAGCCTTATAGACCTCTACACTGATGCGGGGATCGAGTTCATCGGTCTGAGCGAAGCACGACCGAACGACAAGTTGGGCATAGCGGCTGGCTACGCCCATGTGTCACGACGCGCACAGGCGCTCGACGCCGATTTCCGCGCGCTGATGGGTCCTTTCTGGCCGCAGAGGAGTTTCGAGGGTCTCTTCACGGCCGTCTATCAGTACGAGGTTCGCGGGGGATGGACCGTGCAACCAAACCTTCAGTACATCGTGCATCCGGGCGGCGGCGCGACGGATCCGCTCGGTACCAGTCCTGGTCGCCTCCTACGCAACGCGATGGTATTGGGCATTCGAACCACCTTGAAATTTTAGATAGCTCCGCGCAGGCCCGGATGGATAACCGGCAGCAAATCAGCGCGGTTGACAGGTTTTCTTCACCCAATCATTGTCACGCCCGGACACACATAACGGCTGTTACGCACCTTAGAGACGACGCCCTCAAGCCCGACCTTACACGAATGCTCGTCCATTTCGCCGCCGTCAACCTCGAAACTATCGCTGAACTGCACGTCCGTATTCGGCGACAAGTTACTCGAGCTGTGCCTTGCGCTCGGCCAACGTCAGCTTTCGCAAGTCGTAGCCGTTGAGACAGAGCAAAATCGAAGGGACGAGCGCGGCCTTCAATTCGTTTTGCAGGACAGAAAGTCGGTGGTGCCGTTCGCTCCCGGGACAACGGCCTCACCATCCTCACCATCGATGATCGCCGATCGGCGTTGACCTCGAAGGCATCGGCCGCGATCTTTCCGAAGCGCTTTGTCCAATCGTTGCCCCGGCGTCTGAAGATTGTGACTGCGCCGTCGGTGATATGCACCTGAACCCCGTAGCCATCGAACTTGATCTCATGAATCCAGCGCGAGCCGACGGCACCTTGTCGACGGACGTCGCGAGCGCCGGCTCAACGAAGCCGGGATAGCGCGCCTTGCTTCCAATAGCCGTAGCTACGTCCATTCCGGCGCGAGGACCATGGAGCCCCGGCTGTAAAACCCGGCTGTAAAAGAAGACGGCCTTAGTCGGGGGTGGGACTGAGGCCGTCCTTGGAAGTAATACCGGCGGGGCGACCGGTACAATTCTGAAATGCCGGTGTCGCCGAGATGTTCCTATCTCGAGCCGGTTGGAACTCACCCTTTTTGGTTGGCGTTGCCTCGCCATCAAACGGAGAGCGGACGGCGAAAGAAAAAAAACGAGCCGAGGGCGCAAGCGAGACCGCGCGCTAGTGGCGGGTGGACAGGACTATGAGGTCCGGTATGAGGCGCGGAAGTCCCGCCGATCGAAGCCGGCGGTGAAGAAAGCCGTCAAGAAGGTCGGCAACAGCCGGAAGAAGGTGGAGCGCCGGCTCGCGCGATAGCAAGGGGAAAGGGAAAAGACAATGTTGTACCGAGGCATCGAGTATCACGTATCGCAAACATCCGGCCCGAGGAGCTGGAAGTGGACCGTGATCCTCGATGGCAAGCAGACTATGACTGGCGAGTCGTGGGACCGTGCAGCAGCCGTTCTGGACGCCGAGGCTGTCATCGCGAAGGCCGTCAAGAAGTCTAGGAAGCAACAAGGCCAGGTAACCGAGAGCCTCTGACGGCCGTCATCTGAGCTTTCTGCCGCGTGCCCTCGTTCTCATCATCAAGCAAGCCTGCAGGCAGTTGCGGCGGCGTGCCGAAACCGCTCCGTATACTTTGTAACACTACGATTTGGGTTTTCATCCGGAACGCTGAGCGTCGTGAGGCGTTGAGTCGATCTGCGTCAGGTTAGGAGGAGTGAGTAATGGATCGGGAACACGTGAAGGGATTTGCCGAGAAGACCAAGGGAGCTGTCAAACAGGGAGCGGGCAAAGTTAGCGGCGACAAGGAAATGGAGCACGAAGGTACAGCCGACAAGGCAAAGGGTGACATGCACAAGGCCGCGGGCAATGTGAAGGACGCCGCGCGAAAGGCGGCTGACACCTTCAAGAAGTAAACGGCCACAGGAGGAAGCTTAGCCTAGACGCCCGAAAGGCGGCTTTTTCTTGTGTGCCGAGTATGGACGACGCTTGGACGTGGAAGTCCTCTATCCAGCCTGATGACAGCGAAGGATCAGCGAAGCGCAAGCGCGTCATCGCGAGGTTGGTCTGAAGAAGGCGTGGACCAACGGCGCGGCTCGATGGACAAGCACCGGATAACGAGGCCTACCCGGCCGGACGAGCGGGCAAGTGATCGCGAAGCCCAGGTCATCAAGGAACCGGGGTGGTAAATCCGGCGGGCGCGCGGCGAAGGCGGTCGATCTCACCTCGGGAGATCTGCGCTGTGTCCCGGCAGCGGGACTGAGCCGCCACAAGGCGGCCTGACCGCAGCGCAGAAGTCAGCCAAGGGCATAGTAGGCGGCTGCGCGCCGCTGAAGGCCCGAACGGTGGAAGAGGTCAGTAGAGCGGCGATCTCGTGCGAGCCATGCGGCAGAAAGATCAGAGCGAACTGAACTTGGGCACCGGAGCGAAGGGTGAAGCCCTGAAGACCGCCGCCCAAGAGATCGAAGCACGCGCAGCGAAGCCAGTCTCGAAAGTGCGGCGGTCGCAGGGCCGTCGATGGAAGCAGTATGTCCTCTAAAATTCCGGTCGGCGGATTGGAACTAGCGGCGAAGCGTGATGATTAAATCGGCCGGCAGGGATCGATGGAGGTTCCCATTGTTGCGCAGAAGGGTAGACCAAACCGCGTCGCTGGACGAGCGTCTGGCGGAGCACCTCCGTCAGACCGAGGAAAAGGTCAAGAACCTGCCGCACGGAGCTGAGCGCATTGAAGCGCTCAAGAAGGCGGAAAAACTCCGTCAGGCCACCGCCGTCTACAACTATTTCCTCTCCAACGAACTCAAGCCGCCCGAATAATGTTCACTTTTGGGCATGTCGGCTGGATGCGGCGCTTCTCAGCCTCGCGAGGAAAACGGCGGACCCGGAGGTTGCAGCCGCGGGTCGGGAAAGTGGCTGATTATCTGTCCCAGATTGACGAGACCATGCCTTCGTCAGACCGGGGTCCGCAGGCTCCGGACCTTGAACCCTCTCGTGGTTGAACAAGGAGCCCGCCATGGCAGTCTCTATCTCGGCATTGCCGTCACCAGCGTGAACGCCCTGATCGCAATGGCCCTAGTCATAGCGTTTATATGAAGGTCGCCTCTTTGAAATAGTCGGGTGCGCTCGCCACCCGGGCCCAACCGACACGGAACGGTCCTAGTTAGCTCATCCCCGCGCTGGGGCCGTTTCTTTTGGGCGCTCCACACGAGTCAATAGCATGCACCTGACGACGCGGCGGCCGATGCAGTTCAGGTACATGGTTGGCGTTCTCGATATCGGCGCACAGCCTCATTGACCTTGTTGCAATCACGCCGATCTTCCGGCGATAGCTCCATGACCGGGTAATGGATATCGCCGTCAATCGTCAGCGGACAGTCGAGCGGCTTTTCCGCCCATTCCCACCACAGATCAAAGGCGTCTTTTGGTCGTCATCGCTTGCGGCCTTAATCCTTTATCGGGACGAAGAGTGCATGAACGGCGAGTGCCAATGCTTATCGCGCCCATCGGGGAAATATCGTTCTCACAATAATCATCGTGCCGTCGCGCTTCGAGTTTTGGAAATTGCGCTTCTCGACCTTTCTACCAGGCCACGGCCTATCCTCTAGCTTGGCATTGGCGTCACTGTCGGAAGGCTCGGTTGGCTTTTGAGTGACACGTTCCTCGGCGAGGAATTTGGGGGCTTCGGCTTTTTGGTCTTCGTTCGGCGCGAGAGCTGGGGAGTTTGAGTTCGTTAGAGAGGATCTACCGACCTTAAGGGGCAGGACCTTCTGCGTAACGGCCCCCTTATGTAATACTGATCGGACTGATCGGTCGGTTGTGATGATAATGCCCCATGCTATGCAGCCGCTCGCAATTACGAGGACAGCAATCAGGACGGCGAAATTGCGCCACGTGAGGTTCGTGAGCATGGGAACGTCGGCCAAGGGCAAAGCCGGTCCGATAACGGGGACCGTGGCCAGGCGTTCCAGCCAGATTGGGGAAAATGCTGGGTGCCGCGCGGCTGCAACTCACCCCGGCCACCTTTGCACCAGCTCTTTGATCGGACGATGCTGTATGCCTTCGCGCGCTTGCTGGGCGGCGCGATCTTCGGGGCTGGCTTGCTATGGTGCAGCGCTCGCATCACGCCGATCCGCACGAACATCCTCGGGCCGCCCAAGTCGGCGACCAGGATCAGCGCTTCCATGGCTGCCTGCCATTCCGGCGCCTCGTGCTCGGCCTTGGGTAGCTTCGTGATGTAGTTGCTGGCGTCTCTCAGTGTGAGGATCTGGCGTCCGCGAGACAGCGGTATTGGCACATCAAATCGCCGCTTCCAGCCGCCCTCAGTCACGGGGCAATTCGAAAGCGCCCAAACGATATTCCTCTTCAGCTTCGTTCCCGGTCCTGAAGAGCGTGAACGTTGCGTTCGGAAACTGTCGCCAGACGGCGAGATCATCCGCTGTAACGATAAGCCAGCCCAACGTGAGCATGTATCGGCCCGGCTCGGTCACGCTTCCGGCCTTCTGCCATGTGATCTTGTTGACCGACGCTGGCCCCAATTGCATTAGCCCGGTCGTCCTAGCTTGCCGCCGCCGTCAGCGGCCAATGGTTTTGTCCAAACGCTCGATGAAAGGCCGAATGCTCGGGGGAAGTTCCCGCCGCTCCATTTCACACCGCTGCCGCAACTCCTCGGCGATCTCGGCAGAGACATCGCGCGACCAGCCTTCAGTGGTGTTGAAAGCTGACGACCCGAACCGGATTATTGTACTGGCCGCTCAGCAAGTCGCGAAAGACGGTCTCGTAATCCGTCGCTTCCGTATCGGCCTCGCGCCAGACGGTGCCGAGCCTGCCGAGATCATCGACAACGAGATAGAATCCTGCTGATTGCCCGGCACGATTGAGGGAGACTCGGGCATACTGAAAACTCCACCCGCGCGACTGTCACCGGGTTTGATGCGCCTCGGCTGAATTGCTCCTAGAGCTTTTGTAGCAAGGAACGGCGCGCCAAAATACAGATCATTTGGGTGGTCGCCGGTCGGGCCGCCCGCACGGCGCCGCCCGTCCCCCCACGGCGGGGGTGCCCCGGGGTGGCATCATGCGAACAGCTCCGCGCCGGCCGGGATGAACTTGAAATAGGTGCCGCTGTCGTGACGCCATAACCAGCCGTTTGTGATCGCGTGCTCGATGCCGGCGCGGTATTGGTCGGGTGAGCCGCCAGCGTTCAGGAGTGCCGCGTTGACCAGCTCGACATAGAGCCGGCCGTCCTGCACCGCTTCGGTCGCGTTCGCGATCTCGATTAACTTGCGCGCGGCTGCATCAGGATCAGTGAATGGGCGGTCGGAAATAAACTTCGGCATGCATCTCACCTATCGATAGTCCATCATCGCGACGGGCTGCTTATTCCAGTTAAAATCCGGGCGAACGTCGGCGCCTTTCTTGCCGCAGGCCTCACACCTAAACAGCGGCTCGATGTCGGATAGCCTGACGTGATCGCGCCAGATCTCCGTTGATCGCGACGGAGTGGCTGCACCGGTAATCCGAGCAATAGATCAGCAGACCGCGAACACCCATGTCGCGCATTTCACCGAGCGTGATTTTCTGTTCGCGGCTCATTGGTGGCACCATGCCGCAGCAAGGCGATTTACCTAATCACTGCCCCTGACACGTCATCCTGATGGGGCACGACGTAATCTACAGCCAACAAAGTCCCTTCAAGGATTATGAATGCGAGCAAGCCGCCCAGCATGCCAAAAAATGCAACCGCGAACACCAAAATGATGGCGGCGCAGAAAATGTCGGCAACGATCTTGCCGCCCCTTTCGATTCTATCGTTGTTCTCCGAAAAGTAAGCCAAGGCGATCTTCCCCTATTGCAGGGTCCCGATATAGCCGATGACGCATAAAGCCAGCAAGGCAGCGACAATCACGAAACCCTTCGGAACAGATAGACCGGGCCGTGGGTGCCCTGCTCGCGCTTGCGTTCGATCTTGCCGTCGTGCGGCAGGCGATCGAGCCGGGCGCGGGTTTTACGATCATCGGGGATGCCGATCAGCCGCGCGACCGCGGTGCAGGATAGCCACACCCTGATCGGCATCATCTCCATGATCTTGGCCTCGGTCTTGCGTGCCCGCATGCGCTGCGGATCGTTGGAGGCGCGCTCGGTCAATACGCGGGAGCTCAGGCCTTTTCGCATCATCGAGGCTCATGAAAATCGCGTGCAGGCGAACAAGTCGCCGATGGCGATAGGGCTCACTATCTGAGGGCGGTGCCGTTTCCCTTCGTAAAAAATCAGGAGAACAGCCGGCGCTAAAATCCTCGGTTGCTTTGGAGGACGGTGCAACAAAACTCGTTGGTTAAGCTTATTAGTTAGGCCTTATGCGCGCGCTGCGGGTTAAATCGGGAACGCTGCGCCGGTGCAGCGGGCGCACGCGAGGCCGCTAAAGCGCTCCGGCTCGACGGCCAAACTTTGCAGCACCAACCTGAAAGAACGCACGGGCGCGGCTACCGCGCGGCGGCAAACGACGCTCTATCTTGGCGGCTTTGTGACAAGTTAGACCCGCTTCTTTTTCGCAGCGAGGCCCTGATCGGTGACGCGGTAGCAAAGCCGGCGTTCAATAATGACTCTGCGGCTCGAGCGCATTGTGAATGCCTTCACCCAGCCAGAGCCCTGCAAGTGCTGTATGAACTGCCGCTCGTGATGGTTGGGAATTTCGGGACCTCGAGGCGTCATTATTTCCCCTTCGCCTTCAGCCCGATCTCGAACGGCCTACCGCCGTAAGACTTGTCCCGTGCATCCGTCGACCGTCACGACGAGCTCCTGATACCCTCGGGACACTCGCATATAGATGTAACGCCCGTAGGGATCGCCTCCGACATTGGCAAGTGGGTACAAGCCTTGTCTCGCCAAGCTATCGTTGATGCCTTCGGACGACAGACAACGGGGGCGGTACCCATATCCGCGGCCGTCGTCATAACGCCAGCCTTGCGCTTGAGCAGACGTCGCAAGAGACAGGGCCACAAGGACCGCAATTGTGCTGAACTTAGCTAGCGACTTTAAATTCATGGGTGACCTCCAAAACTAGACTTACATTTGAGCTGGCGATAGCTGAACCGCCCATGAATTTAACGACTCGAGGTCGGGATTATTTCTTCGCCTTGAGGCCGAGCTCGACGCCGGCGCCGATCGGCAAGGAGGCGTAACCGCCAGCGGATCGCGCATGCGATAACGACCAAGGGCGCGGGGCTTCGGTCCCGCGCTCAATCTGGACAACAATCCGGAGCGGCCATCTATTCAGATGACGAGGACATAAAGGTAGGCAGGGAGGAAACCAATGAAAGCCGTTTTGACCATTATGGCAGTAGTCGTTGGCGCGCTCACCGCAACATCTGCCGCACACGCACAGGCGGCCTGTCCGCCAGGAAAGGTCGCCGTACCACATGCACGGGGCGGTACGGTCTGCATCGTTCCATCCAAGAGCTCTGGGGATTGCGTTGCGCCTCGCTTTCATGCCGGGCGGCCCGGTCGTTTTCAGGAGCCGGTCCGCCTCAGGAGCGCCCGGACCAAACCCGCACAGCGACTCTCCTAGGGGCGGCAATCGCCATCTCCGGGGAGTGGGACAGTTTGATTGTGGCAGGATAGCTGGCTTGAACCGGTGAGCTAGAGGCGCATAGTCGAGACATGTTCGAGCAGCGACCAACTTTCGGGGCACGGAAAAATCCCGGATCTGGCTGGGGGGTCGATATTCTATGGCCCGATGGCGAAACAGAAGTAATCAAGGGCTTTATTGCGGAAGATGACGCGCTCAAGTGGATTACTGAGCATGAGCACTCTAAGGCGCCGAATCAAAAACCATCCCTAGCGCCCTAGGTGGTGTGGACACTTATCGCATCCATAAAATGATGGCTGCGAATTTGTTGCACCGGGGAGCTGGTCGACCGCGAGACGGCATCGCCGCGCCTCTTGGGGGCGCCTCTGCAGACCAGAAAACTAGGCAAGGTAAAGTTTTTAGTCGTCGCCTGAAAAATCCTCCGAGGTCCTTGAGCGGAAGTGTGCACGCGGGATTTCCGCAGCCGCTGCTGCTCGGCGGTCCGGATGACCGCGCGTTACGACCCGGGCGTCGGTTTGATTTTGGCGAAGCGAGGCGCGGGCTGGCGGCTGTTGCTGCGCGGGCGACGGCGCGGCTTGAAGGTCTACCGGTTCCAAGTAGAATTTGCCAACATCGGAACTCCGATGCGCGCGCACAAGGGCACCGGCTATGACCGAACCGCACTTAGACGTACCGGCTGACATTCGCGAGTTAGTCGGCAAGACCATTGATCAGACCGAAAAAGCCTTCTCGTTTTTCTTCAATGCTGCAAACGCATCTATGGTGTCCGATGCCGCAAAGACCGTGCTGTCAGTGGCACAGCAAAACGTCAAAGCCGCGTTCGATCACGCGCGCAAGCTTGCCAATGCGCAAGACCTTCAAGAAACGATGGCTCTACAAGCCGAGTTCTTACGAACGCAAATCGAGATAGCCGGTGAATTCATGCGAAGCCTGCCGAGCGAGCGTCCGCAAAAGTAACTGCGCCATTGCTTTTTGCTTTAACGCGCGCTTTTTCAAAGTCGCCGTCATCTTACGTTTCAGCGCCGTAAGTGCCGTTGCCGTTTTTGCCTGTTCGTTGAAACTGTCTTTGGACCGTTCCAGCCTAGTCACGTGAATCTAAAGTTCGCCACATAAAGTCTGCTGGGCTTTGTGGCAGAAGCGTTTGACCGAAGCCAGGATCTGGTCGGCAGACTTGGTCCATTTGAAGGGCCTTGGGTTTTTGTTGTGCAGGTCGATGAAGATACGGATGTCGGCCTCGAGCTGCTTGACGGAAGTGTGAATACCTCCCTGGATTTGATTTCTGGTGAGTTCAGCGAACTAGCGTTCGACCTGATTGATCCATGACGCGGAAGTCGCGTGAAGTGGACATGATACCTGCGGTGGCAAGAGTTGTTGCACACTCGAAATCGCCCCGATGTAGGTGTCTCCGATCGCGCAGAAGCCACCCTGAAGGAGCTTGGCCATCGCAACGCGGTCATCAACACCATCCACCGGGCGCTGACGAAGAACGGCATTGCCGAGGAGCGCTGGGCTGGCCAATTCGCCCTTCACGACGAAGGCTCAGGCCAGAAGATCGTCGGCCGGGTCCTGGCCAAGGGTGTTGCCG
>Ga0209687_1000581_pt1 | contig 11993 bp, 8 predicted proteins | sample GraSoiAngelo_136_FD_185893 | JGI IMG/M metagenome (GOLD analysis project Ga0209687, IMG submission 185893) | Grasslands soil microbial communities from the Angelo Coastal Reserve, California, USA - 14_0929_09_20cm (SPAdes) (version 2) | ecosystem: Environmental > Terrestrial > Soil > Grasslands ...
CAAAAGAAAGAAGCGCTCCGCAAGTTGGAGGCGACGGAAGCAAATCTGTTGCGCATCGGCGACATCATTAAGGAAGTGAAGCGCCAGATTGGTTCGCTGCAACGGCAGGCCGGCAAGGCGCGGCGATATCAGGCGCTGCATGCGGACCTGCAAGTGCTCGATACTCATTTCTCACACCGCAAACTGCAGAGCCTCGAGCAGGAACTCAGCGAATGCACCGCCGAGATCGCGCGGATTTCGGAAGCCGGGCAAACGACGCGGGATCAGATTAATGATGGCGAAGCGCGCTTGGCCGCTGCGCGCCGCGGACTCGACGCCGCGGACGAAAAGATCACGGGCGCGCGGGCCAAGGTGCAGCAGCTCGAAAATGAGATCGCATCCCTTCGGCACCGGATCGAGTTCAACGAAAAACATGCCGTGGAGTTGCAGCAATGGATCGATCGCAGCCGCCGCGAGATCGAATCGGCGGAAATAAAATTGCATGAACAAAACGCGGAGATCGAATCCGCCAACGCACTGGTGGAGGAGACGGCCCGATTGCTTGAGCAAAAGAACCAACAACTCGAGCACTTGACGGCGGACGCCAGCCAGCGGCGCGAAGTTTTTCACGCCTCGGATCAGAAGCTGCGCGACGTCCAAATGAGTTTGTCGAAAGATGAAGTGCGACTCGCCACCATCGCGGAAGATTTGCGCGAATTATGCGAACGGCGTGATGCGACCAACCGCGATGCGGAGACGCGGCGTGCCAGGATTGCGGCAGCCGGCACCGGCCACAAGACATTACACGCCAAGGTCATAGAGGCGCGCGCCGCGACCGAAGCGGAACGACAAACAGTTGAGCAACTTTTCGCCCGTGCCCGTTCGCAGGAGGAAACGCTACGCCAGAACCAGAGCGCGCTGGCCGTGGTCGAGAGAAAACTAGCAGCAATCGACCGCGCGATCGCCGAGAAAGAATCCCGTCACGAAGTTTTACGTCAACTCAATGAGGAAGGCGAGGGACTGGTGCAAGGTTCGCAAGCGTTGTTGAAGAGTAAAGAATTTGAATTTGCCGGCGCGCTGGCGGCCCAACTCGACGTTTCGCATGAATTTGTCCCGGCAATCGAAGCTGCGCTGGGCCGAAATCTTCATGCGCTGGTTTTGCGCGATAACGCGCGCGCAGCGGAAATCGTTTCTTATTTGAATCAACAGCAGCTGGGTCAGGCCGCACTTGTTCTCGAGCGAATCGACCATCGCGATCGTCCGGCTTCTAAAGATTTGCCGCAAAATGCGATTGGTTGGGTCGCTGATAAAGTGCGGACCCCCGCTGCGCTTGAGGCGTTGGTGAAGGGTTTGCTCCATAACGTCGCGTTGTTTGAAAATCTGGAGGAAGCGTTAAATGCGATCGCGAAAAATTCCGAGATCGCAGCCACCACTTTGCGCGGCGAATACATTTCACACGAAGGAATTCTCTTCGGCGGGAGTGGAAAGGTTAGATCGGATTCGTTGCTTGAGCGCAAAGCGCGGATCGATGCGATCGCGAGGGAGCTGATCGATTTGAAACGCGAACAGGCCGCGGTGGAGCGGCGGCGGGTTACGGCGGAATCAGCAATCGCCGGGGGCACCACGGCATTGGAAAAGGCAGTCGCCTTACATCAGGAAGCGCAGGCCATGCAAACCGCATCAATCTCGAAAATTTCGGAACTGGAACGCGAGCAGCATTCCGCGGAGCGCGAACTGGAGTCGCTCGAATTCGAACGCTCAACCCTCGAGCGACAAATCGCATCGGCAGACGCACAGATTCAACAACTCGAGGAACAAAGCGCACAGCTCAAAGGAAAAATCGCCGGCGACCGCGGCGAGATCGCGCTTTTGGAAGCGCAACGAAACGAAGCATTGCGCCAGGAAGAAGATGCAAGTGCGCTTCTGGCAGAGTTGCGCATCGCCGCGGCGACACATGAACAGAAACATCAGAATTTGCTGGCGCAGCGCGCACCCATGCTGGCGCGGCAAATGGAGCTGGCGGAATTGATGGCGACGCGACGGGCCGATATTGAGAATTACGAAGCGCGATTGATCGCGCAGGGAGCGGAAGACGACGCGGCGAGGAATGCAATCGAACAGCAGAGACAGGAATGCACACGGCGCGAAGCGGAGATTTGGAAATTGGTGGCCGAACGCGCCAGCCAGTTGGAAACAATCAACTCCGATGAAGCCAATCTACGAGCGGTACGTGATCGTTTAAGCGAATTACAGGAGAAACGCGGAACCCATTCCGTGCGACAGACGCAATTGCAGCTTCAGATCGAGCATCTGGCCGAGCATGTGATGGAACGTTACCGGATTGATTTGCGCCTGTTCGAGCCCGACACGCAGGCGCACGAAAAAGTTCTGCATGCGCAGCTCAAGCGCGCGGTGCGCCCCGAATCTGTAGTCGCGGTTGCTGGCCGCGGCGAAGAATTACGCCACGAAAAGGATCCGCGGCTCGCGGCCGGGGCTACGGAAGATCAGCAAAAACTCATTGCCGATCTCACGCGTCAGCTCGAAAACATGGGCCCAGTAAATCTCGAGGCTGTCCAGGAATACGACGAACTAGAGGAGCGCTACCGTTTTCTGGAGACGCAGAACACCGACCTGACGAATTCGCGGCGTGAATTACTGGATGTCATCGCCCGGATCAATTCGACCACGAAGGAACTTTTCGCCGAAACATTCGCGCAGGTGCGAGCAAATTTCCGCGAGATGTTTGCCGAGCTTTTCGGGGGCGGCCGCGCCGATCTGCAATTAATGGATGAGAACGATGCACTCAATTGCGGAATCGAAATCATCGCCAAGCCGCCAGGCAAACAATTACAAAGCATCTCTCTTTTGAGCGGAGGCGAGCGGACGATGACGGCCGTCGCGCTTTTGTTTGCCATTTACATGGTGCGGCCGAGTCCGTTTTGTGTGCTCGATGAAATGGATGCGCCGCTCGATGAATCCAACATCAATCGCTTTATCAAGGTGCTGGAGCGGTTCGTCTCGCAAAGCCAGTTCATCATCATCACCCACAACAAGCGTACCATCGCCAAGGCCGATATTCTTTACGGCGTGACGATGGAAGAACGCGGGGTAAGTAAACTGGTAGGAATGAAAATGACCCCGCCACGAAAGGCGGAAGCGAACGGCGCGAGCGCGCCGCCAGAAGACGCGACGCAGCGACATTTTTCGATGGCGGAAGAATCACCCCGGGTCAGTTCGCTCGCCGCAAGGTAGCGCGAGCTCCGTTTTTCCGTCATCCTGAGCTGCAGCCGAGGCATCCCGGTGCGAAAGCTTTAAGGTAACGCTACGGGATCCCTCGACTTTGCTCGGGATGACACAGGGGTCGCCGGAATTAACGAAAATTTTTTGCGCAGCCGCCCGGATGTTGGCTACAATCGTCCGATGCTGCAAACTGCGCGCCCAAAGCAAAAATCCCAACCGAAAGCGCCGGCTCCCGGAAAATATCTCGAGGCCTTTCGCTGGATGCTGCTGACGCGAACATTCGAAGAAAAACTGGCCAGCATGTATCGTGGCGGTCGGATTACAGGGGGCGTCTATATCGGCAAAGGCCAGGAAGCGGTCAGCGTCGCTTGCGGAATTTTCCTACAGAAAGGAGATATCTTCGCGCCTCTCATTCGTGACCAGGCCGGCCGGTCGGCCTTTGGTGAACCGCTGGTCGATGTCGCACGCACCTATCTTGGTTCGCGCGCGGGACCGATGCGAGGTCGCGATGGCAACATTCACCGCGGCAAACCACGCGACGGCCAGCTGGCGATGATCAGCCATCTGGGCGCGATGGTTTCCGTGGTCGTCGGCTCGCTCATGGCAAAGCGCGGACGGGGTGAGAAAAATTTTATAGGGCTAACGACAATTGGGGAAGGGGGAATGCAAACCGGCGCGACCCATGAAGGAATGAACATCGCCGCGGTCGAGCACGTTCCGCTGGTAGTGGTCGCGACCAATAATCATTACGCTTATTCCACTCCGAACAATCGCGAGTTTGCCTGCGCCAACCTGGTTGATCGCGCCCGCGGTTACGGCTTCGAAGGTTATGAATTGGACGGCACCGACCTGGCACAATGCCTTGAGGTAATCGGCTCGGCCGTGAAACGCGCCCGCGCCGGTCGCCCACCGCAGCTCGTGGTCGCCTCCATCCTTCGCCTCGCCGGTCACGGCGAACACGATGATTTCAGTTACGTCACCGACGATATTCGCAAGGAGCCATTCGCGATTGATTGTCTGAAACGTGCGGAAGCATTTATTAAGGAGCGCGACCTGGCCGATGCCGAAACACTCCAGCGCTGGCGCGAAGAAGCGGCAGAAGAAGTCGAAAATGCTTTCAGCGCTGCGCAAAGCGAACCCGTCCCCAGCGGCAATGAAGAAGATTGGTCCGCTATCTCCAGTCGTGATCTGGTGGACGAGATTGGCGAAGGCGGGTCATCCTAGCCATGAGCATTACCTATCTTGAGGCCATCCGCGAAGCGCAGGCGAAGCTTTTGCGCGATGACAAACGCGTTTTCATTTACGGGCAGGATGTGGGCGGAAACTTCGGCGGCGCGTTCAAGGCCACCAAAGGTCTGGCGAAAGAATTTCCGGGGCGCGTTTTAAACACGCCGATTAGCGAAGACGCCATGGTTGGCACTGCCATCGGCGCCGCGCTTGAAGGTATGCGCCCAATTGTGGAAATGCAGTTCGCTGATTTTTCCAGCATCGCTCTGAATCAAATTCTCAACAACGCCGGGACGCATTACTGGCGCACTAATATTCCGGTTCCAATCACGGTGCGGTTGCCCTCCGGCGGCACCAAGGGGAGCGGGCCGTTTCATTCGCAATCGATGGAATCCCTTTATGCGCACTATCCGGGATTGATCGTGATGACCCCGGCGACGGTGGAAGATGCTTACACCATGCTAATCGACGCGGTCGCGATTGATGATCCGGTGGTTTACTGCGAGCACAAATACCTTTACTACCATCTCAAGGCCGACAACTTGCCGAACGACGGAATACCAGTTGGTAAAGCTCGAATCGCGCGGACCGGACGCGATCTAACAATCGTTAGCTACAGCGCGATGTTGCACGAATCTTTAAGCGCGGCTGAGGATATCGCGAAAGAGGGTTTCGAAATCGAAGTAGTCGATCTGCGCACGGTGAAACCACTCGATACCGCCACTGTGCTGGCCTCCGTCGCCAGAACCGGCCGGCTCTTGGCGGTCGGCGAATCTTTCCCCTGGGGTGGCGTGACCGCCGAAGTCATCGCGCGCGTCTCTACCGAAGGTTTCCATTTGCTCGATGCCGCGCCCGCGCGGATTAACGCCAAGGATACTCCCATTCCTTACCATCCAAATCTTTGGTCGACGCACCGGCCGAGCAGCAAAATGATTGCCGCGAAAGCGCGGCAACTCTTACGCGAATGAATTTTGAAACATTAACCCGTCATCCCGAGCGAAGTCGAGGGATCCCGTTGCGGGACCTTAAAGGTAACTTCATCGGGTTCCCTCGGCTTGCGCTCGGGATGACGTAAAACTTACCATGCCCCAAGTTCCAATCATCATGCCACAGCTCGGCGAATCGATCGCCGAGGCGACGATTGTCTCGATCAACGTGAAGCCGGGCGAAAAAGTCGCCGCCGATCAGGAAATCATCGAAGTCGAAACCAACAAAGCGGTGATGGGCGTGACGACACCGTGCGCAGGCGAGATCGCCAAGATCGACGCCCAGGTCAAGGAAACGTATCCGATCGGCGCGGTGCTCGGTTACATCGAAGCGAGCGAAAAAGACGCTGCCCGCTTCGCCAAACAAGCACCGCCGCCTGAAGTGCAGCGCGAAATGACCGAGGAAATTGCCGGCCGGAACGAAGAAACAGCAAAGGCCGAAAAAACCAAGAGCAATGGCGCCAGAGCTAAAGTTCCGACTGACGGATTGCCCGTTCCCGCTGCCGCAAAAGGGGCAGGGTTTTTGTCGCCGCGCGTTCGTGCCCGAATGGCGGAGTTGCAATTAACCAACGCGGATCTCGCTGGTATTGCAGGAACAGGCAGCGGCAATCGCGTCACGATTAAAGATTTGGAGAATTATTTGCGCCAGATGGAATCGCAGACCACGAGCGATGCCTCCGCCATCCGCACGGGAGTCGCGGATGCGATGCGACGCAGCTGGTCCCGGCCACTGGCGACGATCGGGTCGTCGGTGAATCTTGATCCGGTCCTAACGGATCGTAAACAGCGCGACCCAAAGCCCGGTCCGGCGCTTTATGCCTTGCGCGCGCTCGCGCTGGCGCTTGCGGAAAGTCCCGCCGCGGCCGCGAAACTGGTCGGCGCCCGCGTCTTGCAATCGAACGCGATCGACATCGGGCTCGCGATTGAAGCGCAGGACGGAATCATAGTGCCAATCATCCGCAACGCCGATAAAACGTCGCTCGCTGATCTAACGACGAAGTACGAAGAATTAGTTTCGCTCGGACGCGCTCGTCGCATTTCCCCGGAGATGCAGAGCGGCGGAATCGCAGCGGTCTCGAACTTCGGTACCTTCGGAGTTGAATGGGGCACGCCGATCCCCCTCCCCGATCAGACCATGATTCTTGGTCTTGGCGTCGGCAAAAAAACACTGCGCTGGGATGAATCGAAATCAGAATTCGTTCCAATAACGGAGGCGCAAATTACGCTCAGTTTCGATCATCGCAGCCTCGATGGCGGCGGCGCGGGGCGCTTGTTGAAGCGTGTGATCGAGCTGCTGGAAGAGCCCACGAAACTTTGATTTCCGCTTCTGGGGAGCGAACGCGTCTCCCGTGCTGGTTTCGGCGTCTCGCCGAAACAATCTTCCCGAAAAGTCCGCGACGACGAGATGTCGTCGCCAGCACGCGAGACGCGCGCGCTCCCCAAAGTCATTTGCGACACGTCGCGAACAATTTGCACCGACAGCCAAGCCGACGACAATTAAGGTAATAGCGAAGACTAATATGTACGAGAACACCGAATTCAGCACTAGCCGCGACGTCGAGGCGATTCAAATCCCGGCGGGAACGAAGATCACGATCCCGACGGGAACGCCCGGCGTGATCACGCAATCGTTGGGCGGGGGTTACACCATCGCGACGAACTTCGGTTTGTCCCGCGTCGCGGAAAAAGATGGTGACGCCCTCGGACTGGAAAAGAGCGAATCGCAGCCAACAGCATCCCCGAACGGAGCGAAAGATGGCGAGGTTTCCGAAGATGATGTTTGGAATCAATTGCGCCAATGTTATGACCCGGAAATTCCGGTGAACATTGTCGATCTGGGATTGGTTTACGATTGCAAGCTGACAAAGAAAGAGGACGGCAGCACGCGCGTGGATGTGAAGATGACATTGACCGCGCCGGGTTGCGGAATGGGACCGGCCATCGCCCACGATGCCCAAAGCAAGATTTTGACGATCGATGGCGTGGATGAAGCCGACGTCCAGCTGGTCTGGGACCCACCGTGGAACCAAAACATGATCAGCGAAGCGGGTCGGATGAAGCTCGGGATGATCTAAGGGAAGGATCTTCCTACGGCGTCGCGCCTCCTGGGGAAGTCCGTCATCCCGAGCGCAAGCGAGGGACCTCACACCAGGTAATGGATCACACAAAACAGTTTGCGTGATCGTCGACCACTCGTGAGGTCCCTCACCGTCTGCGCCGTTCAGGATGACAGACGCGGAGCTTCAAGTTGAACGCTGATTGTTGATCAGATCTCGGCAGCCATGATGAAATTTGCTGAATCAATTGACACCGACTCTGCCGATCCTATAATCCTGCTCCCGCGTTCGAAAAAAATTCGCAATTTTCATCATGCCTTCCACTGAAATCATTCTAACTGACAATGTCCCCGGCCTCGGAGCGGAGGCGGACATCGTGAAAGTGCGTCGCGGTTATGCCAGAAATTATCTTTTGCCGCACGGCAAGGCCCATGAGGTGACGCCGGCGAGCCTGCGGCAGCTGGAGAATTTGAAAAAGAAACGGGCCGAACGCGAAGCCCGCGAGTTGAATGAGGCGGAGGAGCTGGCGCGACGGATCAATAAATTGCGCGTGACGTTTAAACTGGAAACTGGCGAGACCGGAAAAGCGTTCGGTTCAATCACGGCGCAGGACATCATGACGCGATTGAAGAATGAGATCGGCGATGAAATCGATCGTCATAAGATTCATCTCGAACATCCGATCAAGACCACCGGTGAACACGAAGTAGCGATCAAGTTGCACCACGACGTGACCGTGAATTTTAAATTTGAAGTAAAATCAGCGCATGAGGAGCAGGCCAAAGCGGTGGAACCGGCCGAATCGGCCGAGTCTGCTCCGAAACGAGGATTATTCCGAAGACGCAAATAAATGCCGAGCTCTCAGGGAAGTAGTCCTGAGAAGCCTCGTAAGACGGCGGGAAATGGCGCTGATCGAGGCTTGGCGCAGCAGAGTGGCGGTAGAGTTTTTCAGAGCTCGCCCACAGGTTCGGCACAGGATATTCACCGCGCCCCGCCTCATAGCGTCGAAGCCGAGCAGGGTGTGCTCGGTTCGATGTTGATCGCGCCGCAGGACGTCATCCCGGAATGCGTCGAAAAAATCAAAGAGGAATACTTTTACATTCCGGCGCATCAAACGGTCTTTCGCGTTCTGGTGCAACAATGGAGCGCGGGCCAGGCGATCGATCTCATCACCTTCACCCAAACATTGCGCGACCAAAATGTGCTGGAAACAATCGGGGGCGCCTCGTTCGTGACCAGTCTGTTCACCTTTGTCCCGACGGCGGCGAATATCGACTACTACCTCGAGATCGTCCGCGACAAATATGTTCTCCGCCAGATCATCCTCACTTGCACCGAAGGGGTGCGCCGCGCTTACGAGGAACAGGGCGAAGTAGGGCCGCTCCTTGATGAAGTAGAACACAATATTTTCAAGGTCGGCGACGACCGTTTCAGGGGCCAGCTCCTCACCATGAAGGAGCAAGTGATGGGTGCGCTCGAATCCATCGAAAAGCTTTGGGAGCGGCGTGGTGGAATTACCGGGCTCTCGACCGGCTTCATCGAACTGGATCGACTCACCAGCGGATTGCATGCGGCTGAAATGATCGTCATTGCCGGCCGGCCGAGCATGGGCAAGACCGCACTCGCCATGAACATCGCGGAACATGTCGCGGTAAATCAAAAAAAACCCGTCGCGGTGTTCAGTCTGGAGATGAGCAGCCAGCAGCTCGTCCAACGCATGCTGTGCTCCCGGGCGCGCGTCAATTTGCAGCGGGTGCGCGATGGCTTTCTTGGTGAACGCGATTTTCCCAGCCTGACCGCCGCAGCTTCGAAACTGGCCGAAGCTAAAATTTTTATCGATGACAGTCCATCGCTGGAAATTTTGGAGTTGCGGGCCAAGGCGCGGCGCCTCAAAGCGCAGCAGGGCGTGGAGTTGGTCCTGATCGATTATCTGCAGCTCCTGCGATCGGCCACGCGCCGGGCCAAGGAAAACCGGCAGCTCGAGATTTCCGAAATCTCCGCCGGACTAAAAGCGTTGGCGAAGGAACTAAACATTCCCGTCATTGTCGTCGCCCAATTAAATCGGCAACCGGAAGCGCGTTCCGGAGGAAAACCGCGCCTGAGCGATTTGCGCGAGTCCGGATCGATTGAGCAAGACGCCGATTTGGTGGGCTTGCTGGTGCGTCCTGAGATTTACGAAGAAGACGAGGAAGCGCGGGCGGAGAAGGAAGGCGAAGCGGAACTGATCATTGCCAAACAACGCAACGGGCCGGTGGGTGAAATTCCCCTCACCTTTTTGAAAGAATTTACCCGATTCGAAGATCGCGCGCGCAATGTAAAGGAACCGGAGGAAGCGTTTTGAAGGCGCGAATCTCACTTCGTCATTCCGAGCGAAGTCGAGGAATCCCGCTGCGGAACCTTTAAGGTAACATATTGGGATCCCTCGACTTCGCTCGGGATGACGTTAAAACGATCGCGCACGCTAGCCGAGTTGCTACCAATCGCCGCGCCTCTGCTGCTAATCGGCCTTCTTATATTCAGAAATGGCGTCGACACCCCATTTTGGGATGAATGGAATGGGACTGCCTCGCTTTTTGAGAAAATGGCGGCCGGCACTCTTGGATTCGCCGACTTTTTCGCGCAGCACAATGAACATCGAATTCTTTTCCCCGACTGATTTTCTTCGGACTTGGGCGCCTGACGCATTGGAACATCCGGGCCGAGCTGTTGTTCCTCGCCCTCATCTGCCTTTTCAATATCTGGCAAATGACACGGCGCAGTGGTTGGAAGGGCTCCACTCGTAGCTTTTGGATCTTGTTTTCCTCCAGTGTCCTTCTGTTTAGCCCACTTAATCACGATAACTTTCTTTGGGGCTTCCAAATTGGATTCCTTCTTCCGCTGGCTTGTGTCACGGGGTGCATCTGGGTTGCGACCTAAGTGCGGCATCCTTTCAATTTCGTGTTCTCAATCGTCCTGTGCACCATCTGCACGTTTTCGATCGCGAGCGGCTTAGCCAGTTGGTTGCTGACCACGCCCCTCTTGATGCTGGCGCAAGCGCGATCAACATCGTCCAAAAAATGGTGGGCCATCTGGATTCTCACATTCTTATTTGAGCTGCTGGTGTATTTTTGGGGTTACGAAAAACCACCACGTCATCCTTCCCTGTGGCCGCCCGTCAGCCACCCAATTTCAGCGCTCGAGTTTATCCTGGTCTTCCTCGGAAACCCTTTCACTTTCGGGACAAACTTGCCCCCGCTGCCTCTCGGAGTGGGAATGAGCGGATTGCTCGTTGCGGTGCTGCTGATTGTGCCGAAGCCTGTCGGGCCTATCGCCTTGGAAGCGCAACCGTAACGCGCTAGTTTCGGGTGCGGGAGCGTGATGGTCTTATTTAACGAATCACGACAGCGATCTCGCGGCATCGACGACATGCTGCGCGTCGATTCCAAATTCTTTCATCACTTCCGCTCCCGGCGCGCTCAGACCAAAACGGTGCAGTCCGATAACTTTTCCATCGAGGCCGACGTATTGATACCAAATCTCCGGCACACCCGCCTCAATCGCGACGCGTCTGCGGCATTTTTTCGGTAAAACTTCTTCGCGATATTCTTCCGCTTCGCGATTGAATCGTTCCATGCAGGGCATCGAAACGACACGCGTGCCCGCGCCTAGTTCTTTGGCGGCAGCGAGCGCGTGCTGCAATTCGCTTCCACACGACAAAATGATCAGATCCAGCGGCGCGCTCTCCTGTTTCGCGATGTAACCGCCGCGCCTTACCCCTTCGCGTCGCAATTTCGCATCGATCTCGTTCAGCATCGGCACGTTTTGCCGGGTCAGCGCCAGCAAGGTCGGGCCATCGATTCGCTCGCAGGCGGCGACAAATGCGCCCGCTGTTTCCTCTGGATCGGCCGGTCGGATGACATCGAGATGTCTGATTAAACGAAGCGCACTCACCGTTTCGACTGGTTGATGGGTCGGACCGTCTTCCCCCACGCCGATTGAGTCGTGCGTGAAAATGTAAATGTTTGGCAATCGCGCCAGCGCTCCGAGTCGAATCGAGGGCCGGGCATAATCGGAGAAAACAAGAAAGGTCGCACCCGAGGCCCGGAAAATACCGTGGTAGGACACGCCGTTCAGGATTGCGCACATCCCATGCTCGCGGATACCGAAACGGATGTTGCGGCCGCCCGGATTGTCACGAGTGAAATCGCCGCTGTCCTTGATGTAATTCATGGTTGAGCCGTAGAGATCGGCGCTGCCACTGATTAAATTCGGCATCGCTTTCGCGATTGGCTGAAGCACCTCGCCACCGGCCTTGCGCGTCGCCAGTTTTGCGTCCGAGGGAAATGCCGGGATTTTCTCGAGCAAATCCTGCGGAACTTTCTTATCGATGGCGTCGTCTAAGGCGCGCGCTTTCTCCGGGTTTTTTTCGCGCCACCCTTCCCACGTCTTTTCCCACCTCGCAAAATCCGCGAGCAATTTATCTTTATGTTCGGCGAAATATTCGCGCGTCTCTTTTGAAACAAAG
>Ga0209687_1000584_pt1 | contig 11950 bp, 10 predicted proteins | sample GraSoiAngelo_136_FD_185893 | JGI IMG/M metagenome (GOLD analysis project Ga0209687, IMG submission 185893) | Grasslands soil microbial communities from the Angelo Coastal Reserve, California, USA - 14_0929_09_20cm (SPAdes) (version 2) | ecosystem: Environmental > Terrestrial > Soil > Grasslands ...
GGGAGTCGAAGCCGTCAAAAGTCGGTCGCAGATGGACCGCGATCATTGTCGCCGCCGCCGTGCTCGCAGCTGCATTGCTTGCGTTTCAATTTGCGCGAACGCGAAAAGTGGCGACTGCCGAACTGCCAAAACAAACCGCGCCGGCGGCAACACTGGACAAATCGGTTGCCGTGTTGCCGTTCGAGAACCTTAGCTCGGACAAGGAGAACGCATTTTTCGCGCAGGGTATTCAGGATGAAATCATCACCACGCTCTCGAGGATCAGCGGGCTTCGCGTGATCTCGCGCACTTCTACCGCGCGCTACAGCAGCGCTCCGGAAAATCTGCCCGAGATCGCACGACAGTTGCGGGTGAGCAATGTGCTTGAGGGCAGTGTCCAGAAGGCCGGCGATCGCGTGCACATTAACGTGCAGCTGATTCAGGCTGACAATGACGCGCATTTGTGGGCGCAAAGTTACGACCGGCAATTGACCGATATTTTCGGAGTAGAAGGCGAGGTCGCAAAGAGCATTGCGGAATCGTTGCAGGCCACGCTTTCACCGCAGGAGAAAGCGCGCGTCGAAACCAAACCGACAACCAATGCCGACGCTTACGTGCTTTACTTGCGGGCGCGCGATTACCAAACACGGCCAGATAACCTGCTGCAGGATTTTAAGTCAGCGATCAATCTTTACGATCAGGCGATCAAACTTGACCCCAAGTTCGCACTCGCACACGCGCGACTCTCGGCAACGGCGAGTTTCGTATACCACTTCTACGAACCAACCGAGACGTGGAAGCAAAAGGCGGATGCGGAAGCGCTCGAATCGCTGCGACTTCAGCCAAACCTCGGCGAAGCCCATCTCGCCCTGGGGCTTTATCACTATTATGTCGAAGGCGATTACGACGCAGCTCTGCGGCAATTCGGCGTCGCGGCGGAGGCGCTTCCCAACGACGGTGACGTGGGCCTCTACACCGCAGCAGTTCTAAGACGCAGTGGGCATTGGACGCAAGCACTCGCGGCTTACCAACACGCGGAACAGCTCGACCCGCGCAACGCCATCACGCTCTATGACGCGTCGCAGACTTATTTCGGCCTGCGCGATTGGCAGAAGGCGGCTGAGGGAATGGATCGCGTGCTCGCGCTTTTCCCTGATTCTTTCAACGTAAAAATACAACGCGCTTACATTGAGTTTTACTGGAAAGGCAGCACGGCGCCGATTAAAGCCGCACTGCAATCTTTACCGCCTAATTTAGATCCTGACGGCGTCGTCACTTTCGCGCGCTGGGACGTGAGCTTGATGGATCGCGATGTGAATGGCGCTGACAAGGCGCTGACTGCTTGCCAGCTCGATACGATCAGTTCGCAGACAGGGGTCAGACTGCCAAAAAGTTATCTTCAAGCCTGCGTCGATCTCGTGCGCGGCGACACAGCGAAAGCGCAGTCGGAGTTCGAAGCCGCCCGGCCGGCTATTGAAAAAATCGTGGCTGATAGCCCGCAGGACGGTACGCGTCGCGCCCAGCTCGGGCTGCTGTATGCGTTCCTTGGGCGAAAAGAAGACGCGCTGCGGGAAGGACGACGAGCGATGGAACTGAAACCCATCACGCACGATGTGATCGAGGGCGCGATAGTTGAAGACTTCTACACTTTGACCTGCGCCCGCCTTGGAAACACTGACGAGGCGATCAATCGAATCGAACGCCTTCTCACCACGCCTTTCGCCGTCGATTACGCCGACGAAAGCATCACACTTTCAGACCTGCGACAGCGCTGGGAATGGGACCCGCTACGGAATGATCCGCGTTTTCAAAAAATCCTCGCCGGGCCTGAGCCGAAAACTTTGTACAAATGATATCGGTTACAAGGTGGATCGGCTTCTCCTGAAAATGCCCGTCCGGCTCGGACCGATGCCACAAGCAATCGCCGAAGGCGCATATAATCAGGCCGAAGGCCGCATGTATTTTTGCCAACGCGTTGAGGACAACGCGTTCCACCTGCCTGCAAACGTTACCAGTAATTTTGACGAGATTCGTCGCCCGCGAATCTCGCCCTCCGCGCTGAGTTTCATGTCATCTAAAAATGCTTCGCGCTTGGACAAGCGCCTGATATTTCAATACCAGGTGAAATCGCCGTACACTTCTGTCTTCGCAGCATTGATTCTTTGTTTAAGTTTTGTCGCATCAATGCATGCACAACAATCTCCAGCAGAACGGGTGGCTGAAATTCAGACTGCCTTGCGCGACGCCAGGCTCGATGGCTGGCTCTTCTACGATTTTCGGCATAGCGATCCGCTCGCTTATCGGATTTTGAAGCTGGACGAAAACATGCTTGCTTCTCGCCGCTGGTTCTACTACGTCCCAGCCTCGGGCGAGCCGGTCAAAATTGTGCAGTCGATCGAGCAGTTCAAACTCGACTCGCTTCCCGGCAAGAAGATTGTGTTCCGCGGCTGGCAGGAATTACACGCGCGTCTGCGAGAGGTGCTGGGCGCGGGCGCCAAGGAATCGAAGCGCCGCGTTGTCATGCAGTATTCGCCCATGAACGATATCCCTTACATCTCACGCGTGGACGCCGGAACGATCGAGCTGGTCCGCTCATTTGGGGTCGAACCGGTCACGAGCGCGGAACTAGTACAACGATTCGAAGCCGTGTTTTCTCCGGCTCAATATCAGATGCATGTCGAAGCTTCCGATAAAATGCATCGCATCATTCAGGAAGCATTTGCCGAGATAGCGCGCCGGATTCGCGCCGACGAACCAACTACGGAGTGGGATATTGCGCAGTTCATGCTCCGTCGCTACAGCGAAGAAGGAATGCAGCAGGAGCCCATGATCGTTGCGGTGAATGCAAACAGCGCCAATCCGCACTATATGCCGACGAAGGAAAAGAATTCACCTGTCAGGCGCGGCGATTTCGTGCTGATCGATGCGGCCACTAAACTGACCAAACCGGAGGCAGTCGCGACCGACCAAACCTGGACTGGCTATGTGGGCGAAAGTGTTCCTGAAGAGTACTCGCGCATTTTCAATATTGTGCGGGACGCGCGTGATTCTGCCGTTGATTTCGTGCGCAAAAACATTCGGGCGGGTAAATCGATTCGCGGAGCGGAAGTCGATGATGTGTCGCGTGGTGTAATTACACGCGCAGGTTTCGGAGAACAATTCACGCATCGCACCGGCCATTCCATTGGCGAAGAAACTCACGGCAATGGCGTCAACATCGACGATTTCGAGACGCGCGATTCGCGCCGCATCATTCCGGGAGTTTGTTTTTCGATCGAGCCTGGAATTTACCTCGAAGGAAAGTTTGGGGTTCGATCCGAAATTAACGTTTACGTTTCGGATAAAGACATCGAAGTAACAGGGCAGCCAATTCAAACGGAGATCATCGCGATCCTAAAGACTCCGTGAGGTCCGAGTCGGCCTGGCATAAGCTCAGGGTCTTCCGCTGAGACAGCGGACACTACAAAGAACGCCTCGACGCAGCCCATTCGACTTCGCTCAGGACAGGCTCATTGGCGGCTACAGTCACGCCTTCGCGTAAACTTCGGCTCCAGCTTCGTTGAATTCGGTCGCTTTCTTTTTTAGACCTTCTTCCAGCGCAGCGTCTTCGCTCATGCCGTGCTCCGCTGCGTACTTCCTTACGTCTTCCGTTATCTTGACGAGCTTCGTCTCCCAGCGAATCTCGCCCTGCGGGTGATTTTTGATGTCATCTACCCGGCCGCTCCCGCTCAAAGCCGTGTTCATCGAGATGCGCCTCAAACTTTTTGATAAAATTCGCCCTGCTTCGCGAACTCAGCAGCCTTTTCTTCCATTCCACGTTTCATCGCGGCTTCATCACTCAACCCTTTCTCGGCTGCATAACGACGGACATCCTCCGTGATGCGCATGGAACAGAAATGCGGACCGCACATGCTACAAAAGTGTGCTGTCTTTGCTCCTTCACTCGGCAGAGTTTCGTCGTGGAACTCGCGCGCGGTTTCGGGATCGAGTGAAAGATTGAATTGATCTTCCCATCTGAACTCGAATCTTGCCTTCGAAATCGCGTTGTCGCGATATTGCGCGCCGGGATGCCCTTTTGCTAAATCGGCGGCGTGCGCAGCGATTTTGTAGGCGATGACGCCATCCTTGACGTCTTTCTTGTTAGGCAACCCGAGATGTTCTTTCGGTGTGACGTAGCAGAGCATGGCGCAGCCGTACCAGCCAATCATCGCCGCGCCGATCGCGCTGGTGATGTGATCGTAGCCGGGTGCGATGTCGGTCGTGAGCGGCCCCAGCGTATAGAACGGCGCTTCGTCGCACCACTCGAGTTGCTTCTCCATGTTCTCCTTGATCATGTGCATGGGAATGTGGCCGGGGCCTTCGTTCATCACCTGCACATGATGTTTCCACGCGCGCTGAGTCAGCTCGCCTTGCGTGTATAACTCAGCAAACTGCGCTTCATCGTTTGCGTCAGCAATACTACCGGGCCTCAGGCCGTCACCGATGGAAAAGCTGACGTCATACGCGGCCATAATCTCGCAGATCTCGTCCCAATGCGTGTAGAGAAAACTTTCCTGATGATGAGCCAGACACCACTTGGCCATGATGCTCCCTCCCCGAGAAACAATCCCTGTCGCGCGTTTAACCGTTAAAGGGATGAAGCGTAACAGGACGCCGGCGTGCACGGTGAAATAATCGACTCCCTGCTCCGCCTGTTCGATGAGCGTGTCGCGATAAATTTCCCAAGTCAGTTCTTCCGCGCGGCCCCCGACTTTTTCCAGCGCTTGGTAAATCGGCACGGTGCCGATCGGCACGGGCGAATTACGAATGATCCATTCGCGCGTTGCGTGAATATTTTTGCCGGTGCTGAGGTCCATCACGGTGTCGGCGCCCCATTTCGTTGCCCAACGCATTTTCTCCACTTCCTCTTCGATCGACGACGCCACGGCGCTGTTGCCGATGTTGGCGTTGATTTTTACCAGGAAATTGCGGCCGATGATCATCGGCTCGGATTCCGGGTGATTGATGTTGGCGGGAATGATTGCGCGGCCGCGCGCGACTTCGGCCCGCACAAACTCCGGTGTTATTTCTTCCGGGATGTTGGCGCCGAACGATTCGCCGGGGTGCGCGAAGTCTAATGAGTCGCGTGATTCGTGATTTGTAACTCGTGAATCGTTTTGTCCGATTCTCGATTCTCGATTCTCGATTTGTCGGCCACTCTCACGAATGGCGATGAATTCCACCTCTGGCGTGATGATTCCCTGGCGAGCGTACCAAAGCTGGGTGACCGGATGATCGGTGGAGGCGCGTAATGGTTTGCGGCGCGCCCGGCGGTCGCGCCCTACCAGGTCATTCTTCCCGTTTCCGCCGACTGCATGTTTTTCCGACAGGTAGCCATCATCAATTGGCCTAACGACTCGTCCCTCGTATTCCTCCACATCGCTGCGTGCGCGAATCCAGTTCGTACGCAACGCTGGCAGGCCCTGCGTGACATCGCCTTGAAAATCGGGAGCGCCCCACGGGCCGCTCGTGTCGTACACGCGTACTGGTTCGTTCTGGAGAATTACGGGCGAGGCGTCCGCGCGACCCTCGATCTGGCCGCTGATCGATTTCGTCGGTGCGAGCGAGATTTCCCGGAACGGGACGCGAATATCCGTATGCAATTTGCCCGCGACGTAAGTCTTTTTGGAATTGAAACTCGATCGACTCCCGTCTCTCTCGCCGCTAGCCGTCGCAGCTTTACCTTCTATGTCGCTCGCTCCATTTGGCAAAGGCGTTTCTGTGCCTTGTGAATCAATCGAGTCTTTGGGCGCAATCATGAATGAGTAAGTGTGCTTTGGGGAGGTCCCTCATTTCATTCGGAATGACATCATAAAACAAAAAGCCATGCGCGATCGCGCGCATGGCTGACATCACCAGTCCGGCATCGGACCCTCGCTCCCTTCGGCGGCATTACCCGCATCAGGTTCAAGGGGTCTCCACTCCCGCCGTCGCGGGACCAGACTCTCAGCCATTGCGGCTCCCCCGCAGTTTGCTTCTTGGTCAGAATAGGACTCGTATTTGCGAAGTCAATGGTAGCGACAGGTGTGTCGCCTGCGAACTCCCATGCAGTCGGCGCGGCTGCCACTACAGCGGACCCCAATCGGCGACGCCGCGCCTGTAGCGAAACTGCTGACGAGATTCTATCCCGCGGGTTGCGTAGCCGATTCTTCTTTCATGTCAGAGTGAAAGACGGCTTGCCACTGACCTTTTATCATCCGCCAGACAGAACCGTTATTATAGGTGCCGGACGTGTCCTTGCCTTCCGACGTGGACTGAACCTTCGCCTTATAACTAATGATGGCGGTGCCAGGATCCGGAAAGACGACATTGAAATCGCTCAAGTCAAACGATTGCATCTCCGTCTTTGCCATTGCGTCCAATTCTTTTTGCAAGGTTAGGATTCCGTTGCTGTAAACAGCCACAAGATCTGCGGAAACGAGCTTCTTGAAGTCGTCCTGTTTCTTGTCTTTGAACGCTTGCCAGGCCGCTTTTTCCTTGGAGATAATCGCGTCTTTGTTGTTGTCGGGTGCGGCGAATGAAATCGCGATCGTCGCGCAGAGCGCTATCAGGGTGTAGCTAAGTTGTTTTTTCATGAGGTTGGTTCTTTCGTTAAGGTTGTATTCGATCAGGCGGGCAAACCCAATCAAAAAATTGTGTCGTTGATCGCCTACCCGGAAGGCCAATCCCGACGCCGGCGCGGAGGGCATCGCTACATCACGGGACAATCGGGGCTGATTCGAGGGACACTCTTTGCGAAGGAGTCGGCGCCTGCTGGGGCGCAGGAAATGCGGATTGACCAACCAGGTTGACTATACTTGTGTCTGCTTCCTTCAATTCCGCGTCCTGAACCACGAATTCATTCGGCGCCGATTTGATCTGCTTGCGATAGTCCGCGACGAGCAGTGGCGGCTGCTTCTTGATTCCCAATGCGCGATAACTCTCGATCCCGACGCTGATGGCGTGGGCGAGCTTTGCGCGCCATTCTTTTTGCGCAATCAACCTGCACTGTCCCTGCTCTGTTAGAAAGCCGCCTTCGATCAGCACAGCCGGCACCTTGGTCAGGCGTAGCACAGCAAAGCGCGCGCGCTTGATGCCACGGTCATACTCGGGGATGTGGCCGAGCAGAGAATGATAGATGCACGCTGAGAGCGCCAAGCTTTGCGCATCGACAGCGCTGCCGGGTTGGGTACTGAAAGCACTTGGAGCTACTGCGCTGTCGGACGTGGATGGCGCTCCGCGCGGGGTAAACGAAAAAATCTCAAAGCCCGTGGCGTTCCGATCGTCATTTGAAGCATTGAAATGAATACTGACGAAAATCGAATCACGCGCCTTGTTGGCAATCTGTGCCCGAACTTCGAGAGGAACAAAGTAATCGCCCTCGCGCGTCATGATCACGCGCAGTCCTTTCGATAGTAACAGCGGGCGCAGCTTTCGCGCCACATCGAGAGCAAAATCTTTTTCGTAACCGTAACGACTCACCTGACCCTTGTCGTAACCGCCGTGTCCCGGATCCACAACGATAGTCTGAACTTTGCCGACGTTTGGGACACGGTGCGGGCGCACCAGCGGCTCGATTGTTTTGGCTACATCAGTGCGTGAGACAAGAAGCTTTCCATTCTGTTCGATCGCGGGAAAACACAACCAACTCCGCGCGCCGTTGATCATCACCTCGCGGCTGCCGCTGACAAATTCCAGCGGGTTCTTTGCGGCCTCGAATTCTACTTTTTCGCCAGAAGCGGCGATGCCCGCAGGCAATCCATAAAACCGCGAGATGTTATCGACGCTCAAATAATCCTGGCCGCTAAGTTTGATGATCTGCCAGTCGTCCGCGGCAAGTGCGGTTGCTTGGCTTATTGCGATGGCACCGGCCAGGAACGCGATCGCGAACCATCGTTTCACTGGGAGGACCATGGTTGCGTTATAGTATCGAAAACATCTCCAATCTCAAATCGCGTGAATCTGCGTCTGCGGGTGGCAATCTCGATGTGAAATTAAATTGACGCAGCGTTTTTTTTCGTTAAACACCGGAAATGTTTTGGTCTTGCCGACGTCTTCCCTCCTGTTGTGTCATCTCGCTCCTGCTTGGCTTAACGCTCCTGTTTGCAGTCCCTGTTCGCGCGGCTCAGACATTTCCGAAATGTTGCGTCTGGCGCGTGACAAACGCGAAGGCGCCATTTTACCTCGTGGGCTCAATCCATGCGCTCAGCAAAAAAGATTATCCACTCCCTGCGCCGTACGAGCTCGCGTTAAAAAATAGCAGGCGTTTCCTCTTCGAATTCGATCCGAGTCGACATGTCGAATTCGAAAAAAAATTTGAGACAGCGGGCAAATATCCTCGCGGACAGGATATCCGCTCAAAGATTCACCCTGACCTTTTGGCGTGGCTGCGCCAGAATATTTTGACTGTTGAGGCCGACCATCGCCAGGACAGGCGGGAACATGTCAGGGGCTTCGACAGCCAGATGGGCTACAAACCCTGGTGGATTGCACAGCATCTCGTCGGCCCGGCGACATACACTAAAAGCTCTCTCTCGCACGGGCTGGACAATTATTTCGTGGACCACGCCGCAAAAGAGAGAAAAGAGATTGCCGGCCTCGAATCAGTCGATGAACACGTCGCAGTCATGGGTGGGTTGTCAGATCGCGATAGCGAATTCATTCTGCGCGACGCTCTCGACGAGCCCAGGAACGCCGAAAAGGAATTCAGCAGGATGCACAAGGCATGGCTCAAAGGTGATACCGATGCTCTTTGGGCGGGGGACACTCGCCTCCGGACAAAGGCTCCCTGGATCGCTGCGCGTTTTGTCGATAACCGCAACACCAAATGGGTTCCGCGGATCGAAGCGGAACTGAAAAGCGGTAAGCCGACTGCAATCGTCGCTGGCGCACTACACTTCTCCGGTCCGAATAGCGTGATAAAGCTGCTGGAAAAACGCGGATACAAAATCGAGCAACTCTAGTCCGGAAAAACCGGAGAAGTATTTATGCCGCGTCGATCGAGAGTCACGGGCAGTATCGCCGCCAGCGGATGCCTTCTTCTCGCCGTCTGTCGACTTACATCTGGTGAGCTGGCTTCGAATGGTAAACACTGTCTTTGGCGAGTCACGAACGCCCCGGCGCCATTTTATCTCCTCGGCTCCGTTCATGCGTTGCAGTCATCCGATTATTTTCGGACGCCGGCCATCGAAGAAGCGATCAAACAATCCCAGCAAGTCTGGTTTGAGATCGATCCCAAAGATCAGTCCTTTGGAGAAAAACTCAGGGAAGCTGCAAAACTTCCCAGCGGCGAGTTGGTCCAGAGCAAAATACATCCAAAGACCTACGAATATTTGCGCAAGATCACACTCAGCAGGATGAACGACTGGCATCATCTTCGTCCCTGGGCCATCGCGATGATGTTGCGAAATCCAACTCTCGGTAATCCCGATTACCGCTGGGGCGTGGATAGCTATATCGCACAGCGAGCGCGCTACTACGGTAAGCCGACTGGCGGCTTGGAAGCAGCGGACGAGCATATCCGTGTCTTTTCCGACATGTTCGACGCCGAAGGCGAAGTGGTCCTGCTGCAAGCTATAATCCACGCAAGGGACGAGGCGGGGCAGTTTCGACAAGACGTGGCAGCATGGAAAGCCGGAGACATTGCTCGTCTTTACGCGATACACACCGGTGAAATGAAAGAGGCTCCGACGGTTTCGTGGCGGTTGCTGGATCGGCGTAATGCAAGATGGATCCCGAGGATCGAAACGGCAATCAGATCGGGAAGACCGACATTGATCGTCGCAGGCGCACTGCATTTCGCCGGCCCGCGGGGCGTTATCGCGTTGCTCCAAGAACGCGGTTACAAAATCGAGCAGCTCTAGTCGCCATCGCGCGAACGCCGTAAAGAAAAACGCCGCTACGAGGCCTGCTCCACGGAGACGATCCTTTCTCCGTCTGACACCAGCGTCTTATAAAGTGCTTTCGTTTTTTGTGCGATTGACGTCCAACTAAAATTTTCCTCCACTCGTTTGCGCCCGGCTTTGCCGAATTTTTCGCGTAATTGTCGATCTTTCATCAGCTGATTGATGCGCTCAGCGAGATCTCGCGCGAATTTTTCGGGGTTCGCCGGCTCGAATGAGCCTTCCTTCGCTTGTTCGAGTGGAACCAGGAATCCGGTCTCGCCATCGACAACGACTTCTTTGATTCCGCCAACGGCACTGGCAACCACCGCGGTTTCGCACGCCATTGCCTCAAGATTGATAATGCCGAACGGTTCGTAAATGGAAGGGCAAACAAACACCGCTGCGTGCGAGTAAAGTTCGCGGGTCGCCGTTTGATCCACCATTTCATTGATCCAGATGACTCCCGGCCGCTGCGCTTTTGCGGCTTCCACTGCGGTTTTCATTTCTTCCGCCATCTCGGGCGTGTCCGGCGCGGCAGCACAAAGGACGATTTGGAAACCGCGATTCATGAATTGGATTGCGCGCAGCAGGTGTTGGAATCCTTTCTGGCGTGTGATCCGACCGACGAACAGCAGATACGGTGTGTTTGGATCGATGCCGTAGTGCTTGAGAGCATTGGTTGAATCAACTTTTCGGTATTGCTGCAGATCGATTCCGTTGTGGATCACGTGCACGCGCGCGGGATCCACATCGAACAATCGCTCGATGTCGCCCTTGGTCTCGCGAGAAACAGCAATGATCGCGTCGGCCATTTCCAGCGCCGTTTTCTCAACCCAAAGCGAGAAATCGTAGCCACCAGCGAGTTGTTCGCGCTTCCAGGGTCGAAGCGGCTCCAGCGAGTGGACCGTGATCACCAGCGGAATTCCGTAATTCTTTTTCGCCAAGATCCCGCCGAAATGGCTATACCAAGTGTGACAATGCACCAGATCAGCATCGATGTTGGTAGTATTGAAATCGGTGCATCGCCGCACTGCGCCGAAAACGGAGCGCAGCGGCTTTGGGCAAGTAAAATTGCTGGTGTCAACCTCGTAGCCGGTGACCGTGAGATTAGCCTCTTCAATGCGCTGATCTCCAAAGCAACGAACTCCGACCTGCATTATCTTCGCCAGTTCGCGCGAAAGATAGCCGACGTGAACGCCCGCGCCGCCGTAGATGTGCGGCGGGTATTCGTTGGTGAGAAAAAGAACTTTCACGAGCGTCCATAGAATGACGAGGCACGAATGTCGAATGACGATTAATGACAACGTTCGAATGACGAACAAACGCGTGCGGAGATCGAGATGGCTTGGAGATTCCTCATTTGTTCATTCCTTCGTCATTCGTCATTCGGATTTCGTCATTCAGCTAGCGTTGCACTTTCAACAGCAGCACCGGCACCTCCACTTCGTGGCGCACTTTGTCGACAGTCGCCCCGTAAAGTATGTCGCTGATGAAGCGGTGGCCGTGCGTCGTCATCGCAATGAGATCGACATTTTTTTCCCGAGCAAGTTTGATGATCTCGTCCGAGGGCTCGCCTAACGCCAGGACGGCGTCGCAGGAAAAGCCCTCCGCGGTCAGTTCACGGCTGCGTTTTTCCAGGTAAAGCCGGTCCTGTCTCATCTCTTCGCTCTCGGCGAGCTTGAGCTGATCGAAATTGCGCGCCACCCAGCCGTCGGCCACATGAACGAGGAGCAATTTCGCACCGGCCATTCGTGCAAGAGACTTGATATGGGTGAGAATGGTCTCATCGGCTGGGCTGTTCTCGAGCGGAATGAGGATATGTTTATACATGACAAAAATGACGAAATCCGAACGACGAACGACGAATAAAATCCGAACCTCGAATGGCGAAAAACCACAAATAAATCGCTAGCTTACTCTCCGGTTGCTGCTCGCAAACAGTCCGCATGACGCTGCCGTTCCAAGATAAATCTTGCGCGCGCGCGTTTCGAGCTTCGGATTTTGTTATTCCTTCGTCATTCGTCATTAGGCCTTCGTCATTTTATTCAGGCATCGGCAAACCGATGAAC